>Ga0315275_10000621_pt1 | contig 29873 bp, 27 predicted proteins | sample YL17G03_0_MG_FD_205557 | JGI IMG/M metagenome (GOLD analysis project Ga0315275, IMG submission 205557) | Sediment microbial communities from Yellowstone Lake, YNP, Wyoming, USA - YL17G03_0 | ecosystem: Environmental > Aquatic > Freshwater > Lake > Sediment | place: USA: Wyoming | collected...
ACCGAAATATTCAAGCGCCTCTTTGCTAAGCATGAACCTGCCAGTGAGAGTTTCAGATAGGGTGCACATTGAAGGATCCTTGCACCCAGGCATCCCCCTTACCTCAAAGCCAGGCTTGTGGCCGAACAGTTCCCAGTCCAGCCTGCTCCAGGAATCAGTCGGAGTTCCATTAACGTACTGGCCGATGAGGAAAGTGGATATTCCATTGCTGCTGTTGTAAGAATAGGAGTTGTTGAACAGCCTTTGAATATAAGAAGGCGCATTTGGATCATGGATGTAATAGCCGCAAAGAGTGAAATCCCTGAGCGACTCGATGTCGTATATCCTGATATTCGAATAACTAAGTTTCTTGTCAACAGGAGAGTCACTTGAATTATATGCAGTTACAAATAACGCGCATTTCCTATTCACTGCCTTGTTCGGAATGTCTGGACAGTCACCTGCGCTATCAATCGAGAACCCAGGAGCAACGACAAAAGGCAGCCTCGTAGTTGCATCCACATCAGAAGTATCAGTTTCAGGATCGCAATTATTACCAGTATACTTTAATGGGTTGAATGTCCCATTCTCAAAATAACCAGCAAGCGTTCCATCCGTTCTTGTGCAGTTTTTTGTATGGCCGGCCGGAGTTGTTACAATGAAGGCTCCGAAGTCAGAGAAATTCTGCACGCTTCTTATCTCATCGTAGGTTCCGACTATTGCATAGCTTTTTCTTTCTGCTAGGTTCACCGAGCCTGCTGCGGACGCATTCGTCAGATAGCCATAGAACCAGTCCTGGCCTGCACTGTTGCTGGTACCAGAGTATCTTGTTATTGGTCTTAGGGCAGAACCATCAAAATAGAGCGATTTCTCAAAATAAAATCTCCTTCCAGGTATAAGGCCTCCGCTCGACCTTGCGATTGCAGGGTCAGGAATGCCTGTGATGTTCAGAGAATTGTTTATGTTATACGTCCTCACCACCGAGGTGGTTCCGGATTTGTCTGCCATCTTGAGGTCCACGGTAAAAGAATAATTGAGTACATCAATTTCTGATTGGTATATCTGGAAGTCGCTAACATTGACATCATCAACATAAACCCCGATTGAAGCAAGTGATGCATTAAGCCCTTTAGCCCATGCAGAAAGCGATGAGCTGTTCTCAGACGGAGCGATCCCATCTTCGAAATTCGATTGGTCCGGGGAGCCGTTTACCAGCCATTGTGAAAATGACGCGCTGACATACTGCGCTTCGTCCGGAGTCCCGGCCTTAATCGGATGGGAAACCGAATGATTGTTCAGTACGAAGAGCGCCCTGTTCAGTATTATGGATGAAACCTTATCGAGCTTCTCGCTCGTGATCTGTTCCATGGCCAGCTCCACATTTGATTCCTTGTAGAACTCCGAATATGCCCTTTCAGAAGTCTCGATGGACTTGACCCAAACGGAAATCGAGAGAAGGATATAAGTGAGCATTAGGAAAACGGTAACTACGAAGAGAAATCCTTTGCTCTGTTTGTTGAGTTCCACCATGCACCACCTAAATGAATACTGTCAACCTCACTAGCCTTATGCCTGTAGAGGGTACTAAATCAAGAGCACCGCCGCCGCTTCCATATGGATTGTTCGGAAGGCCAGAACAAGTAAGAAGCTCGGTCGGAGTGCCTGCCCCGCCCCCATTGCAACTTCTATAAGTGAACGGATTAGGGCTGTCTTTTGTCATGTTAGCAGAATAATCAAATACAATAACCTGTGAAGAAACGCTCAGCCTTTTCCTTGTCTTTGCATGGCCATCAGTGTCTCCAGGGTCAGGCCTTGCTGTGTCATAAAGAACAGACCAGCTGTTCCCATTGTCAGAGCTGAGTTCCATAACATAACCGAACTGGTTCGGGATGGATGCTCCAACTGACTTAATGATAAAGTTCTCTCTTGCGGCCTGCTCTCCGAAAGCGATATTGTCTATTACCGAGCCTTTGGCCTGCATGCAATCTGTGAAATATGGAGCGCAATCCGCAGTGGACAAGGAGAATAGCGTGTCCCTTGCGAGGTAGTGCGCCTGCGTAAGAAGATAATAGTAAGATGAGGGAATTGCAGAGAAAAATATCAGGGAATAGACGGCTACCAGGGCCAAAGTAAAAGCTACAAAAGCGTCTAGGGAGAATATGAATGCCCTCATATAATCATCTTATGTTCACAAACCATTTAAAACCGTATGCTTTTTCTCATTTTATCCCACTTCGGTCATTAACGGAAATTCAAACTGTAGGTATTTGGCAGATTGCTGAAAAACCTGAAAACAGTGCTCGCTCCAAGCAGGCCTGTTTCCTGGGGAGTGGTTTGCACCTCGCACACGCGGATGTCGTCAACGCTTTCATAGGAAATGCCGCCAAGGTCAGCTGCCTTTTTCAGGGCGTCATCCTTGCTTCCGGTTGTGTCAACAAGGCCGACTGCCTTTGCCTGTCTTCCTGTGAGAATCCTGCCATCTAACACCTCTTCAAAAAGAGCGGCATTCAGCTTGGATTTCCTGTTCTCGACAACAACGCCCTTAAACTCGTCGAAAACCTCCTGGATAAGGGCACGGAAAATAGTAAGCTCCTCTTCATCCATGGGCCTGGTTTGGCTTCCGATGTCCTTGTGGGGCCCTGAAGTTACTGCGGTGATGTTTACACCTATCTTTTCAAGTAAACCAGACATGTCAGTGAATGTTGCTATCACGCCGATGCTTCCAGTTAGCGCATCCGGATCTGAGACAATGTAATCAGTACCAGCTGCGATGTAGTACGCGCCAGAGGCAGCCATTTCACGGAAGAAGGATACTTTCGGCTTATTGAGAGCTTTCACTGCGGAATAGATTTCCCTGGAAGCGACCACTGAGCCGCCTGGTGAATTGAACACAAAAAGAACTGCCGCTACGTCGTCCCTCTTGTTCAGGGATTTTATTGACTGTGCCATGCCCTCTGACCCTGCATAGCCTGTGCTGAATAACGAGGATGGTTGGCCTTCAACTGAAATCGGCATATCAACGTTCACAACTGCAACGCACTTGCCCATGAACTGGGGAAGGACATATGTGAAGGCGACAAACAGTAATATCAGGGCAAAGAAACCCAATATGAGAAGCACTACAGTCCCTAAAAGGAAGCTTTTCTTTCTTTCAAATTTTCTCGCTGGAGGTTCCATGTTTAGGACTTTAACATTAGGGAATAAAAAGGTTGGTGACGGAAATTTCCTGATGTTCGATATACTAAGCCTGATCATTTTCATACTTCCGGCTTATGTTGCAAATGCTGCCCCAGTACTTTTAGGCGGTGGAATTAGGCTCGATTTGGGAAAGAACTTTTTCGACGGAAAGCCGATATTCGGGGAGACTAAAACAATAAGGGGATTTCTCTCCGCAGTTCTGGCAGGCACGGTCATTGCAGGCGTACTATCCCTGTATCTACCCATTCCCTTGTTCAGCACGCCCGCATTAATGTTCAGGGGCGGGATCGCTTTGGCGCTCGGGGCAATAACCGGGGATGCGATAGGCTCGTTTTTCAAGAGAAGGATGGGCATGGAATCCGGCAGGCCGTTTTTTCCTGATGCAGTGATATTCCTTGCATTCGCCTTGCTATTTGTGGTCCCGTTCGTTTCAGCAGCTGCATTCTCATTAGAGAATATGGTTTTCCTTTTTGGCATCACAATTCTCCTTCATCCAGCAACGAATTTTCTTGCCAATCGGATCGGATTGAAAAAGGTGCCCTGGTAGTTTATTCTTTCTTAAAACCGAATTTCCCGATTAGCGGCACGAAAATCACAGAAAGCACAGGCTCGGTTTTTCCGGTCTTTTTATCAAAGAGAATAAGGTCCTGGAAGAAACGGCCGCCAACAGGTGCAATTAGTTTTCCATCCGGCTTGAGCTGGTTTGCAAGAGGATGGCTTTGGTCGAACCATGGCATTCCTGCTGTAACAATAATCCTGTCATAGGGCGCTTTTTCCGGATATCCCAAGCTACCGTCTCCATTGACAAGGCTGATATTTTGATAGGCATTGCCTGTTTTTATTAAATTGGATTCTGCCTGTTGGATCAGTTCAGGTACCACGTCCATTGACACTACAATGCCTTTTTTTCCGACCAGTTCTGCAAGAAGGGCGCAGTTGTACCCGCTTCCCGTACCAACCTCAAGGACCTTCATGCCCTCTTTTATTTCGAGCTTTTCCAGCATGAACGCAACAACGCTTGGCGCAGATATCGTCTGCCCATAACCGACTGTAAGCGCGTTGTCGGAGTATGCGATTCCGGAATCACCAGGTAAAACGAAAAAAAGGCGGTCAACCTGGACCATGGCGTTTGCAACCTTTTCGCTCTTCAGATAACCGGTTGCCCGCAAATACTGGACCAATTCCAGTAATTCCCTTTTCTGCATAAAACTTAAAAAGCAGAGAAGGGATATATTGGTATGCCAAAGGAGACATTTGGTGGCGATGATGAGGGCGGAGCTGCTGTTGAGGAAAAAAAGCGCAAGCTCGACCTCTCAAAGTATTCCAAGGGACAAGATACCAATATCCGGGATGTGTTTTGGGCAATAATAGGCTCGTACGGAGCGAAGCAGACTCCGGACTTTAGCGATCTTGAAAATGACCGTTTTGCCCTGATCAGGGTAGCCACAAGCGCGATCAGCAACCCGTCCCCCCTCCGTGTACGCCTCACGAGCGCTACCATATCAAGATACACCCTGATGATGGTAATGGATGCCGGGTGGCAAGACTGCTTTACTGAATTCCTCGAGGAATGCGCAGCAAGGGAACAGCAGAGAAACGCAGTGATTGCCGGGATGAAAAAAATTGAGGAGGACCCTAAGTACTCTCAGAAAATGGTCGAATCATTGCGTTCCATGCTAAGGCAGCACGAAATGAGCGCCATCACCCTGAAATACCTCGCTGAAATGAGTTCAATTAAAATAATGGAGGAGCTCAAGAAAGAGCTGGTAATATTCGCAAGAGGGGACATTGGCGATAACCAGCTGAACGCTATCGCAGCGCTCAGCGCCCTTCCCAAAGATGCTGATGTAATAAAAACCATGATTCTTCTCCTGTCTCATTGGGATGAGGCTGCGAGAATGGCTGCTGCGGTGTTTCTCCTGAAAAATAGGAGCAGTGATGGAGATGCTGCGCTGGAAAGAAGGCTGGAAAAGGAAACTGACCCCAGCATAAGGAACATAATTCAAAAGAAAAAGAAGGAATGATTTGTATGGAAATAATCAGGATACCTGTAGAGCGCGTAAAAACGCTGATTGGCGAAAGCGGAAAGACAAAAGGCCTAATCGAGGATAAGTGCAATGTCAAGCTCGAGATCGATGAGGATGGCGAGGTCCATATCAAGGGCGACAGCTCTGATGTTTTTTTTGCAAAGGACGTTGTGAAGGCAATAGGAAGGGGCTTTGAGCCGAGGGACGCGCTGAAGATAGTTAATGAGAACTATAATTTCGAACTCATAGAATTGAAGGAAGAACTGAAAAATGAAAAGGCCATTACCAGGATAAAGGGAAGGATAATCGGGGAGAAAGGGAAGATGAAATCCGAGATAGAGGCAGCAACTGAGTCCGTGATCGCTGTACATGGCTACACTGTTGGGATAATATCCCGCTTGGACACCATGGAGTACGCAAAGGAAGCGATTACAATGATTATCGATGGCGCAGAGCACTCGAGCGTGTACAATTATCTGGCGAAGATGAAGAAGAAAATACTGGCGGATAGGCTGATACAGCGGTAGACTGGGTTTGTTCTCGAGCCATCTATTTTCCCATCAACCACAACACTTAAATGGGAGTAAGCTTATTAATCTTTTTTCAGAAATTCCAGTCAGACCTCCCGAAATAAGGAAGTTGTGCAGGTGCGAACATGGTTGATGGCGATACAATTTTCAAGCAGTTCAAGGAGCACTCGGTTGCAGAGTTCTTCAAGAAGAACCAGCAGATGCTCGGTTTTTCAGGTAAAGTCAGATCACTCACTACTGTTGTCCATGAGTTCGTAACCAATTCTATTGATGCATGCGAAGAAGCAGGAATTCTTCCTGATATTTTTGTAGGTCTTGAGGAGCTTGGCGAAGAGTACTACAGGCTCACTGTGCAGGACAACGGACCTGGGATACCTAAGACGCACGTGGGAAAGGCGCTTGGACAGATGCTCGCAGGAACAAAATTTCATAGGTATATCCAGCAGCGCGGGCAGCAGGGTATCGGTGCTTCCGGATGCTGCATGTTCTCCTACCTTACAACCGGGAAACCGACCAAAGCGGTATCATGCTATAATGGGACGAGATACGACCTTGAGGTTTTGATAGATTTTAAGAACAACAAACCCCTGCTCAATATTATCAAGGAAGAACCGACTCAGGAACATGGTTTATCCGTTACATCGGAGTACAAGGGAGTGAAGCACGAGCAGTCGAATAAGGGCATTTTCGAATACTTAAGGCGGACCGCACTCGCAAACCCGCATTCCCAGATAACATTCAATGACCCAGTTAGCGGAAGGATCATGCTTCCAAGATCAACTGAAAAAATTCCGCCGCGGCCTTTTGAAATCAAACCGCATCCGCTTGGTATTTCAGCGCACGACCTGCTTGAGACAGCAAGCCATCACTCTGAATACAGGAAACTTTCCGCCCTTCTCCAGAACGCATTTTCCCGTGTGAGCGCAGCAAAAGTAGCAGAGCTTCGCCAGCTCGTGCAGGATGTGGATTTTGACAAGAACCCGGCTAAACTGAGCTGGGAAGAGGCTGAAAAGATCGTGAAAGCGTTCAGCCAGGTCAAGTGGATCGCGCCTGCGACTGATTCGCTTGTTCCAGTAGGGCGGGAGCAGATTGAGGCCTCGTTCAAAAATATCTTCAGCCCTGAACTGATTGTTGTCACAGAGAGGAGCCCAAAGGTTTACAAAGGAGGGATCCCGTTCGTTGTTGAGGCGGGGATTGCTTATGGCGGAGGGATCGCTTCTGCAGGGAAGCAGGGCGAGATAATGCGCTTTGCCAACAAGGTGCCCTTGCTTTTCGACACGTCCGGATGCGCGATAACTGAAACAATAAAGGCAGTAGACTGGAAGAGGTACGACCTGAAAAAATTTGAAGAAGAACCTGTTGCAGTGCTTGTCAACCTCGCATCTGTCCATATTCCATATACTGGTGCTGGAAAGCAGGCAGTGGCCAGCGAGGAAGAGATAGAGAACGAGATAAGGTTCGCGGTAATGGAAGCTGCAAGAGGAATACAGCGTTTCCTTTCCGGAAAAAGAAGGGCGCATGAAATCGCGACAAAGCGGAAGCTGGTTGAGCGGTACGTGGAGCAGTTATCATCTGACCTTTCTGATTTATCCGGAACGAAAAAGGAGAAAATAATCAAAAAACTGAAAGAGATAATCGAGGAAAAATACACAAAACCCGGGGAAGAGGAAGCAACGGAAGGAAACGGAACGCAAGACAATGACACAGGATCAGGGACGCAAACAAAACTCGACAACGAAGAACCGGAGACTGAAGGGTGATTCTGAATGGCAGAAAAAAACACGATCAAAAGGCTCGAAGAACTCGGAAACAACATGGTAAAGGAGATCGACAAGGGAGAGGGGCCGACTTTCGAGACCGTTCTCAGGACAAAGTCGAACACGATTTATGATGAAGGGATCGGATGCCTTCGGACAGGAGATAAGAAAGAGCAAAGGAAATTCCTGAGCATGACTCAGGCACGCACGTTCATGCAGACTGTCGCGATCGCGGCAAAGACCAGGAAATTCGTTAAAGAGGATTTGCACACTTCCATCAGGGGCCTTTTCTACCAGCTTAAATTTTCCCTTGGCGAAGACCTTGACGAGGACCTGTTTTCCGAGCAGGCTGAATCAAACGCGCTCATAGAAGATCTGGAAGTTGCGCTCGGAATCAAGAGGGAGGACCTGAACCTTACAACTGACCGCAAGGGATTTGTAGCAGGCCCGCTTGTGATACAGGACAAGTTTGGCGGTGATGAAACCACAATAGACTGCACAAAACAGGGAAGGAGCGGATGGTCGATTCCGAGCGATGTGGACAATGGGATGGAGCTGAAATCCGTTGATGCTGATTACGTGCTTGTTGTCGAGAAGGACGCGCTCTGGCAGCGCCTGAATGAGGACAAGTTCTGGAAAGAGGAGAACTGCATCCTGATAACTCCGAAAGGACAATCAACTAGAGGGACTAGAAGGCTTCTGAGAAAACTCGCTGACAAGAAGCTTCCGGTCTATTGCCTGATGGATTGCGATGCATGGGGATGGTACATCTACTGGACAATTAAAACCGGTTCCATGAACCTGGCTTATCTTGGCAGGGATTTCGCTGTACCCGAGTCCAGGTTCATCGGAGTAACGATGAAAGATATCCGTGATTTTGATTTCCTTCAGAAGCTCACGATAAATGCAAAGGAAGTTGACATAAAACGGGCAGAGGAAATGCTCGGCTATCCCTGGATAAACATGCATCCTGAATGGGTGAAAGAGCTTAAGGAAGTTCTGAAAACCAAGAAGAAACTCGAGCAGGATGCGTTGCAGGGACAGAGGCTGACTTTTGTAGGAGAGTACATTAGGCAGAAGATAAAGAAGAAGGATTGGCTTCCTTAGTCAAACCGCAGGGGTTTTGGATAAACCCTAGCCTTTTCCCCGAACAAAAAGAGAAGAAAAAGGCTTGGGAAAGAAGGATTGGCTTCCTTAGTTTATTTTACCAGGAAAGTAGCTGGCTTTTTAGGTGGCACTGATTCGGTTAAAGGCCGGGTTGCGGGTTGTGCAGTGACGGCCTTCATCTGCTGAATTCTAATCTTATAAGCTGCCTCAAAGACGACTCTTCCGATCTCTTTTTGGCCCTCAGGACCTGGATGAAGACCGTCTCCTTTTCTTTTGGGGAAGTTACGGAATTCTTCCTTCATGGAACGGCCGTCTTGAGCGACCAAACGATGATAGGTATCTGCAACCGCATCTACAATACCCTTGTCTTTAAGTCCCCTTATCCACGAATTGAGCATCAGGGTCTTTTCCTGCACATCCTTGGAAAACCTCTTAAGGTTTCTTTCCTGATATGAACCCCAGGGAGAAACCGTAACTGCTATTACGCGTATGCCCTTTTCTTTCGCTGCTTCATACATGCCAAGGAGCGCTTTTTGGATCGTTTCAAGAGAACGGTTTGAAGCGATATCATTCACTCCGCCGAATATTATCACTTCTTCGTAGCCGCGGCTGAATATATTTTTCTTGAAACGCCTCCGCATCTGAGTGGTCTGGTTTCCGCCAATGCCATGATTGAAAAACCTGTATCCCGGGCAGAGCTCGTTCAGCATCCTGACATAGCCACCATTGGCAGTGATGGAATCTCCCATAACGCCTACGCGAATCACTTTCGTAGGAACCGCTTCGAGCCTTTCATTATCAACCATAGAATCACGGAATTCTTGGAGTTATCGGTGGAGTGGCAATAACAGGCGGCTGGGGAAGCATTGGCGGCGGAGTGCATCCTGAGGCTGGAAGCACGAATCCTGATGGATTATCCTGATTCAGCGTGCTTGCCAGCTTGCTGCATGATGGGCAGCCAGCGTTCGGGCAAGATGAGACAAGGCCTCTGTAGTAAGAGAGGACCTTCCATCCGTAATCCTGGTCACCTGATGCCCAATTGCATCCTGAATCTGGTTGCTTATATTCGCATGTCCGGACATAATTTATGAAATCCTTGTTTCCGCAGCATTTGTCTGCAGGATCAATGCCGTTATTAATGCACGTTTGTTGGTCCAGGTTTTTTCTATTTTTGAAATTCTCAATCCATCCAGGTATGTTCCCGCTCGTACCGTAATAAGCATCAAGCGCAAAATAATACGCAAGAATTCTGAGTTTGTTCTGGTCACCGCTTGCTTCTAGCTTGTCTGCATTCGCAATAGCAGTTGCCATACCGTTTTTGTATCCCTTTTCCAGCATATAAGTTCCGAGACATACTGCATGAGTGACATTAAAAGGATTGAATTTAGGCGAGCATTCGGATATCGCTGCCTCTACTTCGTCTGAACGGCCTGCTTCCTTTGCCTGCTTGTATAAATTGTCGTTCGGTGATCCGTCGTAGTAAATCCCATCTTCGCCCGGGTTGTCAGGATTAAACTGACCAGGCCAGTAAGTGAATGGGGGCGTGAGCACCTGCATGAAACCTAAGCCGCAATAACGCGTTCCGGGTTTTTTAGTTTCAAAATCATTGCAAATGCCATCCGGATCACGCACAAAATCATAAGCCTTGTTCTGAGAACTACCGCAGGGGAGTGTGGAAGCCGTACAATTTTTGAAGCTGCCTTCCTTGTAAGCTACTGCCCTGACCAACATTGGGTCAAGACTTCTCTTATCTGAAAAGAACTCGATCTCGCGATAATCTGTACAATAAGTCTGTGTTTGTGATGGGGTGCAAGTGGCAACCTTAAACGGAAAAGTAATATTATCATTCAGGCAGGCATCGCAACGCATGAAGGTTTTTTTCGGAGGCGCAAGCGGCGGTGGAGTTCCTGTGGCCGTATTGCCAGTCATTGTGGAGAGAATACCTGCAAGGTTTGCAAAGTGATCGCATGAGCTTCCGGACTCATTTCCAAAAAGAACAAAATTGTCCCCGAACCCAGTATCATTCACTTTTTTCTTGTATGCCCTGCACCCGGAAAACCAAGCTTCCATGCGCTGGGTGTTTTTCCCAAGGCTGCAGTCAATGCAGCTGAGAGGACTTGAAATCGCGTATTGCGAGGAATTGAAATCATAGGGAGCTGCACCGATTACACCTAAACTTTTAAACGTATAAACGTATGCTCCAAGACCAGTGAAGAAGTTTGTGTACCCGTCGATCATCGCGGCCTCAGTCCAGTTGCATTTTCCCGAAGCATCCGGTCCAGCTGAATCGAATAGGATATAGGGGATAATAGTTGGCTTGCTGTAATTATACAGGCTGAATCTGGCGAAGTCCAATGCAATGCTGTAAACGTCGCCAGGTTCGCAGAACGGCTTATAGCTGTCATTCAGGTTTACGGTGTGGGCATTCAGGCCGAAGGCGATGAGGTCAACCCCATCCCGTATATCCTGCTCATCAAGTACCTTTGCTACACCTTCCTTATCGCCCATTTTTGGAGCAAGCGCCACAAAGCAGAATATGTCATTCGGACGCCTGTTATTGCAGCCAGCATTTATTTCCTGTATCTGCCTTTTTACTGCATCGACCGCTGCCTGGTCAGAGCTGTTGAAATCTATTTCAGTTGTAATAACAACAGGTCCGACCTGCCCGGCCATACTTAATAGGGGATTTTTCGGGCCTTCTGAGCCGAGTATTTTTGCGATTTCCCCTGCCCTTGTTGCGTTGATATTAGTACCATTGGAGTACAGCACATAAACAGGAAGCACTTCCCGGTCTATCAGGCACATGGTCCTGTCTGCCCTAGGTAGCTGGTATGGGGTATCATTGTCGCCAACAAGCCAGTGCACAGCCATGTTCAGCTTGCCTGCGCAGTATTCGTTTGCATCTGCAAACGAGGAAATCGAATATCCCTGGCCTATCATGAACGGCCGGAGCCGCTCGGGCTGAGTGGCATTGAGCAGCTCTGTGAAAACAGTGTTATTGCACTCATGGACAAACCTGCAGCTCCCGCCAACCATCGATTTGTATATCGTCGGGAAAATAGAGGAAGAGTTCTTGCATGTCATACAGACGCAATGACCGAGCTTGCATTCCTGTATCAGACCCTCATCGTACACAGTGTATTTTTTCATGCTGTTGGCATACTCAGAATTATAATTCGGGGCGATATTACGAAGGCATCCTGAAACAAGGATTACAGCCACGATTAGGGAAATGAATAGTGAAGTCCTCATTTTGATCCAGGGGAATAGGAAGGAAAAAAGTTAAAAATAGAAGAGAGCCCAGGTCAGTCAAGACCCAGGACTCGGAACACAAGACTTCATAGTCTGGATCCGCACTTCTTGCACATTCCCGGCGAGTAGCCTGGTGAACCGCACTTGCAGTACTTCACCATCGAGGCCTTCCATGGAGTGAACGCGCGGCCCATTGCCTGGCCGGTCCTATTCATGGCATCCTTCATACTGGCCTCCAGGTTGCCGCCTCCTCCGCCCCTCCTGTACTTGTTCACAAAAGAGGTGAGAAGCTCCTTCGGGCTCAGCGACTCCGGGAACCCAGGTATTCCCATATGGTATGCGAAGAGCACTGGGTTGAACCAGGTGTAAAGCGAGTTCTGAGTAACTCCGAAGCCCATGAGCTCCTGCTGCCTCTTTATGGCAAGCGCTTCTGAAGACACGGTCCTGTGGATTGTGTCTGTCATAGCCTGGCCTCTCGTGTACTCATCATTCTTGAGGTAGCCGCGGAACGGGTCTCCCCTCATCATGGCATACTCTGCCATAGCTGGAGCAAGCTGCTCGTTGAACCTGGTGTCCATGTAGCTGGCACCTGGGTTCGCAAGCCCGGTTCTCGCAATAGCTGCAGCACCCTTGTGAACGACCTTGATGTCCGCATAGCTCTGCTTAAGGCCCATCTGATGATCAAAGCCAGTGAGCTGTGCCTGTTCAGCCCTGCTCTGGAACTTGTTTAGCATGCCCAGTTTCTGCGATGCCCAGCCCCGTCCCCAAGAGAAGGACATTGGATTGTACATCCTGAGGCTTTCAAGCAGCCTTGGTGAAGTATGCTGGCCAAAGGATTTGAGCTGGTCTTCCATAGTGTCCCATTTGCTCATGTAACCTGTGAGTGACCTCTGTGCACCAGCAATCATCTTCTGGTATGGCATAATCGCCTTTCGTGACATCATTGCCGGCCATCCGTAGGCTGCCATGAATGACCCGTACTCGTACTTGTCCATGTAACCACGAAGGTTTGACTTCATGGAATATGTCATTGCAGGACCAAGCGGGAATGCTGCTGAAGCAGCCTGGTGCAGGCCATGCGAGGTCGATGCCCTCCATGGGTTACGATCAATGGTGAATGCCCAGACGTTGTGGTAGCGGCCATGGGCAAGGGCAACTGCTTCGTATGCAGAAGCAAGCTGCCTCCTGTCATGCTCTGATGTCACGTCCTTGAGCTGCTCCTTCCAGTCAGTTGTCATTATCTGGGTCGCGAATCTCCATGATTGCATCTTCAGCATCTGCGATTTTGGAGTTACGTCGTAGGACCTCATTTGCCACTCTCCGACCCCGTCCAGGGTTGTCCCCACCAGGTAGCGGCCCAGTATCTGGCCAAAGTCCCTGAATGGCTTGAGAGTGCTTGTAAGGCCTGGAGCATCGACTCCGAAGAACCTCAGGACTGATGGTGCGAGCGGAGTTGCCTCATGGCGCGGGATGAGCTTGACACCACTATTGTTCCAGTACTTCATGTAGTCGTTGGTGGTGTTGCTGTATCTCCAAAGCACTGCACCCATGACCTTTTCGCGCTCGTAGTTGTATCCCCCTTCCTTCGACCATTTGGTTGCAGCGTGAATGAACGGCTCCCAGTCTGCCTTGTTCGTGCTGTTGCCAAGCCTGTTGAACTGCTCCATAAGGTCGTGCCTTCCTCCGAAGGATTTGGCATCCACCCTGACGTCGTCTGGATTGTATCTCCTCCACACGCCCTTGTCATCGCGGAGCGCTACATGGCCATTCATCATCCTGTCATTGTCGCTCGCAGGCATGCCCTGTTTGTAAGGGAGGTATGAACCTTCGTGGGTCATCATCCAGACCTGCTTGGACCTGGAGATGTCGTCGAATGTAACCCCTCGTTTCAGGACGTCTTCGAATTCCTTCTTGTACCTCTCGCCAAGCATGTACTTCAGGCGCTCCATATCCTTTGCCTTGTTGACATCCATGGTCTCGAGGAACCTGAGGTCAGTGTGGCGCTCTTCGTGACCTGCATCGCGCAGCGCTTTTGAGAGCAGTGCTGCTGCAGCGTTTCCGTAGTATCGCATTACCTCGTTGGTCGTGCCTCCGTAGGCGTTCATTGCGAACCTGTCGTTGAAATTGTTGTGCATTTCAGATTCAATGTGGTCCTTTACCCAGAGCTTCTTGGTCTCGAACATCCTCTTCTCAGGGCTCCAGGACTTTGCTCCTGGGTAGCGGTCGAGGACCGCTGCCAAGGATGGCTTGCTGGCATCCATGGCCATGAAGCTCCTCGTGGCTTTTCCCTCGACCCAGGGGCCAGCCTGGCCAAGATCGGCGGTGTCAATGCCTCCTGTCCACATGCGCTTCATATCAACCTTCCACCAGCCCTTCTGCGGGCCGATGGCCTTGTCCTCTTCCCAGAACAGCGTCTTGCCTGTTTTCGGGTCTATGTGGACACCTGAGGTATCATCCACCTGTATCCCATGGCTGCGGTGCATGTACTTGTTCCCATACAGCACTGCCATGAAGTCATTGATTGAAGCATTGTTCTTGTTCTTGCCTGTGAGCTCCTTGAGCACGCGCTCACCATCATTAGTAAGCAGGCTTGCGAGGGCTTTCCTGTTCTCCTCTGTCTGCTTTGAGAGCACGGCCTTGTTCCGCATGAACTCAGGAAGGAACTCTGACTTGTCCGGATTAAGTGTTTTTATCCTGTTCTGCAGGTCGACTCCGAATGCAGTCAGGAAGTCGCGGATGCTCACGCCTTTGGTTGTGTGGCCGTTCTCGCAATCGTACATCATCCTGCGGAAAACTGCCATTTCTGCGAGATCGGACCCATGGAGCGATCCCCTGCCAACCAAGGAGTAGTACGCATTGTCTACCCTCGATTCTCCCTCCTTGGCAGCCTGGAGCCTGGAGTTTTCTGTGTCCAGTATCATCTGCAGAGTGATCAGCTTGACATGGCCCTCGATCTGTTCATGTGCGATTTTGTCCACTTCTGCTTTCATCCTCATGTAGTTGGGGTCTAACACGCCCCCCATGTTCCTGAGCATGCCTTCGAGCTTGTCGCGCCTTTCTGTCACGGAAAGCCTGCTATCAGACAGGATCGCCATTATCTTCGCTTCCGCTTCACTTGAAAGGTTGGCGCCTCCCATGCATTTCTTCAGCGGGTCCACAATGGAGTGGGACATCTCGAATATTTCCTTGTCAGTCATATTGGCGACATTTACGCCCATCTTCCTGTAGATCTGCTTGAGCAGGTACCTTATCTGGTCCCTCTCGAGCTCGCTTGAGAGCGTATTGTAGAGGTGGGCCATGTTCTGGTTGATCTGCTTTATCGTACCTATCTTTATCTCCCTGGGTTTCTTTCCCATCTGATCGTAAAGCCATGAGTAGCCAGCGGAGCGCTTTGCCTTTTCCTCCATTGCTTTCATAGCTCCTTTTCCGCCAACTGTTTCTACTGCCCATTTGCCTGTTTCGCGGGCAAGGTCTGCGCTCATCACTACAGCAGACTTTGTTCCCCTTCCAAGGAGCTTCATGGACCTGAAAGTGGAGTCAAGGGCGGTTGGGACAAAACCTGCAGCTGCGAATCGGTTGATGCTCAATGCGCTCGAGGTCATCTTCTGCATTTTCGCAGCGATCTGACCAGCGTATCCTTTCCCTGCTTTGAATGTAAGGTGGTCAAGGCTCGTCATGAGGTTCTGGCTCAGGTTAAAATCATGTGCTGTTTTTGAAAGAAAAGCGTACTTCCCGCCAGCGCGTTCGAGCTGGTTCAGCGCCTGCCTTACAAGCGCATGCTGTTCCTCTGTGCGTGCATCGTGTGTTGTCTGAATGGCCTTTACTACTTTACTATCCTTCCCACCTGTCAGCTTGTACGCAGTAAGAACAGAAGTATCCATTGTGGTAGGCCCCTTACCTTTTGCCCCGCCCATCTCTCTGAGCGCAGCAGCAGCTGCTGTCTCTGCAGCTTCCATTTTTCCCCTGGTTACCCTCTTCATTTCTGTGTAACCGAATGGGGTGATTATCTGGCCCCCTGCAACGAATCCTTTCGGAGACGGAAGCCTCGGCGTAGTGATATCAAGGAGCGTGATCGGGGACCTGCCTGCAAAATACATAGAAGCCAGCAGCAGTCCAAGCACAAGGAAAACACCAAGGCATGGCAGCTGGCCCTGTGCAGCGCCCTGAAGGAGATTGGAGAGCGATGAGCTGAACATCGATGCTGAAGATGCGTTTGCATCGCTGAGCGTTGTTGAGGCGTCTGTTATACTTTGGATATTACCAACTGGGTCAGAGGTTACCTTGACAGTGATCGTCCTGCCTGCATAGATGTCCTTTGATACATCGCATTTAGCTGTGTATATTGTAATGTCCTGGAGGGTTTGACTCGTAGCATTATATACTTTGATTATTTCCTGGTTGCTTGCCGTGACCTTGGCGCATCCAGTCACTGGAGAGTCGCCCGGCCCCTCTGCCTTGTAAGGGTTCCAGTACATAAAAGAGAAATTCGCGTCTTTCACTGAATAGAAGCTGTTCACAGCAAGCCTTGTATTGACGCTAAGTTCCTTGCTCTTTTCAATGAAGCATGCCTGCATGTTATCAGGGTTGGAGATCTTACAGGCAGCGGCGATATCCGCGTTTTGGTTTACAGCGGCGATGCCTGCCTGCGGCTGGCCTGACTCAAACACGAGAAGCGAGGCGTTGATCTGAGCGCCGGTCGGAGTATACGCCGGCGTTACCAATAACGAACCCGAAGCCTGCGCCCCTCCGTCAAATTGGGAGAAAGCCACGCTGGCCAAGAGCAACAACCCCAGCAACAATATGTAAGATTTCATAGAATGAACCGCTCAATGCCGCTATTTAAATATGTTAGTATTCGTACTATAAGTTAACTACAAAAACTACAAAATTTGTAGTATGCTGTGACAAAGATTGTATCATAGAGGTGCTAAATATGAAGGGTCCTAACCCTTTTTACCAGTGGGGAAGAGAAAAGGAATTTGAAGGAAGAAAAACAGAGATGGAAGATTTCAGGGCTGCGCTGGCACAGCTTACTGCAGGAAAATCATTCGCCATCCTATTAAGGGGATTTCCAGGGTCTGGAAAAAGTGCGTTGCTCCGCCATATGCAGCATGAATCTGAACACAATAGGTTTTTTGCTCCAGTAACCGGCGTGTCAGAAGGCGAGAAAACCGATTCCTTATTGAATAAAATCAAGGCGGAAATGATTAACTACGCCGGAGAAAAGGTTGGGGAAGGATTGATAAATGAGAGGACTGGCGCCAACCTGAGAAAACTGGAAAAAAGTGAATTCCCATTTTCCTTTGCAAGGGCCCTTTCACGTTCAACAGAAGGGATTGTAATCATTATCGACGATGCGGATGGCCTGAAGGATCCGGAAAAACTGGGAGAGTTCGTGGCAGTATCACTGAGAAAGGCAGAACGCGAGAAGATAAAGCTGGGCTTTGTGGTAACTTCTACGAAAAGCATAAGCTCCCTGGAGCGGCCTGCAAAAACAATGAGGCTTCCCCCTCTGCAGGAGCACGACATACGTAACCTAATAGGATTAGCACTAAAAAAAGGCCCGCCGAAGATGGGGGAAGAGTGCATTAAGTCCATAATGGAGGATTCTGAAGGAAGCCCGAAGATAGCAAAGGAAATGTGCAGGATAATATTCGACAAGCTGCCGGACAAGGAGAAAATAATTACAAAAGGCCATTACCTCGCATATTCTCCGGCAATAATGAGCGCACTCGGGCGGGATTTTTTCGACCGCCTTTACAGCAAACTTCCCCGCTCCGAAAGAGAAGTACTACGTGCCTTTGCAGAAGTAGGAAAACCTGCGAACATCTCGGATATAGCGAGAAAAATCAAAAAAAGGCATGCTACAACACTCGCGCTCCGCCTCGCCGAGAGGGGCCAGCTTGAACGCGTGGACCGGGGGCTGTACAGGGTGTTCAACAGGCTTTACGGAAGGTATGCGATGGAAAGAGGTTAGAGAGAAAAAATCGCCGAGGGGGTTGCATGGCCTCTGGCCATGGCCCCCCTCTTGCTCACTATCGTTCGCCGAGGGGGTGATTTGAACACCCACGCCCTTGCGGACACAAGGTTAGCAACCTTGCGCACTACCGGGTTATGCGACCTCGGCGTGAAAACAGATGTTCCACGTTAGCCGGGGCGCAGCCGCACAAGCGGATGGCGCCTCGGCATAAAAAAGCAAAACGAATTAGCATAAGAAGCAATTTAAATTATGAACACTGGTAGGACCAAACAAAACACAAGACCCAAGACTCGAGACTTTAGACTACCATTCCCCAGGCAGCCAGTCTCCATCTTTGTCCTACTCTCTTGCTCAACGCGACCCGCCCGCCTTTTTCAGCAACCATCGGTTTTTTGAGAACCACAGTAACTATTCCTTTTGCAAGCCCGTTTATCACTCCGACTCCTGTTGCCGTGTGGACGTTCACGACGATCGGCTCTCCGTCCCTAAGCGGCGCGATCTCCAGGTCGGTCCTTTTCAGCATCTCATATTTCACTTTTATCGAGCTTAGCGCTTCTGGCATCTCGCCAGGCCTTCCCACCATGGATCCTACAAGAGCATCGGATTTAGTGAGCGAAGGGTCGAGCGTTGTCCCGATGGCGATCAGCCCTCCAGGCCTGGCTGCATCAAGGGATTCGCTCTCTTCCATTATTGACTGGGCCTCGCTTAGGATAGGAATCGGGGCCCCTCCTGCCTTCTTGACAACTCCAGGCCTTATTTCGATCTTTTCTCCTTTTTTCAGGACTCCCTGGATTATCGATCCGCCGAGCACGCCGCCCTTTAGCTTCTTCATCTCGGCCCCAGGTCGGTTAACATCGAATGATCTGGATATGTAAATTCGAAGTTTTGCTGATTCATCCCTTTCAGGGGTTTTCATAGTCATTTCAATTCTTTTTACGAGCTCGTCAAGATTCAGGTGGTAGTGTGCAGAAACAGGAATGATGGGTGAATTTTCAACAACCGTCCCCTTGAGAAAGGCCTTTATCTGCCGGTAGTTCTCAATTGCTTTTTCCTTTGTCACAAGATCGATCTTTGTCTGAACTACAATAACGCTTTTCACTCCCATGGACTGGAGAACAATAAGGTGCTCTATGGTCTGGGGCTGGGGGCACGCTTCATTCGCTGCGATCAGGAATAAAGCGCCATCGAGGATATTCGAGGCTGCGATTACCGCGGTCATCAGGGTCTCATGGCCCGGTGCATCAATGATTGATATCTTTCTAAGAAGCTCACCCTTGCCGCCGCATGAACATTCTTCTGACATGGAGAACTTGCCGCACTTTGGACAGCGAAACACCTTGAAATCAGCATAACCAAGGCGGATGGAAATTCCCCGTTTGATTTCCTCAGAATGAGTATCAGTCCACTTGCCGGTTAGTGCGGAAGTGAGCGTGGTCTTGCCGTGGTCAACGTGACCGAGCATACCGATGTTGATCTCAGCCTGCAAAAGCAACCACCTACTTCTTCTCTTCTGCCTTAACGAAAATCTGGTCAAGTGGAGTTCCGCCGGCAGTAACTACTTTGGAATTTACCTGCGCCGTATCAGTTGTGAAGGTGTTGCCCCTTAGCATCCTCCTTCTTCTCTCGCCACTCCGTTTGCTGTGGAAACCGACTCCTTCTGTTACTAAAAGCGAGGCCTTTCTAGGGCCTGAAACATCCATGCGCATGGGGAAACCAGAGCTGTCCGACCCCCCCGTGAGCTCAAGCTGATAACCAGCTGCTCCAAGGGTTCCGCCATCCATGACTTCGCCCATCTTCTTTCCAACCACATTCACTTGCTGCTCCTTGGTAAGTTCTGACTGATAACTCTTGCCGCTCTTTGGGTCCGAAATAACAATCCGCATGACTTCACCTCATTAATAGACAAATAGGATTGGTTTAGTTCGATTTAAAAAGGAGTAGGAAAAAAAGAAAAAATTTAGGCGTTTTTAAGCTTCGCCTTGTAAACATAGCCGTCCTTTCCGAGATAGTACATCCATCCAGATTCTTTGGATATCTTCTCGCTTCCGACTTTCTTCTTCCTTCCCTTCTTATTGTGCTTCATTGGCGCAGCCCAGACATAACCGTCCTTTCCGATAAAGTACAGGTATCCGCCTTCCCGCGATATTTTCTCAGATCCGATTTTTGTTCCCATTTAGTCACCTTTTTAGCCTGCCTCCCAGGCGTGTTCACGGAGCGAATTACGCCGTAAAAAACCGTGCAACGACTATTACAGAGGGAGAATTTATAAAGCTTTCGTCGATACAACGACGTGGAAAAACGGATTTTGTGGGGATTTTATAAACAGATTCCAACAAAAGCGGAATTATGTTCAGGGTATTTGTCAAAGTAAAGCCTTGCAGCATCATGACGACGCTCAAGGACCAGAACAGCACCTGGTATCTTTCCAAGCTGGCGCTTGCCACTGGAACGACGTACGTGTATGTTACTAAGCTTGTTTACTCCCTTGCGAAAGAGGGATACCTCCAGGTGGAGCCCAAGGGAAAGAAAAGAATGGTACGGCTGACGGAGAAGGGAATCATTGTCGCGAATGCGATCTCTGACCTTAACAGCAGGATGAGCCCGAAATAGCAGTTACCCTGCTCGAAGCCGCTTGATCTTCCTGGCGCATTCCTGGTTCTTCCTATCTATCCTGTCGCACATCTTCTGTCTAGCCCTGCCCATTGGCTCCTTCAGGCAGTGCCTGGTGTATTGCCTTAAAAGGCTGTCCATCTCCTTGCTGAGCTGCTGCTTCTTTTTCACAATATCCTTGTATTTACGGGACATCTCCGGGTCTTTCTTTTTCCCGGAATCGGGAAATGCGGTTTTTTTCAGTACGGAATTATTGGTTTGCCCGGATGGCTTGTATATATATGCCATCGGAATGCTGGGCCTTGTTTCTGCAGGCTTATTCTTTTCAGCAAGCTCTTTTGGCAAGTTCCTGTTGTGGAAATAAATTACTGTAACGGGTACGGCAACAAAAGCGATGAGAGTGAATGCGATTGCAAACAGGGCTTCCTTTCCGGACATCGATCCACTGGACCCGAAATTCCTCTTGAACTCTGCCCATCTCTCCTGCCTATTGCGCCTGATTGATTCCCGGTAAGTCTTCTCTGTCGCTTCTGAATCGTTCATGCGGCCATCCCTCTTATTAATGTGTTTAATAGTGCGGGAATGGATTTAAAAAAAGAACGACAAAGGAAACTGATCTTCTTCTTTAACGAGGCGCCATTGTTGGGCAAAGAATGCGCTTTTGAATATTTTCAGGCTTCGGTCTTTTGGAAACTATGACCCGGTATTTATTTTGCATCTCCGAATCCATCGCGAACCTGGTTTTTGCCCCCGTAATTTGAATAGAAGCACTGGCTTCATTGAAAGCCCTGCACCCAGGTATTTTTGAAAATGCAAAAACGCCAGTGGATATGAATGCCGCAGATACGAAAAGGATGGCTGCGAGCTGGTTGGAACTGGTAATCTCATTACCATAGTCTACTTTTTCAGATGCCATGAAACTGACCTAAAAGAAGAATTTAGACTGCCCTCAGGGAAATCAGCTTTTGTACTGAGGCATAGACCTTGTTGTAGTCCTGGTAGTGTGCGTAAGCAGTTATGTTCATCGCGTAGTCTCCTGCTGCGGTCTGGTTATTTGCCCAAATAGGTACTGAGACCTCGACGCTCTGGCCTGGGCCGACTTCACCAACCCTTTTTTCTATGCTCTTGCTTATGCATGCTGGATCAAACCCTAGCAGCTTTTCCCTTGGAAGAAGGATATCGATGGAAACGAGTTGCTTATCATCTGTGATATTCCGAAGCTTCAGCACAACGTTCACTGAATTGGCTTTCTGAGCAGTCAGCCTTAGCGGAATGAATGAAGAAGAAAGCCTGAATGGGATCTGCGATCCGCTTTTTTTAGGTACGCCCTTTTCCGGTCCCTTTCCTTCCTCGCCAACCAATGAATCCAAAAATCCCATATGAACACCTGAGACATCTATATTCCATTAGAATATTAATACTGCCGCAGCAACAACCGAAGTCCATCTTCCATTCTTGTCAGAAATCGCAGACTGCGTCATGTTGCTTGTGCGAACAATTTTGCCGGACATCTTGAAGTATTTCTCACGCTCATTCCATGCAGTCTCAGGATCAAAATCAATGCCCGAAGTCGATGCGAGCATGGATGCAGCGAGGTCCTCTGCGTAGTCAGCTGCCTTTTTCTCAGTCTGCCCAAAAGCATGGTGCTCGCTTAGATATCCATACATCTTCTTGTCAGCAGGCATCGCGCTCCCAATACTGGAAACAAGCAACCTGTTCGGTTCGTTGCATGAGGCCCTTGACATGACCAGGAAAACGACCTGGCCAGGCTTAAGGTACTTCAGCCCTTCCTTCTTCGGGATTATCTTCGCACCAGGAGGAAGAATCGAGGAGACCGACACCAGGTTATAAGGTGCAATCCCCGCGTCCCGAAGCGCCATCTCGAACGAGTGCAGTTGATCCTTGCTTTTTCCAGCTCCCTTCGTAAAAAACACTTTCGTAGGTACAAAATCCATTAGATCACTTGTACACAAGTCTAAAAGAAAAGTATTTTTTAAGCTTTGCTGAGTCATTCATGCTGGTGAAAGCATGGAGATTAAACCAATTTACATAGTTTCAGCGTTACTCATCATATTCGTCGGGCTCCTTTTGGTCAGCTCTTGGCCCGCTCCAAAGCCCGAGGATAAATCATTAGAAGCAGCAGCGATTTTCCTAAAGGCCGTTTCCCTTGGCCAGAACGCCAGTGGCTATCTTTACGAATACAGCGAGTTCAACGACGGTTTTCCTGAGAACTACACGCTGACTTCGGATGGAGTCAACTCCGCAGTGGAAGTGGCAGGCCCGCTTTCGAAAAAGAAGGTTTACTTCATGCAGAACGACACCGTCCTCTGCGTAACATTCCAGGGAAACGAAACATGCTCTTCGGTGATTGCATTAAATGAAACAAAAAGATATGAGGCATCAATGAAAGCAAGGCTGTTTGACAATTCAAGGATAAAAATCACAAAGGATGAGAGCGAGTACAAAATGAACAGGAGCATGCAGACGTTTTCACCTGTCATTCGCACCAAGATTCTCCCTGGCAAAAAGGAATGCAGTGAAATCAGCTTTGTCATGGATTATTCAAACATAACATTAGCGGAGATGTCCCGCTTTGGCATATCACAGGGAAGCCCGACTCACTTTGAGACCACAGAATGCATAAACAATGAAACAGGAGTGATTTTTGAATACAAATTTAACTATACCCTCTATGGCAAAACCCACGAGTCGCGCTTTGTTTTGGGAGATGTCGACTTCACGTATAAAAATGAGATAGTAGCACCGGAACTAAATGGAAGCGCTCTTGAAAAAATATATGAGGAAAATTCGTACAAGGTCGCCCTGATGAAATGCTACCAAAAATCCGGTGAAGAAAAAGAGAAATGCGTGGCAATTCTGGCACAGACCCTGAAAAGCAGCGATCTCTGCGCTTATGCAGAGGGCAGGAGAGACCGTTGCCTTGTTTCGCTGATCCCAGTGACTGGTGATATTGCGATATGCCCGACAATATCTGCTCCTGAATTCAAGGATGATTGCTATATCGAACTTGCCGGCTTTACAAAAAATGACACCTGGTGCGAACAGGTATTGGATGCAACAAAAAACAAATTCTGCCTCAATATTTCAATGCCACTGCCACCATCCCAGATCCCTGAGAACGCCACTGTTGAACAACCGCCGGCAAATGACAGCGGGCCAATCCCGGACGCAGTTAGGGATATTTTCAACAGCATCGACAGGAATGAGACTGAAGCGGCAAAGAACGCAAGCTCAAACCAGACTGGAGGCAGCTAGTGATATGAAGATCGCCCTTTTCACTGATACGTTTCTTCCTCAGGTGAACGGAGTTGTCTCGTTCCTTGAAAGCATAATGCCATTGCTTGCTAAGGAAAACAATGTCCTGCTTTTTGCTCCAGGAAACACGAAAAAAATCGAAACAGAAAACCTGGGAAAAAACATCAAGGTGTACTGGGTCCCTGCTTCGCCATTCCCATTTTACGAAGGTTACAAGGTAACGGGCGTTATGCCAAGGCAGATATGGAGGATAATGAGAAAAGAAAAAGTCGATGTCGTCCATGCCCACGCGCCAGTCATTCTCGGGCTTCAGGGTATGCTTGCGGCAAAAAGGCTGGGCATACCAGTGGTTGCGACCTACCATACACACTACCCCGACTATTTCCCATACATTGTTAATGGAAAGCTGCCAGGTTTTCTGAAAACAATCGGGGACAGGACAGTACGGGGGCTAATCCGTGTCTTATTTTCCATGGCAGACTGCTCCACTGCGCCAACCGAAGAGCTCGCAAAAGAACTTCGAAGGTATGGCGTAAAGAATGTTGTCGTACTGCCGTGCGGAATCGCCCTTGACAAGCTAAAGTCCAGCCGACATGCCCAAAAGGAGTTTCGCAAAGACCAGGGAATAGAAAAAGAGAAAAAAGTAATCCTGTACGTTGGCCGTATGGGTTTTGAAAAAAAGGTGGACGTGGTCCTGAAATCGCTCCGAATGCTGCAAGCACGGGACTGGTGCTTCGTGGCAATCGGCGACGGACCGCACCGTAAAAGCTACATGAATGACGCGGAAGGCATGGAAGCAAACGTCGTATTCCCTGGGTATTTGAAAGACCAAATGCTAAATGCTGCTTATGGCTCTGCGGACATCTTTGTGTCAGCCTCTGATTCCGAGACCTTCGGGCTGACGTTCATAGAAGCAATGGCGTTCGGGCTTCCGGTAGTGGGAGTGAAGATGCTCGGGGCAAGGGAGATCATCAGAAATGGGGAAAATGGGTTTACTGTGCGGCCCGGGGACAGTGCAGCCATGGCAAAAAAAATCGACCTCCTTCTGAAAGATGACGCTTTGAGGGCCAGGATGGGCAAGGAAGCGAGAAGGACTGCGGAGAAATTCTCAATTAACGAGAGCTCACGGCAGAGCCTGGAGATATACATCAATTTAGTAAAACAGAAACGTTTATATAGTCAAAAAGCCATAATATAAATAGGAGAATTTAAGCGGGTGATCAATTGCCAGTGACCAGAAACAAGTCCAAATCAAAGAAAATCAGGCCAGTCGCATCCAGAAAGGGTGTGAAAATAAATAAGAAAAAAACCGTGAAAGTCGCAACTCCCAGGAAGACAAACACCCAAAAGAAGAAGGTAAATGTTTCAAAAGCGAAAATGAAGGCCGTCAGCACTAAGGCAAAGCTAACAGTCAAGGATGCAAAGCTAAGCGTCAAGAGTGCAAAGCTGACAGTCAAAAAGTCAGAAGTAAGAAAGGGCGTTATGGTCGTCAGCGACGAAAAGAAGATATCTGATGAGCACCTTAAAGAGCTGGAGCACCTCCACAGGATACTTTCCGATGCCTACGTCAGGCAGATGCTTATTGAAATAGGCGGAGAGAACGCGCTGGAAATAGTCAGGCACTTCTACGGCAGCCATAGCGATGAGGAGCTTGCCAAGAAGCTGTCGCTCCGGATTTCCGATGTAAGGGCCACCCTAAACAAGCTCCACAACAAGGGGCTCGTGTATTATGCGCGGGAGAAGGACTCTGAAACCGGCTGGTACTCTTATTCCTGGTCTCTTAACAAGGACAGGATCGTAAGATGGGTTTCCGAATGCGCAGGAAAGGGAAGCCAGGCAGGCTGTGAGAATGGAAATGATTATTACATCTGCCCGACCTGCGGCATTGGCTCCATCCTCGGCTTCGAAGCTGCTTCAGAAAAGGAATTCCGTTGCCACAGGTGCAACAAGTCCCTTGAGTTCGTTGAGGAAGAGCGCTTCAGCGCAATAAACCAGCTGATGAGGAAATCATAAAGGCAGGTTGATCCTGATGAAAATTCAGGAACTCGATGTTTACGTCGTTCCGTGTAATAATGGCAGAATCCTTCTTCTTAAAAGATCGAGCGACCTATGGGAATTCCCAGGCGGAGCGATTGAATGGGGCGAGAGCCCGGAGCAGGCTGCGCGAAGGGAGCTTAGCGAAGAGACCGGCCTGAGCATTGGGCCGCTGAAGCTGCTCGGGATAACCTCGGCAACCTACGAAAAGGACGGCAATGAGAAGCACTCTGTTTATGTAGTTTATTCTGGAGAGACCTCGAACGATCAGCACCGCATTTCCAGCGAGCACTCTGAGGCCAGGTGGCTGATGCCACACGAGGCAAAGTTCATGAAGTTCTGCCTGAATGCTGAGCCGGTTCTGGAAATGCTGGAAAAACAAAGCTGATCCGGATGCGTGTACTCCTCGATTCGTGGAAATACCAGCCCTGGCGGCTTGTGGCAATTCTGCTCACATTAGCATTTTTAGGACTCGTAATTCTGGCAAATTCTGTCGCAGTATTAATTTTCAAGGATTACAACATATGCCTCCTTACAATTGTTCTCCTCATTGTATTAGGAGGGGGTGTCTTATACGCGGGAGTCTTCAGCACTCCGGTAAAAATATGCGAAGAAGGGATTTTGATGCAATTCCCTTTCAGCCTAAAGTCATCATTAATACGTTATGAAGAGATAAAAGAAATCAGGTTCTTCTTCCTTCCCGGTGACGGAAGCATAGCCGGTTGCACAGTGACATATAATTCCGGCATGCCCTTAGATAGCCCGGAGATGTTCGGTGCAGGAAGCCTCGGGAATTTCGCGAAAGATGCAGAGCCGATACTTCTGAAAAAGGGTTTCGTACTGAAGAACCCCCAAAAAAAGCGGATACCTAACAAATTCGAGTTTGTATTTGAAAAAAGATGAGTCCAAGACCCAGGAGTGCAGGAATTAAAAACTCTTAGTGCGGTAAATGCCCATGACGAAAAAATACACGATCATAATAGAAAAAGACGAAGAAGGATGGCTTGTCTCCGAAGTAGTTGAGTTGCCAGGCTGCCACACACAAGCAAAAAGCATGGATCAGTTGATAGAGAGAACAAAGGAAGCGATTAGGGCCTATTTGGGAACTGAGGAAGTCTTTGTTTCTGAAGAATTTGTAGGAGTACAGCAGATAACGGTGTAGTTTTTGACAAAGCTTCCAAGATTAACTGGTAAAGAACTTGCCAAAGTTATAGAAAAATTTGGTTTCATCCATAGCCATACAACAGGAAGCCACATGGTGTATAAACATCCTGATGGAAGAAGGACGACCATCCCTTATCATTCCGGAGAAGAGATCGGACCCGGCCTTCTGAACAAAATTATAAAGAAAGACTTAGGAGTAACCATAGAAGAATTTCTCAAACACCTATAAAGCAAACTCAGAATCGATCAAGTGTGCATTGAATTTCAGGGTATTTGCTGTATGGCGCAACTCCCCTTTCGAAAATAAGTTTGCCTCTAAAACGTAGCTTACCTAAAACATCTTCAATCTCATTCACCTTTGGGACCTCTTTATTCCCAAAATGAGCCTCTACGACACGGGCAAACATCTCACCGAGATAAAAGTCTCCGATATCTCTCGAGAACCAGGATATTCCTTTTTCGTCAAAACAGAATATTTGGCTCCTGCAAAATTTCTTAAGGTCAGGGACCACAGTCGCAGCTATTTTTCTAAAATGTTCTAGCCCCCCTCTGAATTGTTTTGGCTCTTTGGTTTGAGTTATCGAATCAGCGAGTTTAAGCAATAAATCTATTCGTGCAATCAATCCTCTATATAATGATCTGGAGTAAACCTTCCCTCCGAAATTCCAATCAGTAGAATTTGTTATCTCACCTTTCGCATACGGCTCAATATTTTGGCGCCATTTTTGGAGTTCTTCTTTCATCAGGGTTATCTTTCTATCCACGTAACCCCTCTTGACAAAGGAAAAGACCGTATTTAGTTCCCCTGCTGCATGTTTTTCAAGCAAACCTGCAACCAAGCTCCGATCTCCGGCACTGAGCGTCCCCCAAATATAATGCGCGATCTCATGACGTAATGTAATAGAGTCGTTTTCAGAAGAAGAAAAAAACACATTGACACGCCATTTGCCTTTATTCGCCCATGAAAAACCTTCGATAAAGCTCAGGTGGTATATTAAGTACGATATCTCAGCCGGCATCTGCGCCTCGTATTTTTTCATACTCTCAGTTTTGATTTTTGGAGTAAGATAAATTTGTTCAATATTTCTAACGATATTAGGGCTCCATGAATCTAAATCTCTAGCAATAACTCCGCTTGAGATTATTGCATGGCATTCCTTTTGCGATTTCTCTTTCAACTCTAGCAGTGTAACAAAGTCCAGTACAAGAGGCTTTTCCTCTTTAACTCTATCCGGTTCAGGTTTTTTGGATGTGAAATAGTAAAGTGGGCAAAGAACTAAGGCCCCAACTGCTGCAGCCACTATTCCTTGTTTTATCTCTTTTTTTAACTTATCCCTGAATCTCAGTCGCGGTTCCATTAGTACACACATACTTATATATATTAAAACAATTTAAAAATGAACCTTTTAGAAAAAGATTACGGGAAACAGGTAACTGGATACCCGAAACCACAGGATGCGGTCAGTTATTGCCGGCTATACCCCCTTAAACTCCTGCACCATCTTCTCAAGCTCAGGATAAGTCAGGAGCAGAACGGAGTTGCTCTCGACCTCCATTTTCATGACAAGTGGAGCTGCTGAAGAGGAGTTGAGCAAGGCCGAGAAATCGCGCTTCTCAGCATCATCCTTGAAAAGGACTATGGTGATTCCGCTTTCTATTGTCGAAAGGGAGTTCTTGAGAATATCTGATGCGCCTGCCTTTTCATAGAAGTGCAGGAACATCTGCTGGCCCACGACCGTGATCTCGCTGTCGCAGACCTTGGACTCATTGAGCGGTGTGAACGGGACTGCGTTGTTCACGCAGATGTCACGGAGCTTGCGGAGCATGGCAAGGTAGCGGATGGATTTTCCGCTTTTCGTCTCCCAGTCAATAAGCCCGAAATAATCCAGGAATTCCTTTATCTTCTTGCGCCTGGAAAGATCATTGAGCAGGAATTCAGTATTGTAATCAGTGATGTAAATCGGGTTGCCTTTGTAGAACACATTCTTGAATCCGTTCTTCACTTCTGAAGCCGTAAGGGGAGTGAACTCCCATCGGTAGCCGTCATTGACTTTCTGGAAAATGGAGAGGACGGTTTCAAGGTTCAGCGGTATCTTTGTTCTTGAAACCGGAGGGAAGTCAGGCACATCTATCGAGTAATAGACCTTCTCCCTTCTTGCAAAATAAATACCGACCCCCACGATGGTGCCGGCAAGTACGAAAACAACTATAAGCTCAGGAGGGAACGGGGGCGGAGGCAGCAGCCGAACATAGGACAGGTCTTTTTCCAGCCCGCCGGCCTTGAAGGTAAATGAATGATTGCCATAGGAAAGTGAATCACCTCCTGTGTACGAGGAAACGTCGATTTCAAGCGGTCCTGGAGGGACGTTGCTGTAGGTATGGAGATAACTGCCATGGTCAACATCCACTGACAGGGTTTTAAGAGAAGTCGGGGTGGAGATGTCAACCACATAGATGGAAGGCGTTCTCCCCTGCCGCGGATTTCCGATTGTAACCGAATCCACCTTAATGAAGGCAGATGCATAAACGCGCGCCAGATCATCTTCCAGCGTAACCTTGTAATCACCTTTGTCAACGTCTATTGGAACGTCCAGATTGATATCTGCCTGCGTATTTATGTTGCCATGGGGATCCCTTGCTGCCTCAGCGCCATTCTCGTCCGTGAATACAATGAATATGGATGGCGAAGAAGGAGTGCTCTCGTTAAGCTTCGCGTTCATCCTGATCGTTTCTTCAGTAACATGAGTCGAGGTCACGGTAAGCTGGGAAACGTAGAGCTCCCCTCTAGGAACTTTCCTGACTGGAGTGACTTTAATGTCCTCAAACAATTTTCCAGTCTCAGAGTATCCCTTGAAATACAGCCGCACCGAGCGCGAAGTCCCCTGGAATGGAGAGCTAAAAAAGATCCTGCTCCCGGAAATACCCACTGTTTTGTTCTCGCTTAAAATCTCGTAAAATG
>Ga0315275_10000623_pt1 | contig 29809 bp, 33 predicted proteins | sample YL17G03_0_MG_FD_205557 | JGI IMG/M metagenome (GOLD analysis project Ga0315275, IMG submission 205557) | Sediment microbial communities from Yellowstone Lake, YNP, Wyoming, USA - YL17G03_0 | ecosystem: Environmental > Aquatic > Freshwater > Lake > Sediment | place: USA: Wyoming | collected...
CAAAGGTAAATGGAGTCGGCTTCCCATGAAAATTTGCTGACGGGCCTACGATAGGCACCCCAACTCCTTCAATAAGCAATTGTGGAACTGAATGGTTTGGGAAGCGTATTCCAACTGTTTCTCCGCCACCACGGATAGGGGAGAGCAACATATTTTTTTTACAATAATCAACAATCGTCAACGCTCCCGGCCAATACGTTTGCATGAGATGTCGCACAATATCTGATGGGTGAATGAAATAGGCGAGTGCCTGATCAATTGATGAAACGAGAACCGGTAATGCCTGTGTCATGGGACGGTTTCGTATTTTAAATACCCTATTAATTGCTTCGCTATTATCTATCCTGCAACCTACACCAAATGCCGTATCTGTTGGAAATACAACAATTCCTCCGGAGTTAATGACGGATATTGCCTGTTGGATACGTGCGTTATCTAACATAAGAAATTGTAATAGTTCTTGTATCATCCACTACCTTCTCCCAACGGACGTCTATCCGCTGCCGCGGAAGCAGTCTTCCTAACCACTCAGCCCATTCAACCACAACAATTGCTTGTTGGTCATTAAATAATTCAACCAGACCTAGACCTTCAATATCTTCAATTTTTTGCAACCGATATAAATCAACGTGATACAGATACCGTACGTATAATTTGATATCGTAGCGCCTGACAATAATAAACGTAGGGGAGACCAAACGGGAGGGGAGTCCTAATCCTTTTGCAAACCCTTGCGTAAATACCGTCTTCCCTGCTCCAAGTTCTCCATATAAGCATAGAATTTGCGGGACAACTGTCCCCTCTTTTCTTGCGCGGGTTATATGAGCTGCCAATTCCTCGCCAAGTTTTTGAGTTTCTTTGGCATTGTTGGTAATAATTGTTTTAGTGTTATCCATGCAAGTCCTCCTGCGGACATGTCAATTATAGCATCACGGAGCTTCCCTTCCCGAGTCGGAACGAACCTTTGATGAATTTCATCGCTTATTGCATACACGCTTATTATGACAAATGCGATCACCCATGCGCTATTTTTGTTCTTGCCTGTATTTCGTACTGCCCGATAGGTCACTACATATAACGCATAGTATTCAATGAGATGCAGGGTTTTAAAAAACAGAAAACTTAATACATATGAATCGGTAAACGTAACTTTCTGCCGTGATGAAAACGCAAATATCACAGCCATCAATAACAATACCGGAAGCCAAAATCGGATATATTTCATTTCTTTAAGTATAGACGATTTTTTATGACAAACACAGCTGCCAGAAGCGCACATCCGACGGAGATAAACAGAAGCGCAATGATGTACTTTTTATTTTTGGACACTTGAGTATCTTGAGTCCCTAACACTGCTGCCGTAGGACTGGGAGTTATCGTCGTGATTAATTCAGCAGTAGGAGTAGCTATGGGAGTCGAAGTCAGTTTTGGTTTAATAGTTGGGGTTATTGACGGAGTTGGAGTTTTTGTTGGAATCTGCGTATTTGTTGGAGCTGGTGCTGGAGTAGGTGTTGGAGTTGACGTAGGACAAACAAAATTTATTTGATCTCCTTGCGGCGAAGCATTGTTGGCAATTGCCCATTCACCGGTATCAGTCCGAGAAGCTGATTGAGTACCTGTAGGAGCCTTAATTAATTGTCCGCTTCCAAAAGAAATACTGTCAATAGTATCGTCTTCCTTTTTCAATATAAGTGTATCACCACTGTTAGAAAGCCAGTATGAATCCGATAGTCTTGTGATAAGTGCATACGTCTTTGCTGCTAATACTGAATTACTACAAAAAACAAGTTTTTGTGGCGTATCAACATTATCATCAAAATACAACACCATTCCTGATAATGAATGTTCTCCCTCATCGGGATTATAAAGCTCTACCCATTCAGGATTTGTTTGAGGACTAAATTCATTGATGCGAATATTTGCTATAACAGACCTCGGAAGAAAAAACAACACTACAAAAACTACCACCCCTATAATTGTTGGTCTATGGGCAGGCATAGAATTAACATTCTATCCCCTTACAAATTAAAAAAAATTCACATGGAGATAAAATGTCTTCATTTCTGAATCTTTATGTTCGAGCTTTACGTATTGTAAACGACAATTGCCTGAATAGAATCCACGATACAAAACTCCATCTTGCACCGCTTTGACATCCAAAGAAGAACCGTAAATATCTATACCATTATGAAATGAATAGATTTGTCTAACCCATGTATGATTTACCGCCCACGTGCTTCCGTATCCCTGATAAAATTTAATTGTCGGCTCAATCGGCCAATCCCAACTACCAGATGGATTAAAAGGGTCACCGTCAGAGTTTCCACAGGAATATCCGGAACAATTTTCATACGAAACACTTTTTAAATAATTAAATGGATTTTGTGTTGCACCACTACTATTTGTGACCATAAAATGCAGATGTGCACCACTTGAATTACACGAAGACGCACCGATAACTGCTGCTATCTTATCACCCTTTTTCACATCACCAACTTTGGTTTCCGATCCTTGTCCGGCGATGATTCCTTGGATAGCAATTAACTCTGAACGCGCTGAAGCAAGAAGTGATTGATATTTTGCTTCACTGTTATTCGTTTGTTCCAGTAAAATCTGTTTATCCCTTTTTTGAGTCTCAAGATCTCTACTCTCTTTTTCAAATTGAATTTTCAATTGTTCCCGTTGGGCCTTTTTCTTTTCTCGAATATCTTTTCGTTCAGCATAATTATTTTGTGTGGACTTTAACTGAAACAACAGTTGTGCATCCTCTTGCTGGACACGACTGACGTATTTCACCCGTGAGATAAAATCAGAAATATTACTGCTTAAAAATACGATGCCAAAATTTGGAGTTACACTTCGTTTGTACGACTGCGGAATTCTATATATAACCAGTTCTAATCGCTTGGTTAACAATCCTTCCAATCGTTCAATTTCATTAACCAATTCTTCTATTTCATTATTTAACTTTGTTAGTTCTGATCGTAGTGCGTTTATACGTAAGGTTGCAAGTTCAATTTTGCTATTCATGAACGTAATTTGAGAAGATAACGTCTCTCTGGTTTTATCGCAGGTTAAAACGACGTTTTCGTAACATCCTACTCGTTCTTCAGCAGGTTTCCCGGCACACGGATCTTGTTGTTGACAAATGTCTTGGGCAAAAACGAACTTACCAATACATAACGAGGTGACAGCAAGTAAAAATATGACTATTGTTCTCTTCATGCATGCTTAAAATTTAATATACCGCGCGAGTGTTATTAAACTCCCGATTGCGCCAAGAAGAAATCCGGTTGTACAAAGAACAACGAGTAGCCCGAATAACGCAATAAGCGTTGTAGAGGATACAGGATTAACTAAAAGCGTGTGGATGACAGGAATTGCTCCTAAAAATGAAAGGAGTGCAGGTCGGAAAATAAGAAGAATAATTGTTATAATCAGCCACGCGAAAAACGAGCCCACTATTCCATAAATTCCTCCTTCAAGAATAAATGGTTTTCGAATGTACCACTGGGAAGCTCCGATAAGTTTAAGTATCTCAATTTCTTCTTTTTTCATCGCTATTTTAAGTCCGATCACGGTCATGATAATAAGAAGCGAATCAAATGCCAAAAGACCGGCAAGTGTTCCTCCGATGATCCGGATTGCGTTCGTCCACGATAAAAGCGCATCGACAACATCTTTTTGGAAAATAACCTCTTCAACTCCATCAGCTTTTTTGATAATCGGTTCAAGTTCTGATAGAAATCTTGGCTCTGTGGCTGTCACTTCAAGAGACGCCGGAAGAATATCAGCGGTCACCATTTCAAGAAGAAGCGGGTCATTTTTATTTTGCTCTTTGTAAATGGCAAGCGCATCTTCTTTAGACACAAATTTCGTCGATGCAACCTTACCCGTTCCATCCAATGTTATCTTGAGCGCATCAGCTTCAGGTTTGCCGGCTTTTTCCATAAAAAAGACCGTGAGCTGTGGCTTGCCTTCAAAATACCGCAGTATGGCTAGTGAAGTACCTGTTGTTAAGGCAAATACTCCCCCAAGAAGAAACGTCAAAAACATGGTTAATATTGCAGCAAGTGTCTGATACGGGCTCCTTCGCATATGAGTCCAAATGGAATTAGTGTTCTTTTTCATGATGACTCCTTTTGGTTAAATGATACTTTCCCTTTATTTCATCATTTTCTAATTTTCCGGCTTTCAGCGTAAGTGTCCGTTTCTTATTTTTATCCACAAGTGTTGCGTTATGCGTGACGACAATCACTGTTGTTCCCATTTTATTGACTTCTTTTAGAATATCGAGTATTTCTTCACTTGTTTCAGGATCAAGATTTCCTGTCGGCTCGTCAGCAAGAAGTATCTTTGGACCTCCTACGATGGCCCGAGCTATCCCAATACGCTGCAGTTCTCCGGCAGAGAGCTGAGCCGGAAATACATTGGCTTTATCAGATAATTCAACAAGTTCCAACACGTCGTGGACTCCTTTTTCAATTTCTTCTTGGGGTTTTCCCAATACTTCCATGCCAACAGATATATTTTCATAAATAGTGCGGTCCATCAAAAGCTTATAATCCTGAAATACCATGCGCACGTGCCGGCGAAGCAGGTGAATTTGCGAATCCGGTATGGTTGTACTATCCCAGTTATCAACTGTTATCGTACCCTCCGTAGGAACTAATTCGCGAATGATGAGTTTGAGAAGTGTGCTTTTACCGGCTCCGGTTGGACCAATAAGAAATACAAAATCTCCGTCTGGTATTTCAACGGATACATCAGAAAGAGCGGGGTTTTTTCCGCCAAAATCTTTTGATACGTGGTCAAATCGAATCATTCCATTACTATAAAATCTCTATACGCCCAACGTCCATAAACCATGGACATTTTTTCGCATCCATAGTTTTACTCGTCACTTTTACTTTCTTTCCGACAAACTGATCAAGATCGAGTACAGACGAAACCAAACATGCTGTTTGTGATGGTCCGCCTTCCCGAATAAGCTTATGTGTCCCTTCACCGCTAATGCCATCTTTTTCTATTACTCCTGTTGCGCTATCAGTAAACGTTTTGCTATCAGCGCTTCCAAAAACATTTTTTCCGGTAGCCGTCGGGCCGGCAGAAGCAGTTGACGTGGTAGTTGATGCAGATTTCTTCCCTGATATGATATACCCGGTGAGAATTCCAAGTCCAATCATAAGAACAAATACGCCTCCGATAATCATTTTCATTTGTTTTGTCATAGGTTCTACCTCGGGAGCGACAGGTACATTGTTTATATTTTGTGCTTTGGCAAGCGGATCTATTTTTTCCATAGTTCCTCCATTATCACGACTTATACATTTTTTTTCAAGTACGCCATAATATAATCTTCAATATCACCATCAAGAACCCTGTCCGTATTGGATGTTTCATACTCAGTACGCAAATCTTTCACCATATGATAGGGATGAAGGACGTACGATCGAATTTGATTCCCCCACCCCGGTGTTTTATATACCGCTTTGTATTTCGCCTGTTCCTTTTGACGATTCTCCTCTTCTTTTGTCCATAGTTTTGCACGCAATAATTTCATTGCGTATTCCCTATTTTGTCCCTGATAGCGTTCGCTTTGGCACGTCACAATAATTCCGGATGGTTTATGCGTCAGTCGTACCGCAGTTGATACTTTATTAACGTTTTGGCCGCCTTTCCCGCCGGCCCGATAAAAATCCCAGATGAGGTCTTCTTCACGAATAGGAGTTATTTGTGATTCCTCAATAACAGGCATAACATCCACCATGGAAAATGAAGTTTGTCTCAAATTGTCAGCATTAAACGGAGACTGACGAACCAATCGATGCACTCCGTTTTCTGCCTTTAAAAACCCGTACGCATACGCACCCGTTATTTCAATCGTGACGCTTTTAATACCTGCTTCATCACCGGGAGTATAATCTACTTCATTCGTCTCCCATCCTTTCCGTTCACAAAACCGGAGATACATACGATATAACATTGATGTCCAATCCATGGCTTCTGTCCCACCTTGACCGGCATGAAGGGCTAGTATTGCATCTCCACGATCGTAGGAGCCCGATAAATAGGTCGCAAACTCAAGTCGATTCACTTCTTTTTCTAGTTCTTTCTCTTCTCCAGTCGCTACCAGTAGCTCTATTGTTTCTCCTTCGTCGATTTCTTTTTTTAGTTCTGCGAGTTGTTTCATTGTTTTTGCAGCCTCTCTGGTTTCCTTCCAAAAATCTTCTTTCATGCTAACGGCCTCCAGCTCACGATGGAGTTTCCGTTTATCATCCAATCGAAGTTTTCCAATTAATTCCTGCGCCCGTAGTTTCAAATCTTCATTCATATTATTTACAAATCTGCTCTTTAATAGCTTGCTTTTGATCCGGAGCGAGTGTTTCAATTTTTTTCACTACTTGGATGATAATTTCCCGTTTTACTGCATCACTAGCTTTCTGTTGTACATCAGCAGCTGCTGATGAAATTGCTGCTCCTGCAACTGATCCGACATCAACCGGCACAACTATTGCCTCATCCTGCACTCCAAGAGTTTGAGCTACACGTTTACCAATATCCGTATCTACAACCATATTCCGTACCTGTGTTAACGGTTCGGGCCGGGGATAGCTTGTTATTTTTGGCCACACAAGACTGGTACCGGCAACAATGGTGAAGGTTGTAACAAGAGAGATGATAAATTTTAGAATGAGCGGCATCGAATGTAAGTATACGGTTTTGGCAAGAAAAACAAAAGAGAATGTGCTATAACAATACCATGATTATTATGGGGCTTGATCCGGGAACTGCACGTGTCGGTTGGGGCGTTATCAAAGAAACACCCACAGGACCAAAAGCAATTGCCTACGGCATCATTGAAACAAAAAAGGAAAAACCTGATGACGAGCGGCTCATAGACATCCAGCAGGCAGTATCAACACTGCTATCCAAATACAAACCGGACAATGTTGCGATAGAATCATTATTTTTTGCAACAAACGCAACAACCGCAATGTCAGTCGGACAGGCGCGTGGAGTACTCTTATTAACCTGTTCATTAAAAAAAATTACTACGTTTTCCTATAGCCCGCTTGAAGTGAAACGGTGTATTACCGGAGATGGAAAAGCAGACAAGAAGCAGGTACAATACATGGTGACCCGGCAGTTACATCTAACCAAAACACCGGAGCCCGATGACGTAGCAGACGCACTTGCAATAGCCCTGACCCATGCATTTTCGTACCGCATGAAACAAAAACTCGTATGATTGGCGCATTAAAAGGAACAGTATATTCATTTCATAAAAACCAGACCATCTTATTTGTGGGTGACGTCGGATACAGGGTATTTATTACCGGCCAATGTGCAAAGAAACTCGCGGTTAACAAAAAAATTCTTTTATATATCCATTCCCACATCAGGGAAGATGCATTTGATCTCTATGGGTTTCCTACTGAAGAAGAATTGTCTTTATTTGAACTTCTTATTACGGTATCCGGTATCGGGCCAAAAACAGCTCTCCCCATTCTTGACCGCGGAGTAAATGCAGTAGAGCGCGCAGTTACCCACAGTGATGTAGAATTTTTTACTACTATTCCGCGGCTTGGTAAGAAAAATGCGCAAAAAATCATTATTGAATTAAAAAGTAAACTCGGGAGTTTACAGGAATTAGACCTTCGGGATGATCTTGAAGGGGAAACTAAAGAACTCATGGATGCACTTCTTTCCATGGGATTTGTGAGAAAAGAAGTTCTTACTATAATGAAAAAAATACCTGCAAAAGCAATTACTTTGGAACAGAAACTCCGTGAAGCATTACAACTGTTAGGAAAATGATATGAAACAAAATAAAAAAAAGGAAGATATCCTGTTTGAAACAGCACCGCCGGAAGAAGAACGCATGATCACTTCTTTACGTGCTTCATCATGGGATGAATTCTATGGTCAAACAGCAGTGAAAAAAAGTCTTCATATTGCTATTCAAGCAGCTAAGAAACGAAAAGAAGCGCTGGAACACATTCTTTTGTATGGACCACCGGGCTTAGGCAAAACAACACTTGCGTACCTTATTGCAAAAGAAATGAAAGTAAATATAAAAATTACATCAGGTCCTGCAATTGAACGCGCCGGAGATCTTGCTGCAATTCTCACCAATCTTAAACCCAATGATATTCTGTTTATTGACGAAATTCATAGGCTCAATAAGCTCGTTGAGGAAACACTCTATCCGGCAATGGAAGATTTTGCTCTTGATATTATCATTGGAAAAGGACCTTCAGCTCGCACGCTCAGGCTCGATCTTCCACCGTTTACCATTGTTGGTGCTACGACCCGCGCCGGCCTTCTCTCTTCTCCTATGCGGGACCGGTTTGGCGTCATTGAACGACTTTCTTTTTATGCTCCTGTTGATTTGGAACATATCATTGACCGGGCTGCAAAGAAACTTCATATATCTATTGCCCCAAAGGCACAACTGGAACTCGCTAAACGGAGTCGGGGTACTCCGCGTATAGCTCTTCGACTGCTGAAACGCAGTAGGGACGTTGCACAAGTGTCCGGAGAACCAACAATCACAGAACCCATCCTTGAACAGTCGCTTGTTCTTCTTGGTATTGATAACGCCGGTCTTGATGCTTCTGACAGAAGACTGCTTACTACCATTATTGAAAAACATAACGGCGGACCAATAGGAATTGAAACATTAGCTGCATCAATTTCAGAAGATATTGGAACAGTTGAAGAAATACTCGAACCGTATCTTATGCAACTTGGATTTCTCAAGCGTACCCCACGAGGACGTGTGGTCACCAAATCAGCTATCACTCATCTTCGCTCAACCCGTTAATTAGTGGAACAGTTTGCTGCTGCTGCCCCCGCTGCTGCAGCTTCTGTTAATGAGAAGGCAGTTGCTACTTCATCTTTCGTTAAATCTTTTGAACAATAGCTTCCTTGTGTTGTTGCTCCGCAACATACTACTTGTTTGAGCGCATCCGCAGTGCGTCCTCCAAAATCGAATTCTGATACGATTTGGGAATCATTCACAAGTAACATTGGTGAGCTGCCGATATTATATTTCGCTTGCAAATCAAAGTCTTTCTGTGCAAATGCGAGTCCCCTTTTGCTATCCGTCATACATGCCTGTACCGCTGTCGCATTGACTCCTGTTTGCGAAAGACATGCATCAGACTTGCCCTCTTTCATATAACAGGCTACATATGGCCAATACAGTGTCTTTTGTTCTTCACGGATACATATCTGGCGTAAATTCTCCTGTGCTTCCGCATCGCCGTGCATGGATGTAATTTTTCCGCCGGTTATTGCCCCAATATATTTAACATCAAGAACATTGGCAAGAGCCGGTTGTTCACCGATTGCTTTATTCATCACCCGTTGCATCTGAAGACCAAAGGGACATTGAGAAACCACGTACGCGGTCACTTTTGCTGTATCAGCTTTCTTTACTTCAGCACAAGTGAGCTTCGGTTGCGTTTGTTGTTGTGCTGTGGCTGGTGTCTTATTAAGTTCACTGATAACACTTCCTGTGGTAAAAAATATTTTCGCATCTTGCGTCATATATGAGGTAAATGTTCTTGGTGTACCGTTCATATCAAGATTCAATTCAAATTGATATATTCCGCTAACTTTTTTTAGATTCGTCACATCTTTTACTTTAATCGTTGGGTCCCCTGCAACTTTCGCTATAATCTCCGGTATTGTTTTTGTTTTTAAGGTTACCATTCGATCCCGATCCTTTTTTACAACGACGACTACAATAAGGAGTGCTATGATGAGTACGGGAACAATAAAAGAGAACGGGGTTTTGTGTTTAAGAAATTTGAGATGAAATTTTTTCATAATAGTATGGTTGTACAGAAAATGAAGACTTTTGTCAACCACCAGTGAATGATATAATATATTCTTCGTATGAAACGACTATTGAAACGAAAAATTACCTGGATTATTGCGCTTCTTGTTATTGGAGTCCTTATCGGGTGGAATAGATTTGAACAAGCAACAAAAAAATCCGTAAAGGAAACAACGTACACGGTCAAAAAAGAAACCATTAAACAGACCCTTACGGTAACCGGCAAACTGGATGCCAAAGAAAAAATTACCTTACGATTTCAAAGTTCAGGATTATTAACATGGGTCGGCGTAAAAGAAGGAGACGTTGTGACTAAATATCAGGCAATTGCCGGGCTTGACCAACTAGAATTACAAAAAAATCTGCAAAAATATCTTAATACCTACAGCAAAACCCGCTGGGATTTTGAACAGACAAAAGACGAATATCAGGCGCCTGCCCAGAATTACTGGGGACTCTCCGTCAACCAGCGAAATGATATTGACCGTGCTTTTCAAAAAGCGCAATTTGATCTAAATAGCGCAGTCCTTGATGTAGAACTAAAAAATATCGCACTAAAGTATGCAACACTTATCACTCCAATTAGCGGCATCGTCACTAAAGTAGGCACACCAATAGCCGGAGTCAACATCACTCCAACCCAAGCGGAATTTGAAATTGTCAATCCGGAGTCCATCTATCTATCCGTTCTTCCCGATCAAACAGAAGTATCCACTATCACTGCAAGTCAGTCCGCGGATATCGTATTTGATGCGTTTCCTGACACCCACATTCAGGGACAGGTACAAGGAGTAGCATTCACTCCCAAAGCAGGTGAAACGAGCACGGTCTACGAGGTTGACGTCCGCTTTCCACTCGAACAAACAACAAAATATCGCGTTGGCATGACCGCCGATGCAACATTCACCATTTCCGAAAAAACTGATGTGCTTGCAATCCCCATCCGATTTCTGAAAAGCGAGAACGGAAAAAATTATGTCATGAAAAAAACAAGCAAAGGTAAAGAAAAACAATATGTTCAAATCGGGATTGAATCCGATGATATGACAGAAATTACCGGAGGCCTTGCGCAAGGTGATATCCTCTATGATTAAACTTTCTCATGTTACTAAAGAGTACGACATCTCCGGAGAAGTATTCAAAGCACTGGACGATGTCAGCTTAGAGATAATAAAGGGAGAATATACTGCAATTCTTGGCCCATCCGGATCCGGAAAATCCACACTCATGCATATCATGGGATTATTGGATTCACCAACCAAAGGAATAATTTCCATTAATGGCCGCGATATATCCCAGTATTCGGATAACGAATTATCAAACGCACGGAATAAATTTATCGGATTTGTGTTTCAGCAATTTAATCTCATCAATAAACTCACCGCCATGGAAAATATCATACTTCCGACAATTTATGCCCGAAGAGCATTGCCGTTTAATCCGAAAGTACGTGCTCTTGAATTAATTCAAAAATTCGGATTATCCGGCAAAGAAAAATCTTTCCCGAATAAAATCTCCGGCGGTCAACAACAGCGGGTATCTATTGCCAGATCACTTATCATGCAACCGGAAGTTGTACTCGCTGACGAGCCAACCGGAAATCTTGATACCAAAAACGGAAACGCCATCATGGATTTGTTAGAAAAACTAAATCGCGAAGATAAGGTCACAGTTGTTGTCATCACACACGAACAGGATGTAGCGAATAGAACCAGAAGAAAACTGTATATTAGGGACGGAAAATTATTCAAACAAAAATAACATGGATTATTTTCTTTTCATCATTAAATCAGCGTTTGAAGATTTTAACCGGAATAAAATCCGGACTTTTCTCACGTCCTTAGGAATTCTTATCGGTGTTTCGTCCGTCGTACTTCTGATTGCTCTTGGTTTAGGACTCAAAGCATATATCAAACAACAGTTCGAAAGCTTGGGAACGAATACCTTGTATGCAATGCCGGGAAATACATCCCGAGGGTTAGCCAGCAGTATGACGAGCGATATTCGATTTGATGATAAAGATGTTACGACGCTCAAGAAAGTGAAAAATGTATCGGCCGTAGTTCCGTTCGTCTCCGGATATGCCGCCGTACAAGGAGATATTGATACAAAAACGTACGAATTTGCGGCTACCACGGCGGATGTTTTTGATGTCATGAATCTTGAAATTGAATACGGCGTCCCGTTTTCCAAAAGCGACGTAGAAAAAGGAGCAAAAAAAATGGTGATCGGGCCAAAAGTGGCAGAACAGATTTTTGGATCTGCAACTGGAGCTGTCGGAAAGACTGTTAAAATGAAAGAATTGATTTTTAAAATTGTTGGGGTGGCTAAAGCAAAAGGCGGAGGAGGATTAGGCGCTCCGAGTGTAGATGAACATATTTATATTCCGCATACCGCCGCCTACAGTTTTAACCCGGCAAAAACGTACATGATGCTCTATATCAAAGCAGTAAATGAAACAGTCGTTGCCGCAATTAAACAGGATGCAACAAAAACACTTCTCAAACGATATAAAAAGGATGAATTTTCCGTCATGGAACAAACCGAAATACTCAATACCATCAACTCAATATTCAGCATCCTTAATTCGGTTCTTGTAGCTATCGCGGCAATCTCTCTCATCGTAGGAGGAGTGGGAATTATGAATATCATGTATGTATCAGTTATTGAGCGCATCAGGGAAATTGGAATTAGAAGGGCAATGGGAGCATTGAAAACTGATATACTCTATCAGTTCCTGGCTGAATCCATACTCCTTTCCGCGTTAGGAGGAGCGTTAGGACTTATTGTTGCGTTTGTAATTGTATTAGCATTACGCACCTTGTTTCCTGTGTACATTGATCTCATGACCGTATGTATTGCTCTTGGAGTATCCTCAGGAGTGGGTATTATTTTCGGCGTATTTCCTGCCAAAAAAGCAGCTGACCTATCACCCATTGATGCAATCAGGTACGAATAGTATCTTTCCTATTTGAGTATTTCAGAAACTTTTACAAATTCAAACCCTTGTTTACGAAGGTCCGGAATAATCCGTTTCAACGCTTCGGCAGTTTTCGGTGCATACGAGCCATCATGGATATGCATCACAATGATAGAACCATTTTGTACCTGTGATTCTACTGCTCGGACGATAGAATCGGTGTTTTCATTAAACCCATCCATTGCAACCACATCCCAATGAACAATCGTCAATCCCAAATCTGCCACCGATTGCAAAGCAACGCGGTCATAACAACCGCCCGGAAAACGAAAATATTTCGGCGTGATGCCGGTGATTGCTTTGATGATATGCTGCGCTTTCAATACATCATCTTCATCTTGATCATCAGGAAGAGTCGGTAGTGAATAACAGCTATTGGCAAACGCGTAATGATTGTATGAATGATTCCCTATCTCAATAAGCGGATCTATTGCTAACTCTTTTGCTTCCAGTGGATACGTCTGCACCCAAAGCCCTCCCAAAAAAACCGTTGCTTTTGTCCGGGTTTGGTCCAAAATGGTTTTAATATCTCTGTTATACCATGATTTGGCTATGCCGCTTCGAAGCATAAGAATCATCCCGGGTGTCATATCAGCATCAAATGTCAATGCAACCTGTGGTTTATCTCTCCCTCCATGTTCTTCAACAATAAGCGATATCGATGCGGCTTGCGGAAGTAAATTTCCTTTTTCCTTTACATACTGACGCGGAGACAATTGATACCGATGAAGCGGCGGATAAATCAAGGATTTGAAATTCAATACTACATACAGTAATCCGAAGAGAAAAAAGAATATGAAACCTGCAATAATTCCAACTACAATCCGTTTTCCTCTTTTACCTTTAATAGCTGACTTCATACCTATTTATTTTATCAACCTAATTTCGGGTAATGGCATTTCTTCCACTTCTTTCCGCTTCCGCACCAGCAAGGATCGTTGCGACCTAATTGCTTTTTAGTATTCACAACTGGTTGTGGTCGCGATTCTTCATTTGTTCTCGCACGTTTTGCTTCTTTTGTAATTATTGTTTCTTTTGGCAGTTCTACGGATTTATTTTGAGTTGCTCCGTGAGGAAGTTGTACCTGTACTTTATAAATCCGATGCACTACATCGTTACTAATAGCTGCCATGAGCCGTTCAAACATGGAATACGCTTCATTTTTATATTCAACCAGCGGATCCCGTTGTCCATAGCCTCTTAGTCCAATTCCTTCCCGAAGATCATCAATTGCCTCCAGATGATCCATCCACAAATTATCAATAACAGAAATCGTCACCCACCGTTCTACCTGCCGCATGATCTCTGAGCTAATCTGCTTTTCACGGGTTGCATACATGTCATGGCTTAGACGACTTAAAAAGTCTATTGCATCGGCGTCAGCAGGTAATTGTGAAAGTTGTGTTTTTAGTTGCCCCTGGGAATTGCTATCAAATGGAATAATGGTTGAAAACTCCTGGGTAATTTTTTCCGTATCGAGTGTTCCATCCTGTTTGGCAACGCTGACGAGTGTTGTTATTTCACTCTCAAGATCTTTTAATATCTGATCCTTTTGTGCTTCTTCAAGAAGGGCACGCCTGCGAAGACGATACACAATCTCCCGATGTTTATTGAGTACATCATCATATTCAACCAAGTGTTTGCGTGAGTCAAAGTGAAATCCTTCTACTTTTGTCTGCGCTTGTTCAATGGAACGAGATACCATGGGATGCTCAAGAGGAACATCCTCAGGAAGTTTAAAAATGGTCATAAGTTTCGCTACCTGATCTCCTCCGAAAAGCCGCATGATGTCATCTTCAAGTGACACGTAAAACCTGCTTGATCCGGGATCCCCTTGCCTTCCGGCACGACCCCGAAGCTGGTTATCAATACGCCTGCTTTCGTGCCTCTCTGATCCAATCACATGAAGACCGCCTGCGTCTGTTACCTTTTTATGGTCTGCTTTCCAAAGTTCCTGCGCTTTTTCAAACTCTTTTTTTGTTGCAAATAGTACTTCTTCCGGTTTGGAACCGCCCAAGATAATATCAACTCCCCGGCCTGCCATGTTCGTTGCAACTGTTACAGACCCAAGTTTCCCTGCTTCGGCAATAATGAGAGCCTCTTTCAAATGATTTTTAGCGTTTAACAGTTGATGGGGAACTCCTTTCCGTACAAGAAGTTCGCTGATGATTTCATTTTTGTCTATGGATGTAGTACCGACGAGTATCGGTTGTCCGCGTTTGTGACACTCAATAATATCGTTGGCTATTGCCACATACTTTGCCCGGGTTGTTTTATACACACTATCAGGAAAATCTTTCCGGATCATCGGTTTATGTGTAGGAATAACCAGTACATCAAGGTTATATATTTTCCGGAATTCCTCTGCTTCTGTGGCAGCTGTCCCTGTCATACCCGATAATTTTTCATACATTCTGAAGTAATTTTGAAGTGACACGGTGGCAAGCGTTTTACTCTCCTGTTGGATCGCTACTCCCTCTTTTGCCTCAATTGCCTGATGGATTCCCTCGCTAAACCTGCGTCCTGTAAGAAGCCTTCCGGTAAATTCATCGACAATGACCACTTGTCCGTCTTTTACGATGTATTCTTTGTCCTTTAGAAATAACGTCCGTGCTTTGAGTGCTGCTTCCAAATGATGGACTGTCTCAAAATCCTCTTCGTAAATATTTCCTAGCCCCATCACTTTTTCAACTTTTACTATTCCGTGATCAGTAAGATGTGCAGTGCGGAGTTTTTCATCAATGATATAATCCATTGTCGGCGTGAGCTTGTCTACAATTTTTGCGTATTCATAATACCGTTGCGTTGCTTCAGAATCCGGAGCAGAAATAATATGGGGAGTACGAGCCTCGTCAATTAAGACTGAATCTACCTCATCGACAACTGCATAATGGAAACCACGCTGCGCAAGTTGGGATGCATCTGAAACCATGTTATCCCGAAGATAATCAAATCCGAATTCACTATTTATTCCATACGTAATATCAGCTGCATACGCTTCCTTCCGGGTTATCGGACGCAAGTGTTTCAGTCTCCAGTCCCCCGCCTCTTTGTCTTCAACTGTCGGGTCATACATAAACGACTGTTCGGAAATAATTGCCGATACTGACATGCCAAGAAAATGATAGACCGGTCCCATCCATCCTGCATCACGGCGCGCCAGGTAATCGTTGACTGTCACCAGATGCGCTCCTCTTCCTGAAAGAGCATTGAGGTACAATGCAGGTATTGCTGATAATGTTTTTCCTTCTCCGGTGCGCTGTTCAGCTACTTTTCCGTAGTGGAGCGCTAAAGAAGCAATCAGCTGCACATCATAGTGACGTTCTCCGATTGTCCGCAATGCCGCTTCCCGGACAAGTGCAAAGGCGGTTGGGAGAAGATCATCTAGTATAACGCCAGTTGAAAGACGTGTTTTGAGTTCTGCTGTTTTTGAAACAAACTCATTGTCTTTTAATTTCTTAATTTCCTGCTCAAAACTGTTGATCTTCTCAACAGTGACCCGAAGCCGTTTGATCTCCTTTTCATTGCTATCAAGTAATTTTCCAAGAAACTTAAACATGGTATTTTTCCTTGTCATCCTGAACTTGTTTCAGGATCCAAATATTAATACTGCTAGATGCTGAAATGAATTCAGCATGACATGAGTATTCAACAATTATACTATGGATGCGAAGAAAAATCTGTTATTTGCTATATGAAAATCTTGAACCGCTCTAAACATACTGCAAAGCGCTTTATTGAGCTCATCTGACTTTTCTTTATATTCGCGGTCCTGCAAATAATTGATGCATATGGCGCCGTTTGAAGAAAGACGTTGTTTACAAAGGGTTATAAATGACGTTGTTTTCACAAATTCAGGAATTGCATTTCCAATAAAAATATCAATGATAATACAGTCATATTTTAATTTACTTTGTTGCACATACTTCTTTGCATCAGCAGTAATAAACTCAAGATACGCTATGTTTCCTGTTAAAAAATACTTCTTAGTTATATCGATAATCGCGGGGTCTATATCAACGCCGGTTATACGGGCTTTCGGAAATTGACTATGTAACAGCTCGATAACTGTCCCTCCTCCAACTCCTAATACCAATATATTGTTACACTGCCGGTTTTTTGAAATACCAAACGCTTTGAATGCGCCCTTCCAAAGAGAACGGATATAAATACCTGACTGTACCGATCCATTAACCAGTAATTTCCGCTGTCCAAATTCATCATTAACACGAATGTATTGATTATGCTTCGTGGAAAACTCCGCAAGTTTCTGGGGAAATAAATACGACAACCAATGGCTCACCGGCTAATCACATCCTTCCCGACAAAGGGAACGAGAACGTCAGGAACCCGGATTGAGCCGTCTTTTTGCTGATAGTTCTCAAGAATGGGAATAAGAATCCGCGGTGATGCAATAGCCGTGTTATTGAGCGTATGACAGAATTGCATTTTCCCGTCTTTTCCACGGTATCGGATTTTCAGTCTTCTTGCCTGAAAATCTCCCATAAATGAATCTGACATGGTTTCGCCATAGGCATTCCTTGATGGCATCCATGTTTCAATATCATATTTTTTCACCTGCGCTTCACCCATGTCTCCGGTACACATCGATAACACCCGATAGGGTAATTTTAAATCCTGAAGAATTTCCTCTGCGTTTGCGAGTAATTCCTCTAAAAGAGTAAGAGATTTACTCGAATCCGCTGTTGAGATAATTACTTGTTCAATCTTATTGAATTGGTGCAGTCTATAGATCCCTTTTGTATCTTTTCCATAACTTCCCGCTTCTCTCCGGAAACACGGAGAAAATGCGACAAATTTCATGGGCATTTCCTTTTCAATCAGTACTTCATCAGATAAATATGCAGTCACCGGCACTTCCGCGGTCCCAGCCAGATACATATCGTCTTTTTCCAAATGGTACACTTCGTCTCTTCCCCATGGGAATTGTCCGCTTCCAAAGAGCGTAAACTCTTTGACGAGTGACGGAGCCATAAGAGGAATATATCCTTTCGAAGTAAGTTTGCGCATCATGTACCACAAGATTCCCATCTCCAAAAGCACTGCTTCATGTTTCAAAAAGTATGCGCGGAACCCTCCTACCTTTGTTCCCCGTTCAAAGTCTATCAAATCATTTATTTTTGCAAGCTCTATATGATCTTTGATGGTAAAATCAAACACCGGCATGTCTCCCCATTTCCTTACCTCAACGTTTCCTGAACTGTCTTTCCCGACCGGCGCTGATTTGTCCGGAACATTGGGAACAGTCAGAATAAGTACTTGCAGTTCCTCTTCAACCTTTCGAAGCTCCTCTTCAAGCCCCTTTAAAGACTCTTTAATCTGTTTCCCCTCTTCCCGCGCTTCTTCAATGGGCTTTCTACTGGTTTCATTCCGTTTGGCCCGTAAATCATCAACGGATTTGATTAATTTCCGTCGGGTTTCATCAAGTGATAGGAGTTTCTCCCACTCAACCTCACGGTATTTATTTTTAGCGGCGAGTTTACACAGCTCTAAGTTCTCTTTGATGAAATTAATATCTAACATAGTGTTTTCTGTATAATAGGTTTCAATTCCTCTATTGCCTTTCTCCTATGATTATACGTTCTATTTTCTTCTTCGGTCAATTCGTCGTGGTTGTAAAACTTTTTTAACTCCGGCAAATACAAAAGCGACCGGTAGGGAAACCCTTTTCTTCTGTACGGCGCATCCTTAAACGGGATGACTCCACGGATCGACCCTTCGCTGGTAAACGTTTTTCCGTCAGGCGTTGCAAAGGCGATAACCAAATGCAGTTGTGCCCCGCGCTTTTCCATTGGAACATCTTTTAACCTGATGAGGGCATGTTGTATCAGTTCTTCGTCCTCATCTTCCCGATTCTTATGAATCCAGCGGTGGGAATTCACACCCGGTTCTCCGTTTAATGCATCAATTTCCACTCCTCCGTCATCAGCAATTGTTGCTAGTCCCGAATCTTTTGCATAATGCGTAGCTTTCAAAATAGCGTTCTCTTCAAATGTTTTGCCTATTTCCTCAACATGCGACGTGATCCCAACGTCTTTGAGACTCACAAGTGTAATAGGAAGATCAGACAAAAATTCCCGAAGTTCCGCAAGCTTAGCTGGGTTCGTGGTTGCTACAAGCAGTGTTTTCATAAATACAATAATAACGTCAGTTAAATTTTTTCCAATCACCCTCAGTGATTACAGTTAACTCGCCATCAATTACCTGAATAGCCGTATTGTCATCAATTGCATAAAACGCTGTGGGATTTTTTTGAGCAAGTTGTGTCAGATAGTCAATACGTACTTTTGGAAATGACGGTGAGTTTAAATGAGGACGGATTTCGAAATCAACAAGCCCCAATCCTTTTGTCGGTTGAAACTCCCCTGTTTGTTCATAGTAGAGGATATTCTGACTTGTCAGGGACATTTGTTTGGCGGTAACCATGCTCCCGGCACTAATGCCCATATACACTTTGGTTTTGAGCAGTTCCGGTAACACAGCCGTCACTCCTGATTTTTCCATCCATTCCATGAGATAGGTTGCTGTTCCTCCGCCGAAAACCAAAAGATCCGTCGATTGAAAAATCGGAAACCAAACTTCTTTGGGCATGATAGAAATATCAGCAATCTCAAACGTCGGAAATCCAAGTTTTCTGATGTTATTCATGTCATTCACCAACCATGTTTTATCCCCCTTATCAATATTGGATGCGGTAGGAATAAAGGTGATATGGGATTCTTCAAACGGTTTACCTAAAAGATGAAGAAGGGCATTTGCTAGTGTTGGATTTGTTATGCCGGACGAAGTAAGAAATAATTTCATGATCGTATTATATCAACAACAACATTAATCAAAAGGGTCTCAATGAACGTTGTGGTTAAATCTCCGGACGAAGCGTCGGGAACGGGATGACTTCCTTAATGGATTTAGCATCCGTGAGGAGCATGACCAGCCGGTCAATTCCTATTGAAATTCCGCACGTCGGAGGAAACCCGTGTTCAATTGCTTCAAGATAGTCATTATCCGTTTGATGTGCTTCAGCAAATCCTGCTTTTTCCCTTTTTTTTTCATCCAAAAACCGTTTTTTCAAATCTATCGGATCATTGAGCTCTGAATAGTTGTTGCCGAGTTCTGATCCGAACGCAAACATTTCAAACCGCTCCCCAAAACGCGGGTCCTCACATTCTTTAGCCAGAGGTGACACTTCAATAGGATAGTCATAAATAATTGTCGGTTGAATTAATTTTGGTTCGACCAATTCTTCAAATACAAACGCAATACATTCACCAATCGTTTTCATTGTTTTTATTGTTTTCATCTTTTTTTCTGCAATATTCAATGCTTGTATTGCTTTTTTCGCTTCTTCGATTGTTTTCCACGTTAAAGGATTGATACTCACAAATTTTTTGATTGCATCAATAAGTGTATATCGTAGCCAAGGACGCTTCACGCTCATTTCGATATTTTGGTAGGTAAATGTGGTTGTTCCCAACACGCGCTGTGCTACAAATTCAATGATCTCTTCAATGATATCCATTCCGTAGAAATAATCCTGATACGCAATTTGCGCTTCAAACATCGTAAATTCCGGATTATGATCATGATCAATCCCTTCATTCCGAAACACTTTCGTTATTTCAAACACTTTCTCAAATCCACCGACAATCAAACGTTTGAGATACATTTCATCTGATATGCGAAGATAGAAATCAGCATCAAACTCATTGTGGTGGGTGGAAAACGGCCGGGCAAATCCTCCGCCGTATATTGGCTGGAGTGTGGGCGTCTCTATTTCCAAAAATCCCCTATTGGTCAAAAAATCACGGATCGAATCGATCATTTGACTTCGAAGAACAATCCGTTGTTTTACATCAGCATTTAAAATAGTATCGAGATACCGTTTCCTATACCGTTCCTCTACATCCGTAAACCCATGCCAAATATCCGGAAGCGGGAGAATAGCTTTCGTTATCATTTGGAAATCATGAGCAAATACTGACATTTCTCCTGCTTGTGTCTTTCCTACCTCTCCTTGAACTGAGATAAAATCACCGATATCTACCAGAGAAAGTATTTGGAATGATTCCTTCCTACAAACATCTTCTTTAATTACAATCTGTATCTGTGCCGTTTCATCCTGAATATCAAAAAATACTATCTTTCCGTGACCCCGTTGCCGGAGTATTCTTCCAACAATTGCCACATCGTTTCCTTCGCTCTCGCGAGCCTTAACAACAGTGTGGGAACGGATAATTTTTGAGGGGTACGGGTTAATACCCTTTTTCCGCAGAGCGTCAAGTTTATGAATTCTTGTCAATCGAAGTTCGTCGAGTGTCGGCATATTCTTATTTTATCAGAAACTGCCGTAATTATTCTATCTCAATAATTTTATAGAAGATTTTTCCTGCCGGCGCTTCCACCTCAGCTGTTTCTCCTACCTTTTTCCCCATGAGAGCCTTACCGAGTGGAGAAGAATGAGAAATCTTTTTATTTGACGGATCCGCTTCCCACTCTCCAACCACATGAAACACGTCTTTTTTCCCGTTCATATGAATCGTCACTTTACACCCAACGTCAACAAGCCCTTTCGGGTGAGATGTGATGACTTTTGCTCCATGAAGAATTTCTTCCAGTTCTGCAATTCTTCCGTCAATAAAGGCCAAATCCTGTTTTGCTGATGCATACTCGCTATTTTCACTCAAATCTCCAAGCTCCCGGGCATCAGAAAGCCTGGTAACGGCTGCCGGCCGCTTAATCGCTACCACATCTTTGTATTCAACTTGTAATTCCTGTAATCCTTGCTTTGTTAGTAATGGTCTATCCATATATAAGGCTAAAAAAATCTCCCGCGAGTTTTCGAAATTAACTTTCGGGAGCTGAACAATGGTAAAGTTTATCGAACTCTGCTTGTGATGTCAAGTAGATATTGATAAAATTAACAGGAACTTCGCCCCCATCGTCCCATGTATGAGTGCAAGCACCATACATGGCCATAAACGGTGCTATGCTCTCGTTTATGGTAGTCGGCCGAGGACGGAAAATTATGCATTATGTTTATGTGTTGAAAGATAAAAAAAATAAACTATATACAGGATATTCAAGTGATTTAAAACGAAGATTACAAGAACATAAACAAGGACATGTCCACACAACATACCGTATGGATACTGTTCAACTTATTTATTACGAAGCATTTACTGATAAGATAGATGCACATGAACGGGAAAAATATTTAAAAACAACACAAGGAAAACGTACACTTAAAATAATGTTGAAGCATACTTTTGCCGCGTTCGTCTAGTGGCCTAGGACGGCTGGTTCTCAACCAGCAAATCATCGGTTCGACTCCGATACGCGGTACAAAATCGTCCCATGTATGAGTGCAAGCACCATACATGGCCACAAACGGTGCTGTTGCTCTCGTTTGTGGTAGTCGGCCTAGGACGGCGCCTTCTCAAGGCGCAGACCGCCGGTTCGAATCCGGCTGGGGGTACTTGTATGAATAAATACCTCCGCATTCTTTTTTTCATTATCACATGCATCAATATATTCCTTGCCTCCTGGTTTGTACGGCAGGGCGATGTAATGTTTTCACCTGACATCGGACGTGATTTTTTTATCCTGGATGAAATCCGACAAAAAACAATAGTCCTTATTGGTCCCCGCTCCAGCGCCCCGGGATTTTTTCACGGTGTGTTTTGAGCCTATCTCACTTACCCCGCATACTGGCTGGGTCACGGTAATCCGCTAGTTGTTTCATGGTTTTATATTGCACTTATCACGGGTGTCCTCGTTGGCTATTTTCTCATCGCCAAAAAATTATTCAGTGAACTGGCAGCGTGGCTGTTTGTTCTGTTTTGTTCCGAATATATGGTCTTTCAGACGTATCAGCTATTTCATCCGTACGGAGCATTTTTTCTTTTCCCATTTATCTTTTTCTGTTTTATCCAATACCTAAAAACCGAAAAACTGCACTATCTCATTGCGCATGTGCTTCTTGTCGGTGCGGCATTTCAATCAGAACTGGCTGTCGGCGCACCCCTCATTCTCCTTTCCTACAGTGTCATTACGTATGACATCTTCAAAAGAAAACGATTCCGTCATATACTGGCGTACCTTTTATTTATTATATTCCGCTTGCTCCATATATCCTTTTTGACATCCGTCACAACTTCATGATGGTACATGCGGCAATCCGACAGCTCCAACAAACAGATGCTGCGCGGTCATTTCTCTCCCTGATTGCAAACAGAATTGACGTCATGTTTACCGGAATAGAATTTTTACGACACGGAATAACATTTGGGAGTGCGTACACCTGCATTATTTTTCTCCTCATGCTTGTCTACACGATGTTCAGGTATCCTAATAAACGATTTGTCTATGGATTTTTCCTCTATTTTTATATCGGCTATTTTGCCCTGAGTCTCACAAACCGATTTAACCTCCTGTATTTTTATACATTCCCGATATTTCTTTTTGTGTTTTTCATCTTCACGTCTTTAGTGGACACGCCGTCAAAAAAAGAACGGCTGGTATTTCTCATATTTTTCTCAATAATCGTCATAACAAATTATGTCGGCATTGCTGTCAATATCCGTTCGTGGAAGGAATTGTTCGTCGGCGTATCACCCTATTCCTGGAAAGCTCTGTCAACAGTCACAGACACGGTGTTTACCTCAAGTGACAATGATTTTGGATATTTCGTCTTTTCTCCGGACATCATGGCGTACGAACCGCGGTATGCAATGCTGTATGCTCAAACAAACTCAAACAAGACTGTCTATCCGTTTGTAAAAAAACCGATCACCTATGTTGTTATTGCTCCGCAAAACGGCACATATATGACCTATGAATGGATGAAACAAAAACTTGCAATCACGGGAGAACCCGTAACGACCCAAACATTTCCCAGCGGATATGTCATCCAAAAATTTCTGTTAACCCCGGAAGAAATCGCCAAACCGTTTGATGAAGGCATCAATCCAGGACTGCACTACCGATAACTCACCTACCTGTCTATCGCCTACGTTCTCCACTATTTCCAACTTGAAAACGGAGTGCAACGGCTGTACCGGTTAAGCGATCTCCTCGCGGAAAAAGAATCAGTGTAAAATACCCATTCCTCGCCTAAAAACACGAAATCTGGTATAATAGTGTCTGAAAGGAGACAAACTATTATGACTGGAACAATTAAAACAAAAACAGATAGAGGATTTGGTTTTATTTCCCGTGAAGGAGAAATAAAAGACCTTTTCTTTCATTCAAAAGACCTAGTCGGTGTTACATTTGACGCGCTTCAAGTCGGAGCGAAAGTTGAATTTGACGTTGTGGAAGGTGAAAAAGGCCTAAGTGCAAAAAATGTAAAACTTGTTTAATTACTCCTTGGAGTAATACAAAAAAAACCTTGCTTTATGCGGGGTTTTTTTGTGGCCCGACATTGGCAGTATTTACCACGGAAAAATACACAAACCGAGTTCTTCCAATTTTTCTTTTCCTGTTTGACTCCAGAAATTGACACCTTGTTTGTCAAGTTCTAATACTTTCGGAAGTTTATCTTTGACGGGTATAATCGTTACATAGTTTGATTTTGTAATATCTGTCATCGGTGTTCTTCCGTCGGTGGTGATAATTTGAATTCGGGAATCAAGTCCTAACCGTTCAAACGCGTTACCGGCAAATATCGGATACGTTGCTAATATAATAATTCTTTTTGCTTGCCCCTGATTAAGTAATTGAAAAATACTTGATGCCATGGTTCCACCGGTTGAGATGATATCTTCTGTAAAAATGACGGTTTTATTTTTGACTTTTCGAAAATCTTCTTCTGTATATGTCACAATTGTTTTACCGTTTTCTTTCCTTTTAGTACCGTTAATTGAATCTTCACACTGTATATAATTTGTTAGAAACAGGCGTGATGATTTCGCACCATCATCACTGTTTGCAGTAATAATAATATCATCTAAAAAACCTTGTTTCGCTGCTTCTTTAATCAGTCCGGGAATAATTGATAAACTGAGTGGAGATATTCCGGCTTTTAAACAAAACCACGGAAATGCAGGAGAATGAGGGCTAATATGGATAAGTCCTCTCACTCCTGAATGCTGAATATTCATGATAAGAGTGTTGAGAAGAAGAAGCTCCTGACTTCCGTCCACATGAATTTCCGGCCGATCACCGCGTTCATAAGGAAAATATGCAGTTCCCAGTATAGTATTCGGACGCTGAAGTTGTAATAATATTGTTTGTGTCGCAAGAACGTCATCACTGTCTTCCAAATTGACCGATGCGTACAGATGGGTGTCGTGTTTGCTGTTTATTACAGCTTGTCTGTGTTGATCAACACGTGCGTATGCTTCGGCGTCGGGGTATTTCCCCCACGTAAAATTTTCTGACGTTAAGCTGAGGATTTCTGCTTGTCGATACTGTGCATCTTGATGTAGATTTTCCCAAGACTGCTGAATATAGAGAGCTAATTCTGATTTTTCTTTATCAGAAAAGCGTTGTGTAATATCACGATTAGCTAAACTCGACGTAACAAAACTAAACCGTTCATCACTCAAACCACTAGCTATGTCATTGCTTTCGAGATGCATATAAGAGGATATGTGAGCAGTATCCTCATTCTACACCAAAATTGCGGCAACACATAACAGAACTTGCACTCTTCATAAAGGTACGCGAAGTCTGAAGGAGATAATTTATACATATAATTCAGCGCTTCGTATAATATCCTGTAACACGTATGGGTGGCATCACCTTATTACGAATCTGCTTTGCCATAGACAACCCGTGTTCGTTCTCGGTCAACCATCTATACAATGAGGGCTTGTGCTTTTCCAGTTCGTCGAATTTATCTGCGAGTAATCGCTCTTTTTCCGCTTGGGTGATTATGTCCAACTTTAACTGCAGCCAAATGTGTTCAATTTCCAAACCGGTCCGGGTTTGCTCCCGTTCCTGAATGTTCATGATTGATAAGGTCTTGTCGTCAGGAGACAGTATTTGATCAATTTCCGTCAAACGCCGCCCCGCTTGGCTTCTCTCGATAATCCGTTGGTCCACATTAAACACCGCTCTTTGCCGAGTCTCAGCCAGTATCCTTCGCCGGTTCACTGCTTCGCCGTGGGATCTGTGGGGTATTTCTTTACTCACACGCACCTAACCTTTCCGGACAGGTAGCTTCCTATGGCGTCATTATACACCTCTATTGTATACCACTTCACAATCAGAATTGTTCCGGGTATAACTCCTTCTAAACTAATCCCTCGACTTCGCTCGGGACTTAGTAAGAAGGCGTTAAATACTTTTGAATGTTTTGCTTGTGCTCGGCGTACGCTTCTGCACAGTGAATCTGCTTATTTTTGTCATGAAGATAAAACAAACAGTCAGTTTCTTCGGGGTTAAGCACTGCTTCGATAGATGTAATTGACGGACTGCAAATAGGTGTTGGTGGTAATCCTGCATGAAGATACGTATTATATGGCGATTCATTACTCTTTTCAGCTAAATCAATTCCTCCCCACCAACTTCCATCCGGCTTTTTTCCTTTTGTATATTGCATGGTCGCATCAATCTGCAGTTTCATATCGGTATTTAATCTGTTCCAGATAATGCCGGAGATAAGTTTCATATCACTCGCCCCTCCCGCTTCACGCTCGATAAGCGATGCAATTTTGAGCGTTGTCACCCACCGGATATTTGCGTCCTGAAATTTTTGGGAATACGGCGCGAACTTTTCATTAAACCGGTCAATAAACCGTTTGGCTACCTGACCACCTGTTTCATCAACAGGGATAAGATACGTGTCGGGATAATACACGCCTTCCACATAGTCCGGTTCCATGCTTTTAAACGCGGTATTCCACTGATCAAGTCTTGTCTGGTCCCAACCTAATACTTTTTGCAACACCTCGCCGATTTGTTCCCTGCGCTGGCATCCGGTGATCGTGATCCACATAAGACTCGGCTTACTTTTCATTGTGAATGTTGTCTCCCACAACCACATGGATTTATTGAGTCGATACCCTCCTGATTCAATTTTTGTTCCTTCAAGAATGAGTCTCGTTATCCACTCACTTCGGACAAATCCCCGCTTTTTTAATTCCCCTGCTACATCAAAATTTTCCGCCTGTTGCGGAACTACAAACAGTTCCGTCTCCTTCTTCCCACTCACCGGTCCAAAAAATAGAAAAATGGAAACAAATACAACAACTACCGAAATAATAATCCGAAACAGCAATACTTTATGCATGATCATTCTTCATTCTACTCCTAATGTGTCATCTTGTTATAATGCACTCAATGCAAACTCTCTCCCACCCGCTTACTATACTCTTTGTCTACCTCGCTCGGCCGCGCATGAGCCGTGCGGACATGGAACAGGATATCACCGAACTATGGCATCTCGTTGAAACACTTGGGAATGCACAAGTCATGGACCTCATCCATCAAAAAGGTGAAGAATTTGATGCGACTTATATTGGCCCGGGAAAAGCGGAAGAAGTGGGCGTTTATCTGAAAACGCATCCCATAGACATCATTGTCTTCAATGGTCAGCTCACACCCACCCAGAAATTTACCCTGATGAAATTGTTTTGGACAATACGGCCGAATATCCAAATCTGGGACCGAGTTGATCTCATCCTTGCTATATTCTCAAGCCATGCACGGACGACCGAAGCCAAACTCCAGATAGAACTTGCACGGATGTATAGCATGGGACCGAGGATTTACGGTATGGGCATGGTGCTTTCCCGCCAGGGCGGCGGTATAGGAACAAGGGGGCTCGGAGAGACCAATACGGAACTTATGAAACGGCACTGGAAACGCGAAATCAAACGCGCCAAAGATGAGCTTGCCAAATCCGCTGATTCGCGTTTACGTCAGATGGAGCATAGAAAAAATCTCGGCCTGCAAACGATCTCCATTGTGGGATATACCAATGCAGGAAAAACATCGCTGTTTAACATCCTCACCCATAAAAAACATTTGGTGGAACAGGCGTTGTTTGCGACGCTCGACAGCACTGTTGGTGAGATATATATGCCGAGTCTTGGGAAAAAAGTGCTTATATCAGACACCATCGGATTTATCGCCAATCTTCCGCCGGCCTTGATAGAAGCATTCAAATCCACGCTCATGGAATCCGTCCACGCCGATATAGTCCTGCACATCATCGATGCATCAGATCCGCTCATGACGGAAAAAATCGGAGTCGTGAACGATATTCTGGATCAACTTAAAATTCCGCGGGAAAAAAAGGTATTGGTGTTTAACAAAATTGATGCTGCACCTGCCTTGGATAAACAAAAAATATCAGGATTAGCCGGTGACATTCCGCATGTGTTTATCTCCGCCAAAACCAAGGAAGGAATCGAAACCCTCACCTCCACACTCCTTCCGCACATCATTCAACGGGATAGGTGACTGGACGTTGTCTTTCTCCTAACACCTCCGTAAGAACCGTCCCATATATAACAAAAATCTACCCTCTCGTCTATTCTCTACACACAGCGGGTGTGTGATACTTAATTTCATGAAGCTGTTTCAAATATTTTTTTAACTAAACTTGTTCTAGCATAAAAAGCTCGACTCACCGACCCATGACCGGGACCTTTTGTCCTTGCTTGTATCCATTTACCGTCCCTACCAGTAAGGGCTTCAAAACCTTGCGTCGTCAACTTATTTTTAATAAAATCGTAGTCGGTTTTAATTTCTTTTATTAAGTCGTCGTCTTCCGCAAAATCCAAACTTGCAACTTTCAAAAGTTCACCACTTTCGGAATTTTTCCCGTTCCATTTTACTGCACAAAAAACAATAGCTTTCAGTTTAGTCCAACAATGACTTTCAAAAAATGAGTGATCTTTAAGTTCTTCCGGATTTATCATTGTTATGGCCATTGTTTCTTTTGGCACAAGATCGTCTTTAACATAATGAAAAGCAACTGATTTAAGCTCGTAAGAAAGACCGTTCGGTGCTTTTGAAACATTCGTTTGGAGTCCAGCCAATCGCTCTAAAACAAGACCCTTCCATCCTTTATTTTGTTTTCCTGTCTCGTAAGTAGTGATCCCATACTCCAAAGCTAATTTTCTCAAATCTTGTCCAAGATATTTTTTTAAGTTTTTTATAGCTGTTGTGCGCGTGATTATTTTCATAATTTTTGATTTATCGTCCAGTATGCGAAGCAATAGAAATGATTGAAAAAATATCGCCCTTCCCACGGAGAGTCTCTAATAAATTTTTGAACATATAAGCGGTTTCCAAATTTGTTTTTTCTTGTATCATCAGAAGTTTTGCGAGCAATATTAAAAATTTAATGCTGTATTCGCCTTTACTACTAAGAACTTCGTAATCTTTAATCAAAGTTTGGCTATCTTGAAGTAATGCGTCAATACATAATACGTCTTGCTGTTGCTCTCTGCTTCTTACTGGTGATGTTCTATACCAAACGCCAAGTAAGAAATCAAGAAACGCTTGGGTTTTCGTTTTGTCCTCATGTAGTTTAATCAACATATCTACAGCCCAGTGGACGTGTTTTGGTGTTCTTATTCTTGACCATACGCCATCAATTTTCTGTCGGTATTTAATTAAAATATCAAAAGCACTCAAAGATCCTTGATACACGCCAACAATATAACTTCCATTAACCTCAAAAACAATCAGTGGTTTTTTCGCTTCGCCATCCTTGTGAAAAGTCATGAATTCTTTAAATTCTTGTTGGTTCATATAATTATATAGCCAACTTACTCCTTATATTTCTGTCTAATTCCTCAAATCTTTTAATTGATAAATCTAAATATTTTTTTTCTGTGTCTATTCCAACAAAACTTCTCCCGTATAAATAGGCAGCTAACCCTGTTGTTGAGCTTCCTGTAAAAGGATCTAACACTAAATTACCTTTGTTTGTGCTTGCTAATACAATTCTTCTCAATAAATCTGATGGTTTTTGTGTCGGATGTTTCCCAAATTTTTTT
>Ga0315275_10000624_pt1 | contig 29789 bp, 28 predicted proteins | sample YL17G03_0_MG_FD_205557 | JGI IMG/M metagenome (GOLD analysis project Ga0315275, IMG submission 205557) | Sediment microbial communities from Yellowstone Lake, YNP, Wyoming, USA - YL17G03_0 | ecosystem: Environmental > Aquatic > Freshwater > Lake > Sediment | place: USA: Wyoming | collected...
CCGGCGTCAAAACAAGGGAGTGCCCGGACCGAAGGAGCCCGACCGGACCGAAAAACACTCACTTCCGCCGAGGCTTTAATTGTGCCACTTTCGCTGAAGATATACAGTTCCGTTAGTAATAATCACGCGCCAGTTCCTGGTCAGGGTTAAAGTCAGTCAAAACTCTAATGTAGTAACCGTAACCTCGCTCAAGGTAAGGTTCCGGAACCCAATACCGATCAACTAGTACCGACTTGATCCGTTTGCGACGCCATGCGGCCGCCAGCGGGTAGCGATCGGCATCAAGGATCAGAAAACATCGGCTCGGATCTTGTGGAAAGTGGCCGAGAAGGTAGTCGAGGGAGGCATCAGAATCGTCCCCATGCAATGCGACCGGAACCACGTGACAGTTAGGGACCGCCAACGCAAGAATGCGGTCCTGCCTTTCCTGCGAATGCACGGTGCTGAACGAGATGACCTGGGACTCCACCCCTCCGGGACATCTATCGGCCTGGACACCCGACCCCAATCACTTTATCCCGGTAACAGTGCTACAATCTCCGATACGCCGTGGTTTGTCAAGTATATATTTCCGAAAGATATTGTGAACAGACGCCTCGGAGGTTACCATAAGTGACCAGAAAGAAAGAGGTTACGACGTTGGGCGAAGGGCACGAAAAACGGTGGACCTAGCACAGGCAGCGGTGTATACTGCCGGGCGGGGAATATTGCCTCAGGGCAAGGAAGGCAGCCGTGGCAAATCTCCTCTGGATACAGGCTGTGTGCTGTGGCGGAGAGACCGCGTCCCTCCTGAACTCTGACCATCCCCATCTTCTGGCAGCGCTGCGCACACTTGGCGTGACCATATTGGAGCACCCCTACCTGCACAGCTATTCCCAGAGCAGGATGCAGCAGGTGCTCGACGAGTGCGCCGTCGGGAAGGTGCATGTCGACTTGTTCGTGGTGGAAGGCGCGACGTACCTGACGGTGGCCCAGTCAGCAGGACAGACCTCCGGCAAGCCTCTTGCGGACTGGATCCGCGCCATCGCCCGATTGGCGGACCATACCGTGGCGGTCGGCACCTGTGCGTCCTTTGGTGGCATCATGGCCTGCGGACGCAATCCTATGGAGGCGGTGGGGCTTCAGTACTGCCGCGACCAGAAGGGGGGACTGCTGGGCGTGGAATACCGCAGCAGCGCGGGACTGCCTGTGGTGAATGTCCCAGGATGCCCGGCCCACCCTGATTGGATTATAGGGACACTCTGGGCTTTGCGGGCCCATCACCTTGTGGAAGCGGACTTGGACCGGTTCAACCGACCCCGCGCGTTCTACGGGAAACTGGCCCACCACGCGTGTCCTCGCAACGAGTACTACGAGTTCAAGGCCTCTGCCACCGCCTACTCCCAGCAAGGGTGCTTGTTCGAGAACCTGGGCTGCAAGGGCACGCTATGCGAATCGGACTGCAACGAGCGGCTGTGGCTGGCCCGCACGGGGAGTTGCACACGCGGGGGGTTCCCGTGCCTTTCCTGCACATCGCCCGTCTTCCCCGACCGGTTCGTGCCGTTCTTTGAGACGGCGAAGATCGGCGACATTCCCACGAGCCTGCCCTTGGACGTGCCTAAGGCATGGTATGTGGGGATCAGCGGGCTTTCGAAACTGGCGTGTCCCGAACGACTGCGGCGGAATGCGGTCTCGTTCAAACCGGTGTGGCCAGGCACGGAGGAGCACCCTGAGGATGGTGACAAAGACAATCACGTTTAGCCCATTCTCGCGCCTGGAGGGCGACCTGGAAGTCAAGGCCGATGTGGCGGATGGCCACATCGTTCGTGCGTTGGCATCAGGCACCCTTTACCGGGGTTTCGAGACGATGCTCCGGGGGCGCGATCCGCTGGATGCCCTCGTCATCACGTGCCGCGTCTGCGGGCAGTGCGGTCTGGCCCATTCGGCCGCGGCGGCCGCGGCGATTCGGGCGCTCACAGGGGTCCCGATGCCCCGGAACGCGTACCTGGCCATCAACGTGATGCTGGCGATCGAGACGATCCTGAGCCACCTGACGCACTTCTATCTTTCGTTCGCCCCCGATCTGGCGGAGCCTCCCTATGACGACACCGCGGCCGCGCGGTTCCGGGCGCCGGAGGGCCACGCCTTCGTCCGCACGCTCCGGGAGCGGGAGGAGGTCCTCGGCGTGCTCGGCCTGGTGGCCGGCAAGTGGCCCAACACGCTTGCCATCCAGCCGGGCGGCACCACCAGGCCGCTCGATGCGAGCGAAGTCCGCCGAGCGCAGGGACTCTTGGCCGAGTTCACCGAGTTCGTCAGCGAGCAGGTGATCGGGTGTGAACTCGACCACTGGCTGGCGCTTCAGAGCGTTTCGGACCTGGACGCTTGGCTCGGCGAGGGGGCGTACGCGGCCAGCGACATGGGGGCCTTCGTCACGGTGGCGCTCCATTGCGGCCTGGACCGGATCGGGGTATGGCCCGCTCGTTTTATCTCGAGCGGCGGCTGGGACGGTCCCACTGGCGAGACGCTGATGAGGCCGGGCTTCTACCATGGCGAGGCCGCCGAGTTCACCCCGGCGGCAATTACGGAGCACGTCAAGTACTCGTGGTACGACGAACGCGAGGGCGGCGTTCATCCGTTCGATGGCGAAAGCGAACCGGCCGCCGAGCGCACCGAAGCCTACAGTTGGGCGAAGGCGCCGCGCTACGCGGGGCAGCCCGCCGAGGCCGGACCGCTCGCCCGCCTCGTCAATGACCGGGACCCCCTCGTGACCAGCCTGCTCGGCCGACACGGGCCTTCCGTGTTTGTGCGTGAGATGGCGCGGCTGCACGAGACGGTGCGCCTGCTGCGCCACATCGGCCTATGGCTGAGCGAGGTGGATCCCGCGGAACCGTTCTGTCAGCAGGCCCCGCGGACGGAGTCCGGGTCGGGCGTGGGGTTCGTCGAGGCGCCTCGCGGCGTCCTGGGTCATTGGCTCCGGGTGGAGGGGGGCATTATCCGCAATTACCAGATCATCACGCCGACCGGCTGGAACCTTTCGCCCCGGGACTCCGAGGACCTGCCGGGGCCCCTCGAGACAGCCCTGGTCGGGACCCCGGTCCCCGACCCCGACCGGCCCGTGGCCGTTTCGCATGTGGTCAAGTCGTTTGACCCGTGTCTGTTCTGTTCCGTGCACTGAGTGCGTCTGTGAGCCGCAGGTGGATTGCCCAAGGAGCGCCTCATGGCGAGGGCGTCTGAGAGCCCGGGTCCGCAACTCCAGGAGGGGCCCTGGATCGAGATCATCCAGAGGATGGAGTTGCTCTACGCCAACCTGGCCCAGACGCAGATCGACGCGGAGAAGAAGCACGAAGAGCTCGAGCGGGCCAAAGGGTTCACCGACAATATCATCCGAAGCATGCTCAACTCGCTGGTCGCCACGGACCGCGGTTCCCGCATCACGTCAGTGAACGACGCCTGCTGCCAGTTGCTGGGCTATGGCAAGGAGGAACTGCTGGGCGAGCCGGTCGGGACGGTTTTCGCCGAGGGGGCCCCGAATCCGTTCCGCCGAGGTTCCGAGTTGTGGAACCGTTGCCGGACCACTGACAGCGCCACGGGCGTCGAGACCTCGCTGAGGACCAAGAGCAGCGAGGAGATCCCGGTGAGCCTTAACGCATCGGTGATGCGAGACCGTACGGGCGAGATCGTCGGCATGGTCGTCGTGGCGACGGATCTGCGGGAGATGCGGCGGTTGCTCCTGGAGGCCCAGGCCGCCGCCGCCGCCGAACACGAGCAGGCCGCCGAGCGGGCCAAGGCCTATCGCGAACTTAAGGCGCTCCAGACGCGGCTCATCCAGTCCGAGAAAATGTCGTCGCTTGGCCGCATGGCCGCCAGCGTCGCCCACGAGATCAACAATCCCCTCGGGGCGATCGTGGTCTACAGCCACTTGTTGTTGGAGAACACGCCGGAAGACTTCCCCGGGCGCGGGAACCTCCAGAAGATCGTCCGCGAGGCCATGCGGTGCCGGGACATCGTGCGAGGCCTGTTGGATTTTGCGCGTCCGGGCGCGGGGCTGAGGCAGACGGCAGACCTCAATGTGACTGTGCGCGCGGCCCATGACCTGCTCCGGGGGCAAGGTGTGTTCAAGGGCATCTCGGTCAGCATGAATCTCAGCCCGACGCCGCTGGAGATGACCTGCGACGCCAGCCAACTCCAGCAGGCGTTCACCAACCTCCTGGTGAATGCTGCCGAGGCGATCAGCGGGTCCGGCACGATTACGATTCGCAGTTGGCGCGATGCCTCGCGCGGGCAGGTGGCCGTGAGCGTGGCGGACACGGGGTGCGGCATCCCGCCCGAAAACCTGGAGCGGATCTTTGAGCCGTTCTTCACCACCAAGCAGGGAGGCCATGGCACGGGACTGGGCCTGGCCATCGCCTACGGCATCGCCGAACGACACGGCGGGACGATCAAGGTGGATAGCCGGCCCGGCGAGGGCACCGCGTTCACCGTGTGGCTGTCGGAAAAGAAACCGGAGGAGGCGGCGACGTGAGCGATCGAGCCACCATCCTGGTCGTGGATGACGAGGAGTTGATGCGGGATGCGTGCCGCCAGGTCCTGGCGCCGGAAGGCTTTGCTCTCAAGGAGGCCTCCTCGGGCGAAGGGGTCCTGGAGACGATCCGCGGCGAATCCTTCGACCTGGTAATCCTGGACCTGAGGATGCCGGGAATGGACGGCATGGAAATCCTGCGGCGCCTTCAGCAGGAGAGCCCGGACACGGCCGCGATCGTCATCACGGGGTATCCCAGCGTGGAGTCGGCCGTGGAGGCGATGAAACTCGGCGCCGCGGATTTCCTGCCGAAGCCTTTCACTCCGGACGTGCTCCGCCTGACGGTCTGCCGGACGCTCCGCGGGGCCCGCATGGCCAAGGAGAACCTGCTCCTCAAGTCGCAACTCGAAGCCTGCCGGGGGGGCGACTACAAACTGATCGGCCAGAGCGAGCCGATGCGCCAGGTCTACGACCTCGTGCGGCGCGTTGGACCCACCGAAAGCACCGTCCTTATCACCGGCGAGTCGGGGACGGGCAAGGAACTGGTCGCCCGCGCGGTCCGGGACCATAGCCTGCGCCGCGATAAGCCCTTCGTGACCGTGGACTGTGGGTCGCTGGTGGGGACTCTTTTCGAGAGTGAGTTGTTCGGCCACGTCAAGGGTTCATTCACCGGCGCGACGGACCTGAAGCACGGCCGGTTCGAGTTGGCCAACGGCGGGACGATCTTCTTCGACGAGATCGCCAACGTGAGCCCGGACATTCAGGCCAAGTTGCTGCGGGTGATCCAGGAACGCGAGTTCACGCGCGTGGGGGCCACTCAGGTCATCCCCGTGGACGTCCGAATCCTGGCGGCGACCAGCCGGAACCTCCTCGGTGAGATCCGGGAGGGCTGCTTCCGCGAAGACCTGTTCTACAGGCTGTGTGTGGTGCCGATCGTGCTTCCGCCGCTTCGACAGCGGCGCGAGGACATCCCCCTGCTGGCAGAGCATTTCCTTCAGCGGCACAACCTTCGCCGCCGCGACAAGATACGCGGCTTCACGGACAAGGCCATGGACGCGTTCGTCAAGCACGACTGGCCGGGCAACGTTCGGGAACTCGAGAACGCCATCGAGCGGGCTATGGTACTGGCGCGGGGCGAGAAGATTGCCCTTGCCGACCTGCTCTACTACGGTCCTCTGGCGAAACCAGGGACGGTGGGCCAAGAGGTTGCTTCGCTTGCCCTGATCGAGAAGGAGCACATTGCCAAGGTGCTCTGCCATCATGCGGGGAACCGCACGGCTGCCGCAAAGGCGCTCGGGATCGACCGCAAGACGCTTCTGCGGAAGATTCGGGAATACAGTTTGACAGACTAAAGTGTTGGGTCAGATTGCCTCGCTACTGTAGCACAATGCCATGCCAAATCGCCAATAGTCGTTCTGATCCATCGATCCTGCCGCCCAATGTTCCAAACTCTTTTTCGGTCTAACCTGTCTGTCCAGCCTGTACAACGATGCCTTACTATCTTGTAACCTATTGTAACCTAAGTGGATACACATCGGGACGATGTCGGGTGGCCACCCACTTCGTCATGAGAGACGCATTTGCCGATCGCAGAGTTGGCTTGAGACAGCGCTTGCGGCATGGCATTTGCCACAGGGCCCTCTCAAGCGAGGGCGACCCTATGTCAAGTGCGGTGCCACTGGTCGTCTGTGGAGATGCGATGCGGCGAACGAGCCTCGTCGGATCCCTGGTCGAGGCGGGGTGGCCGGTGGTTTTGTCCGCATCAGGCCTATCCGAGGCGGCACACCTGGTGCGCGACGTGCCGAACGCCTGCGTGATTATCGACGCCGAACTGGACGACATCCCTGGCCTGAAGGCCGTCGAGGTCCTGCGGCACCTCTGTCCGCACGTCAAAGTCATCTTCACCACGTCCGAGAACACGCGCGACCTGGAAGCACGGGTCAGGGCCTTGGACGTTTTCTATTACTACATCAGTTCCGCCGAAGGGTCTGAACTTGCGGCGGCGGTCGAGGGTGCCATCGGCGCCCCGAAGACCAGCCAAGCGAAGGGCCGCCCGAAGGTGCTGATCGTAGACGATGACCGAGGGTTTCACCAAGTCGTCCGGGCCATCCTGGCGTCGTTGGGATATACCCCCATCTCGGCCTACTCGGAACGCGAAGGGCTCGAGGCGGCCCGCCGGGAGAGGCCGGACGCCATCCTGCTTGACATCATCATGGAAAGCACCACCGACGGATTCGAATTCTGCCACGAGGCGAGGCGGGACCCCCTGATCAAGCACACGCCGATCCTGGGGATCTCGGCGATCGAGGAGCGGATTGTGCTTCAGTGTCCGCCGGACCGGGATTCCGACCTCTTTCCGGTGGATGGCTACCTGAGAAAGCCCGTGGCTATGGAGAAACTCCTTGCGGAGTTGAAAAGGCTCGTCCCCTCGGGGGGATAGCGGATGGGTGGCGGCATGGAAAAGGGAGAGCGGCGGGGACCTGGCCGCAAAGCCTTGGTGGTGGACGATGAGGAGTGGATGCGCGATGCGTGCGAACAGATTCTCCAACCGGAAGGGGTCGAGGTGATCACCGCGGCCGATGGACAGACCGGCCTGGAGATGGCCAGGCGCCACGCCCCGGATCTGATTCTGGCCGACCTGAAGATGCCGGGCATGGACGGCATCGCCTACCTGCAGGCCGTCAAGGCGCTCGATCCGGAAGTGGCTGCCATCGTGATCACCGGGTACGCGACTCTCGAAGCGGCGGTGGAGGCCATGAAGGCCGGCGCCTATGACTTTCTGGCGAAGCCGTTCAAGCCGGCGGACCTGCGGGCCGTGGTGCGGCGCGGCCTGGAACATCGCGCGGCGGCGCTTCGGGCCGCGGTGGTTCTGCACGGCGGGACACCGCCGGCCGAACTCCACCTGGCCATGCTGGCCCACCGGTTCAAGGCGCCCCTGGCGGTGCTCCGGCAGTGCGTGGGGGTCGTCCTGGAGGGGTACACCGGTGAGATCAGCCCGCGCGCCAAGGGCATGATGGAGATTGTGGCGCAGCGCGCCGACCAGATGATCCAGTTCGTGAACGACTGGCTGATGCTGTCCCGCCTGGATCAAGGCAAGGGCATCGAATCGCCTCAGGCGGTGGCTGTCCTCGACGTGATCAAGGCAGCGGTGGAACGGGTGAAGCAGGACCCTCGGGCCGAGTCGCTCACCATTCAGTGCGTTGTGACGGGCGAGGCAGGGTCCGTTCTTGCCGACCCGAGCGCCCTGGACGAACTTTTCGCCAACCTCCTCGATAACGCGGTTCGATACACCCCAGCGGGCGGAAGCGTACACGTCGAAGTCAATCGGCTCGCGGAGGGTGTGGCCGTGACGTTGCGCGACACAGGGCCGGGCATCGGTCCGGAAGACCTGAAGCATATCTTCGAGCCGTTCTACCGGGGACAGGCGCAGAAGAGCATCCCGGGAACGGGGCTCGGGCTGCCCATCGCCAAGCGGATCGCGGAAGGGCATGGCGGTACGCTGGCGGTCCAGACGACCCTCGGCGAGGGATCCGCGTTTCGGGTCTTTCTTCCGCGCAATGGAACGAAGAAGACCAGTGGCACGGTTGCCGCACAGGAGGCGTGAGGTTGCCCGTCATGGAAGTCATCCAACGTTCGCGCTCGAGTCGGGGGAAAGTCGGCGCCGTGATGGTCGTGGGCGGCGGCATCGGGGGGATGCAGGCGTCACTCGACCTGGCCGAGTCCGGCTACAAGGTTTACCTCGTCGAGAAAGGGCCCGCGATCGGCGGTGCGATGGCGCAACTGGACAAGACGTTTCCCACGAATGACTGCGCCATGTGCACGCTGGCGCCCCGCCTGGTGGACTGCGGCCGGCACCCGAATGTCGAGAAGTTGACCTACTCGGAAGTGCTGGGCCTGGAGGGCGGGCCGGGACATTTCCGCGCCCGGGTAAAGAAGAAGGCGCGCTCGGTGGACCCCAGCAAGTGCACCGGCTGCGGTGAGTGTTCGACGGGCTGCCTGGTGCGGCATCGCGCGTACTTCGAGGCCGTCGAGCCTGAGCCGCTGGGCCTCTCCGGCGACCAACTGGCGGAGGTGGATCGCATTATGGCCGAGCACGGAAACGAGCCGAGTGCTATCGTCCCGGTGCTTCAAGACATCAACGCGAAGTACAACTGGCTGCCGCCGGGCGCGGTCGGCCGCGTGTCTGAAACCGTCGGGCTGCCGTTGGCGCGAGTGCTGCGCATCGCCACGTTCTACAACATGTTCAGTTTCAAGCCGCGCGGCAAACACCTCATCCGGGTCTGCCTGGGGACCGCCTGCCACGTCAAAGGCGCCGGGCGGATCCTGGAGCGACTCGCGGGCGAACTCGAGGTCAAGGTGGGCGAGACCACCCGCGACCGACGCTTCACGCTGGAAGCGATCCGATGCCTGGGCTGCTGCGGCCTGGCCCCGGTGGTGACGGTCAACGACGATGTCCACGGCAAGGTGACCGCCGGGGGCTTCCTCAAGGTGCTGGACCAGTACCCGGCCTAAAACAAAGGAAGGCAGGACCGTGAACAAGTTGCGGCCCGAGGACCTGGGCAAGATCGCCGAGCGGATGAAGAAGGTCATGTCCCTGCGCGAAGGCGCGGGCCGTGCCAAGGTCACGGTTCACATGGGAACGTGCGGCATAGCGGCCGGAGCCCGAACCATCATGAGCGCGGTCCTGCGTTGCATGGACGACCCGGCGGCCAAAGACGTCATGGTCACGACGTCCGGCTGCGCGGGCCTGTGCAGCCGGGAGCCGATGATGACCGTCGAGATCGCCGGAGCGGCGCCGGTGAAATACGTGGACCTTACCGAGGACAAAGTCAAACGGATATTCGCCGAGCACGTTGTCGGTGGAAAGATCGTCGCGGACCACGCCTTGGCGATCGGCAGCGAGCAAACGCTATGAAGATGTATCGCATGCACTTGATGCTTTGCGCGGGGACCGGTTGCGTGTCGAACGGGTCCTATCGCATCAAGGCCGCGCTGGAGCGCGAACTGGCCGAGCACAGTCTCCAGGACGAGATCGCCGTCGTCATGACCGGCTGCAACGGTTTCTGCGCCCAGGGCCCGGTCATGACGGTCCTGCCGGACGGCATCTTCTATCAGTTGCTGGCGGAGGAGGAGATCCCGCATCTGGTCGAAGAGCATTTCCTCAAGGGACGGCCGGTCCGGCGGTTGATGTACACCCCGCCCGCGGAGAAGGCCCCCGTGCCGAAGATGAGCGACATCGGATTCTTCCAGAAGCAGCGTCTTATCGCCCTGCGAAACCGCGGCCTCATCGACCCCGAGAAGATCGAGGAGTACATAGGGCGCGGCGGCTATCAGGCCCTGGCGAAGGCCCTCACCTCCATGATCCCCCAGGAGATCATCCAGGAGATCAAGGCCTCGGGGCTGCGGGGGCGGGGCGGGGCGGGTTTCCCGACAGGCCTGAAGTGGGAACTGACGGCGAAACAGCCCGGCCGTGAGAAATTCATTGTCTGCAACGGGGATGAGGGCGACCCCGGGGCCTTCATGGACCGAAGCATCATCGAATCCGATCCCCATTCGGTCTTGGAGGGAATGCTCATAGGCGCCAGGGCCATCGGCGCGTCGCACGGCTTTGTATACATCCGGCAGGAGTATCCATTGGCCTTGGAGCGGCTGAACCTGGCGCTCGGCCAAGCGCGGGACTACGGGCTCCTGGGTACGAATATCCTGGATGCGGGTTTCGACTTCGACATCTCGGTCCATCGCGGGGCCGGGGCGTTTGTCTGCGGCGAGGAGACGTCGCTCATCGGGTCCTTGGAAGGTCGCCCGCCTGAACCCCGCATCCGGCCTCCTTTCCCCGCCGAATCCGGAATCCGGGGCAAGCCCACCTGCATCAACAACGTCGAAACCTGGGCGACCGTAGCCGAGATCATTGACCGCGGCGCGGCGTGGTTCTCCCAGATTGGCACGGAGACCAGCAAGGGCACCAAGGTCTTCTCCCTGGTGGGGAAGGTGAAGAACACGGGCCTGGTGGAAGTGCCCATGGGGATCACGCTGCGCGAAATGGTCTTCGATATTGGCGGCGGGATCCAGGACGACAGGCTGTTCAAGGCGGTCCAGACCGGCGGCCCCTCTGGGGGATGCATCCCAGCCTCCCTCCTCGACCTGCCGATTGACTACGAGCGCCTGGCCGAGGTCGGTTCCATCATGGGCTCGGGCGGGATGATCGTGATGGACGAGAACACCTGCATGGTGGATGTGGCCAGGTACTTCCTCGAGTTCCTGCGGGACGAGTCCTGCGGCAAGTGCACGGCGTGCCGCGAAGGCGTTGACGCCATGTACCGGATCGTCACGGATATCTGTGCCGGCCAAGGTCAGGACGCGCACCTCCCCCTTCTGGAGGAACTGGGCGAAGCGGTCAGGGACGGCTCCATGTGCGCGCTGGGCGGCACGGCGCCCAACCCGGTCTTGAGCACCCTGCGCTACTTCAAGCAGGAATACGAGGCGCATATCCGGGACCGCCGGTGCCCGGCGGGCGTGTGCAAGGCGCTCATCACGTACCGTATCGATCCCGAAAAATGCAGGGCGTGTCTTCTCTGCAACAAGAACTGTCCCCAGGAAGCCATCGCGGGCGAGAAGAAGAAGCCCCAGAAGATAGACCAGGCGAAATGCATCAAGTGCGGCGTCTGCCGCGACGTGTGCAAGTTCGAGGCGGTGACGGTCCAATGAATCTCGAAGAAACGCGGAAGGTTCTGGACGCGGAGTGGTTCGGCGGCGAGACCAGCCGCACGGACTGCAGCGGCCGGGAAGTCTTGTTGTGCTATGCCAGCGACCTGATGAGCGACGTGTTGACCTTCACCGGCGCGGGGTCGCTGCTTCTGACGGGACTGACCAACGCCCAGGTGGTCCGGGCGGCCGAGATATCGGACTTTGCCGGCGTGTGTTTCGTGCGCGGCAAGAAGCCCCAGCCGGACGCGGTCCGGTTGGCTGCGGAACGGGGGATCGCCCTGCTGGGCACGCCCCTGTCCATGTTCGAGTCCTGCGGCCGGCTGCATGCGAAGGGACTGCCTGGCGGGGACAGGGCAAGGGAAGAGGCCAAGTGCCGGAGCAAGAAATAACTAAGACGCAGGAGATGGTCTACGAACTCCTGGTCCGCGATGTGATGACGAAGCGGGTCATTAGTGTCGCGCCTTCGACTCCGATGAGTCGTTTGCGCGAACTCCTGCGCGTCAACCGCATCTCCGGCACGCCGGTGCTCGACGAAGGGAAGTTGGTCGGCATCATCAGCATTGAGGATTTCATCAGCTGGCTGGCCGACGGTGGCCGGGAGTGTCCGGTGGCCGACCGGATGACCGGCGATGTCCGCACCATCTATGACGACGAGCCGCTTGTCCAGGCCGTCAGCAAACTCGAACGGCTGGGCTTTGGCCGGCTCCCCGTGATCGGACGAGAGACGGGGTGCCTGGTGGGGGTCATCACCAAGGGGGACATCGTCAGCGGGTTGCTCGAGAACCTCGAAGTGGACTATCGCAATGCGGAGATGCATGGCGCCAGGTCGAGCCACATCTTCGAGGACATTGTGGCCGACGGGAGCCTGCTGGTGCTGAAGTACCAGGTGCCCGGGGCGGATTTCAAGCGGGCGGGTGCCTGCGCCAGCGGGCTGAAGACCACGCTCCGCCGACTGGGCGTCCCTCCCCAGACGACGCGCCGCGTCGCGGTGGCCGCCTACGAGGCCGAGATGAACTTGGTGGTTTTCACCGAGGGCGGCCGGGTCACGGTGGAGGTGGAACCGGGCGTGATACGGCTCAAGGTGGAGGACGACGGTCCCGGCATCCCCGACGTCGAGAAGGCGATGCAGCCAGGCTTTTCCACGGCCCCGGACTGGGTGCGGGAACTCGGGTTTGGCGCCGGCATGGGCCTTCCCAACATACGGAAGTGCGCCGACCGGATGCGCCTCGATTCGATGGTGGGACGAGGGACGCGACTGGAAGTCGAAGTCCTGATGGAGCAACCGGGTGAACCTGAAGGAGATCGTGCACAACCTGGGGCTTGAGGTCAGAACCGGCCAGAGCGCCTTGATGACCGAGGTGCGAGGCGGCTACGCGGGCGACCTGCTGAGCGACGTCCTCGCCCATGGCCAGCCGGCGGACCTGTGGGTGACGCTCCAGACGCACCCGAACACGGTCGCCGTGGCGAGCCTGAAAGGCTTGGCGGGGATTGTCCTGGTCAACGGCCGCGAGCCCGAGGCCGACACGCTCCAGAGGGCGGAGGCGGAGAATGTCGTGCTCCTCGTCAGCGCGCTGCCGGCGTTCGAACTCGTCGGTCGCCTGCACGCCTTGGGCTTGTCAGGAATGAGGACGTGATGGAAGTGCGTGCGGATCTGCATATACACACATGTCTTTCGCCGTGCGCCGACCGGGACATGTCCCCGCCGACGGTGGTGCGACGGGGGCGCGAACGAGGGCTTCACGTGATCGCGGTGTGCGACCATAACTCCGCCGAGAACGTCGAGGCGGCCATCCGCGCCGCGGAGGACGCCGGGCTGGCCGTCATCGGCGGCATGGAGATCACTTCGCGCGAAGAGGTCCACGTGCTGGGCCTCTTCAAGGATGACCGCGCGCTCCAGTCGGCCCAGGAGGTCGTCTATGAGAACCTCCGCGGCGAGAACGAGCCGCAGGTCTTCGGCGAGCAACTGGTCATGAACGAACGGGGCGAGGTGGTCCGCCACAACGGCCGGCTCCTCATCGGGGCCACCGGGCTTTCTGTCGAGGAAGTCGTTCAGACCATCCACCGGCTTGGCGGTCTGGCCATCGCCGCCCATGTGGACCGGCCGCGGTTCAGCCTCCTCAGCCAACTCGGCTTCGTTCCCGCGGGCCTTGACCTGGACGCCGTGGAGGTGTGCGCCGAAGCGCCGCCCGCCGTGCCAAAGGATTTGGCGGTGGTCCGGTCGTCAGACGCCCACCGGCCGGAGGAGATCGGCGCCCGGTACACCCGGTTTCTGGTCGAGAGGCCGACCGCCTCGGAGATCGGGATGGCCCTGCGGCGGATCGAAGGCCGCAGGGTCCTGACGTAAGGAGGGGATGGAGTGGAAGACTTGTCGCTGCACATGCTCGACATCGTGGAGAACTCCCTCCGTTCCGGGGCGACCTGGATACGGATTTCGGTGGTCGAGGAGTTGGAGCAGGACCGGCTGACCCTCGAGATCAAGGACGATGGAAGCGGCATGGACCCTGCGATGTGTGCGCAAGCGGCCGACCCGTTCTTCACGACCAAGCCCGGCCGCCGGTTCGGGCTGGGCCTGGCGCTTCTGGCCCAGGCCGCCAGAGAGGCCGAAGGGGAGTTTCATGTTTCTTCCTCGCCGGGTGCGGGGACAACGGTCAGGGCCACGTTCCGCTGGGGCCATCCTGACCGCAGGCCCGTGGGCGATGTCGCCGCCACGCTTCAGACGCTGGTGCTGGCGAATCCTCACGTGGACTTTCTTTATGAGCACCGACGCGGGGATCAGATCACCCGCTTTGACACCAGGGAAATCAGACAGACATGATTGACTTGACGATCGACGACCAGAAGATCCGCGCCGAGCCAGGCAAGGCGGTCCTGGACGTCTGCCAGCAGATGGGGATCAAGATCCCCACCCTCTGCCACCACCGGGCCCTGCCGCCCTACGGGGCCTGCCGGCTGTGTCTCGTCGAGGTCGAAGAGCGCGGGCGGACCCGGATCCAGGCCTCATGCCTGTACCCGGTGAGCGAAGGCCTGATCGTCCGGACCCACACGGACGGGGTCGCCAAGACGCGCCGGATCATGGCGGAGTTGCTCCTGGCCCGCTGTCCGAACTCGGAGAAGGTCAAGGCCGCCGCCGCGGACCTGGGTGTGACCGAGTCGCGTTTTCCGAAGAAAGACGAGGCGTGCATTCTGTGCGGGATGTGCACCCGGGTCTGTTCGGAGTTGATGAAGACGGGGGCGGTGGATTTCCAGGGGCGCGGCCACCGGCGCCGGGTCGGCCCGGCGTACGATAAGCATTCGCCCATCTGCATGGCTTGCGGGGCCTGTCGCGTCGTGTGTCCGACCGGCGCCGTGGACCTGGACAAGGTGTCGGCGCGCCCCGTGCGGCCGCTCTTCTCGGAGTTCAACGCCGGGCTTGCCGAGCGCTCTTCCATCTACATCCCCTATCCGCAGGCGATCCCCAAGGTGCCGGTCATCGATCGGGAAACCTGCGTGCACTTCCGCAAGGGCGAGGATTCGGACGCGTGCAGGGCCTGCGAAAAGTTCTGTGAGGCCAAGGCCATCGACTACGGCCAGCAGGACGAACTCGTGGACCTGGACGTCGGGGCGGTGGTGATCGCCCCGGGGTTCGACCTTTGCGACCACACCCTCCGCGCGGAGTATGGCTTCGGACGGTATCCGAACGTCGTCAGCAGCCTCCAGTTCGAGCGAATGCTTTCCGCCAGCGGGCCCTGGCAGGGCCACGTCGTGCGCGCCTCCGATGGCCAAGAGCCGAAGCGCATCGCCTCGATCCAGTGTGTGGGCTCGCGGGAGGAGGAGGCCCGCTACTGCTCCTCCGTCTGCTGCATGTACGCCGTCAAGCACGCGCTCATGGTGAAGGAACACCTGGCCCAGGTCGAGTACACGATCTTCTTCATGGACCTCCGGGCCTTTGGGAAGGGCTTCGATGCCTACTACCAGCGGGCCCAGCAGGAGGGGGTCCGGTTTGTGCGGGCGCGCCCGGCGACGGTCGAGGAGACCGGCGACCAGCGGAATCTCCGCATAAAGTACTTGAACGAACGCGGCGAGTTCAAGGACGAGGAGTTCGACCTGGTGGTGCTCTCGTCGGGCATGCGGCCAGCGGCCGGGGCCGTGGAATTGGCTCGGCAACTGGGCCTGGAGCGCGGCGAGAACGGCTTCTGCCTGACGGCCCCGCTGGCCCCGATGGACACGAACCGCCCCGGCGTGTTCGTCTGCGGGCCCTTTTCCGAGCCCAAGGACATCCCCGAGACGGTCATGCAGGCCAGCGCTGCGGCCGCACGCGCCATGGGCCTCCTGGCGGAGGCGCGCGGCACGATGGTCGAGCCGAAACACTATCCTCCCGAACGGCCTGTCGCCGGCGAAGAGCCGCGCATCGGCGTATTCGTCTGCCACTGCGGCCGCAACATCGGCGGGGTCGTCAATGTGCCGGAGGTCGTCGAGTACGCCCGCAGCCTGCCCAACGTCGTCCACGCCGAGGATAACCTGTACACGTGCTCGACGGACAGCCAGGCGAAGATCCGCACGATGATTGAGGAGCATCACCTCAACCGGGTGGTCGTGGCTTCCTGCACCCCGCGAACCCACGAGCCGCTCTTTCGCGACACGCTGCGCGAGGCGGGCCTGAACCAGTACCTCTTCGAGATGGCGAACATCCGCGACCAATGTTCCTGGGTCCACATGCATGAGCCCGAGAGGGCCACGCAGAAGTCCAAGGCCCTGGTGCGCATGGCGGTGGCGAAGGCTCGCCTGATCGAGGCCCTGCCGGAGCGGACCCTGCCGCTGAACCACGACGCCCTGGTCATCGGCGGCGGCGTGGCCGGAATGACCGCCGCTCTGGCCCTGGCCGACCAGGGCTTCCACGCCCACTTGGTCGAGCGGGACGCCGAACTGGGCGGCCACGCCAGGCATGTCCGGTACCTTTTCAACGGCGACGCCCCCCAGACGTTTCTGGCCCAGATGATCGAGCGGACCGCCGCCCATCCTTTGATCAGCCTGCACCTGGGCGCCACGATCGCCGGGGTGGAGGGATTCCTGGGCAACTTCAAGACGCGGCTCAACAAGAAAGACGGCGCCGTAGAAGAAGTGGAGCACGGCGTGGTCATTGTTGCCACGGGGGCGGAAATCTACAAGCCGGAGGAGTACCTCTACGGTCAGAATGATCGGGTCATCACCCAGGTTGAGTTCGAGAGAAGGCTCGCGGCGGGGGACGTGGCGGCCGACACGGTCGTCATGATCCAGTGCGTCGGATCGCGGGACGACGATCGCGCGTACTGCAGCCGGATTTGTTGCGGCCATGCGGTTCGAAACGCCCTCCGCCTGAAGGAACTTCGGCCGCAGGCAAACGTCTTCGTACTGTATCGCGACGTCCGGACGTACGGGTTCGGCGAGGAGCACTACCGCCTCGCCCGAGAGAAGGGCGTGCGGTTCATCCGCTATGAGCCGGATCGCAAACCCGCCGTTTCCGCCGCGGAAAAAGGGCTGCGCGTTGAGGCGTGGGACCCGATCCTCGAGCGGACGCTGGCGATCGACAGCGACTTGGTGGTCCTTTCGGTGGCGGTGGTGGCCAGGCCCGACGGTCAGGACCTCGCCCAGATGCTCAAGGTCCCCCTTAACCAGGACCGGTTCTTCCTGGAGGCCCACCTGAAACTGCGGCCGGTGGACTTTGCGACCGAGGGGGTGTTCCTATGCGGCCTGGCGCACGCCCCCAAAGGCCTCGAAGAGACCATTGCCCAGGCAGGGGCTGCGGCCTCGCGCGCGGCCACTATCCTTGCCAAGGACCTCCTTACGCCGGAGTCCGCCATCTCCGAGGTGGTCGACGCCAACTGCGACGGCTGCGCGTACTGCATCGATCCCTGCCCCTACCACGCCCTCACGCTCCTGGAGTACGTGCGGGGCAGCCAGATCAAGAAAACCGTGGAGGCCAACGAGGCGCTCTGCAAGGGCTGCGGCGTCTGTCAGGCCACGTGTCCCAAGAACGGGATTCTTGTGAGGCACTACAAACTGAACCAAATCGCGGCAGAGGTGGAGGCGGCGCTTGTGCCGTAAGGGCGAATCATGAGCGAGGAGCCGTTCGAACCCATTATCGTTGCGTTCTGCTGCAACTGGTGCTCGTACGCCGGGGCGGACCTGGCGGGCACCTCGCGGCTTCAGTATCCGCCCAATGTCCGCATCGTACGCGTGATGTGCTCGGGCATGGTCCACCCGAGCCTGGTTATGGACGCCCTGAGCAAAGGTGCCGACGGGGTCCTGATCTGCGGCTGCCATCCGGGCGACTGTCACTACCTGGAAGGGAACCTGCGGGCCCAGAAGCGCGCGGAAGCGATCACGCTGATGCTGGAGGACTTCGGCTTGGAACTGGAGCGATTCCGCCTGGAATGGGTCTCCGCGTCGGAAGGTCCGCGTTTCGCCCAGGTCATGACCGACATGGTTGAGGCGGTCCGGAACCTCGGTCCGAGCCCGTATCGCACGGCTTAGGAGGAACCCGCAGTGCCGCAGGACGTGCTACTAGTGGACCGCAAGAAATTCATGTGGGACGGCGAAGTCTACGAGTCGCGGGCTGCCGCCGACGTCAAGAAGAGCGAGTACGAGGGCCAGGGGTTTGAGACGCAGCGGACCGAGGAAGAAGGTAAGTTCCTCCTCTATACGCGCCGCGTGGTTAAAGAGGTGAAAGTCGAGGGCGAGCCACCGCCGGCATGAATCGCGGCAAAGGCTCCAAGGAAAGGAGACCATGACGATGGCGAAAGTGGCGGAAGAATGGTTGAACATCTGCGGCGGATGCGAGGTGAGTATCCTCGACATCGGCGAACCTTTATTGGACCTGCTGCTCCAACTCCAGTTCGTCCACATGCCCGTACTTATGGACCATAAGTACTTCGGCCAGACCGGAGAGGGCACGACCCTTGAGATTCCGGCGGCGGACGTCGGGATCGTCAGCGGTGGCGTCCGCAACGAGAAAGAGAAGCACGTGGCCGAGGCCATGCGCCAGTCCTGCAAGACGTTGATCGCCCTCGGGTCCTGCGCTTGCTTCGGCGGCATCCCCGCCCTGGCGAACATGTGGAAGCGGGACGAACTCTACGACAAGGTCTACCGCGACTCGAAGACCACGGAGTCCGCCAAGACGCCAACCGAGAACCTCCCGCCGCTGCTCGACTCGGTGCTGGCGGTGGACGAGGTCGTCAAGGTCGACGCCTACATCCCCGGCTGCCCGCCGGTCCCGGAACTCATCGCCCAGGCGCTGACGGCCGTCCTGAGCGGCCAGCCGTTCACGCTGCCGGAGCGGTCCGTCTGCGACGACTGCCCCGTGAAGCGCGAAAAGAAGGCCTCGGGCGGGACCCTGAAGCGCCCCCTCGAGAGCGTCGCGTTCCAGCAGGATGCGCCGTGGGAGAATACGCGGTGCTTTATGGAGCAGGGCTTCCTTTGCCTCGGACCGGTTACGCGAGCCGGCTGCGCCACGGGCACCGATGCGGAGGGCCACACCAAGGTGCCCCGTTGCGTCAAAGGCTACATGCCCTGCCGCGGCTGCTTCGGTCCGATTCGCAAGGGCGCCAACCCGCTCGTGGACATGATGGGCGCGCTGACGTCAATCGGCCTGGACGCCAAGCAGGTCCAGGACCGGCGCGCCCTGCTGAACCGCTATATCGGCGCCCAGAATCGGCTTCGTCCGCTGCCCCAGAAACCTGCTCAAGGGAGGTAATACCAATGTCCAAGACCATCACCATCGCCCCCGTGTCGCGGATCGAAGGCCACGCCAAGGTCACCATTCAACTGGATGACTCCGGCAACGTGGCCGACACGCAAGTGAACATCGTGGAACTTCGGGGGTTCGAGAAGTTCTGCGTCGGCCGGCCGGTGGAGGAACTGCCGCGCATCGTGACAAGTATCTGCGGCGTCTGCCCGTGGTCGCACCACCTGGCATCGGCCAAGGCCAACGATGCCGTGTTCGGCGTCACGCCTCCGGCGGCCGGGCGGAAACTGCGCGAACTGTGCAACGCGGTTGCCTTTACCGAGGAGCACATCCTGCATTTCTTCTTTCTCGCCGGCGCCGACTTCGTCATGGGGCCCGACGCCGACCCCGCCGTCCGCAACGTCTTCGGCATCGCGCAGGCCAACCCCGAGATCGGGAAGCGGGTCGTCCGCTGCCGCCACCTCGGCGCCCAGATGCTGAACATCATCTCTGGCAAGTCTATCCATCCGGTGACCGCCGTGCCGGGAGGTTTCAGCAAGCCCCTGACGGCCGAGGAGCGCGAGCGCGTCCTGCCGATGGCCGGCGAGATCCTGGAGTTCGCCAAGTTCGCCATCGCTTTTGCCAAGGAGAACATCTTCCCCAAGTACCTGGACGCGATCAAGACGCTCGGGGTCATTCAGACCGGCTTCCTGGGCACGGTGACCGACGACGGCGCCCTGAACCTCTACGACGGCAAACTTCGGCTCATGAAGCCGGACGGCTCGTTCGTCGACTTCGCTTGCGACCAATACACGGAGTACCTGGAGGAGAAGGTGCTGCCGTGGTCGTACCTGAAGTTCCCCTACGCGAAGAAGTGGGGAGAAGGATTCGACATGGACCTCGCGGCGCCGAAGGGCATCTACCGAACCAACACCCTGGCGCGCATCAACGTGTGCGACAAGATGGCCACGCCGCTGGCGCAGGCCGAGTTTGAGGCGTTCCGGAAGGCCTTTGGCCGCCCGGCCCAGCAGACGCTTCTGTACCACTACGCCCGCTTGATCGAACTCCTGTACAACGCCGAACTGGTCGTCCAACTTCTCAACGACCCCCAAATCACCAGCAAGGAGATCCGCATGCCGGTGAAGCCGCGGGCGGCGCGTGGCGTAGGCTGCGTCGAGGCGCCCCGAGGGACGCTCATCCACGATTACGAGACCGACGCCGAGGGCATGGTCACAAACGTGAACCTCATCGTCGGAACGACCCACAACAACGCCCCCATCAACATGTCGGTCAAGCAGACGGCTCAGAGCCTTATCCGGGGCGGCAAGTACGACCAAGGCATCCTGAACCGGGTCGAAATGGCCATCCGGGCCTACGATCCCTGCCTATCGTGCGCGACGCACGCGCTCGACGGTCGGTTGGCGGTGAAGGTGGAGATCCTGGACCCCCTGGGAGCGCTACTCGATGCGTTCGCCAACTGCTGAGAACGGCCGCGAGCCGGCCGACGAGGCCACGCCGTCCTACTGTGCGTGCGAGACTCTCGTGCTGGGGTGCGGCAACGAGTTGTTCGGCGATGACGGTTTCGGTCCGGCGGTGGCGCGGCGGCTCTTAGAGCGTCCCGAACTGCCGGCGTCGGTCCTGGCGATGGATGTCGGCACGAGCGTCCGCCAAGTGCTTTTCAACGTGGTGCTCAGTGCCGTGCGGCCCAGCCGGATCGTCGTGGTGGACGCCGTTGACCTCGGCCGCGTGCCGGGAGACGTCTGGACGATGGCGGCGCGCGACCTGCCGGAGATCAAGTGCGACGACTTCTCGATGCACCAGTTGCCGACCTCGAACCTGCTGCGCGAGGTGGCGGACCTCGGTGGGGTGGAGGTGCTATGTGTCGTGGGACAGGTCAGCGCGATTCCGCCGGAGGTCAGGCCCGGTCTTTCGGGGCCGGTCGCGCGGTCTGTGGAACAGGCGGCGGAGATGATCCTGCGGAAATGCGGCGTCTTGGAGGAGCGGGGCCATGGCGGATGAGGAATCGGTGTTGGCACTGAGCGACCTGGACCTGTCGTTTGCCGACGAAGTGGCCTCCCAACCGGGCGGCGAGCATATCCGCTGGTGTTTTGCCTGCGGGACGTGCGCGGCCGGATGCCCGGTCACCGAGGTGGATCCGGACTACAATCCGCGGAAAATCATCCGACAGATTCTGTTCGGCATGCGCAAGGAGGTACTGTCGTCGCCGCGAATCTGGTACTGCCTGGTCTGCTACCGCTGCTATGCCCGCTGTCCGCAGAAGGTGAACTTCACGGACGTGATGCGGGCCTTGCGGTACCTGGCGATCAAGGGCCGGTACGCGTCCAGCGATACGCTGAAGCGCCTGGAGGAGATTGACCGCTTCGCGCAGACGATGCGCCACGACCTCATCACCTACGGGTTCGACAAGCGCCCGGAACTCCTCAAGGCGTTCCGAACCAAGGTTGAAGAGCGACTGGGGAGCCTGAAAGCATGAGCGAGGACACCAAGGGCTTCGGTGACCTGGCGGCGGAGGTGCAGGCCAAGGGCCTCTGCAACAAGTGCGGCGGATGCCTTACCTTCTGCTCAGCGGGGGAGTTCAACGCCCTTGCCGCCGGCCCCGACGGAACGCCCGTGATGGTGGATGAATCGAAGTGCCTGCACTGCGGCGTCTGCTATCTGATCTGCCCCCAGATCAAGGTCCTCGACCAGGAACTCCGGAAGAAGACCCGTTGGAAGCCCCCCATCGGGCCGCAGCGCCGGCTGGCCTCCGCCCGAGCCTCTTCGCGCAAGGTGCGCCGGCTGGCCACGGACGGGGGCCTCGTGACCGCCCTGCTGACCTACGCCCTGAAGAAGCACCTGATCCAGGCCGCCATCGTGTCGCGGCGCATCGGGCCGCTCGCCCGCCGGCCGATGGTGGCGACCAGCCCCGAAGCCCTCCTCGATGCCGCCGGGTCGCACTTCGATGAGTCCCAGCCTGTCCACGCGCTGGGCGATCAGTACACGACCTTCTCGCCGAGCGTTCGGGAGGTCAAGTGGCTCGGGAAGGGCGACGTCGAACGGATTGCCCTGGTCGGCACGCCCTGCCAGATCTTCACCATCAAGAAGATGCAACTGCTGAACGTCCTTCCGGCCGACAGCGTCGTCCTGACGATCGGGCTGTTTTGCATGGAGAGTTTCTCATTCAACGCCAAGACGCGGCGGGCGCTCGAGAAGAAACTCGCCGTCAAACTCGGCCAGGTCCGCAAACTGAACATCAAGGACGACGTCCTCGTCACGACGTCGAAGAAGGAAGCCATCCATATTCCTTTCAACGTGATGGATGAGTTCGCGCGGCCGGCGTGCTTCGCCTGCACGGACTTCGCCTGCGAGTACGCGGATATCTCGTGCGGCGGGATCGGCTCGCCTGATGGATACACCACAGGCGTCCTTCGCACCACGGTGGGGGAGACCCTGTACAACCGCGCAAAGGAGGACGGGGCGATCGAGGAACTGACCTACCGGACCCCCGACGAGCGCCGAAACGCCGGCACCGAGATGATGGCCAAGATCGTCGCGGCCACGCGGCGCAAGCAGACCCGCGCCGCCAAGAGAATGGAAGGCGGACCGTGCTGAAGCGAGCCCTTGTCATCGGCGGTGGAATCGCCGGCATCCAGGCCTCCCTCGACCTCGCCGAGGCCGGAACCGAAGTCTTTCTGGTCGAGCGGCAGCCGAGCATCGGCGGCCGCATGGCCCAACTGGACAAGACCTTCCCCACGAATGACTGCGCCATGTGTATCCTGTCCCCCAAACTCGTCGAGGTCAGCAAGCACCCCAACATCACGCTTCTGACGAACGCGGAACTCCTCGCCCTGGAAGGCCAGGCACGCGACTTCACCGCCCGCATCCGGAAGCACCCCCGGTACGTGGACGAGACCAAGTGCACGGGCTGCGGCATCTGCACGACGAAGTGCCCCGTCCGCCTCCCCGATCCTTACAATCTGGGCCTGAGCAGGACCCGGTGCATCCGGATTCCCTTCCCGCAGGCCGTCCCGGCCGTGCCGATCATTGATGCGGACCACTGTTTGTACAAGGCGCGCGGCACGTGCGGCGTCTGCAAGAAACTCTGCCAGGCCGAGGCGATCGACTACGACCAGAAACCGCAGGACCTGGAAATCCCGGTCGGCGCTGCGATCCTCGCCCTCGGCTCCGACGAATTCGACGCGACCCTCAAAGACGAGTACGGCTACCACACCTTCCCGAACGTCGTGACGAGCATTGAACTGGAGCGGCTCCTGAGCGCCTCCGGGCCCACCCAGGGCCACATCCAGCGCCCCTCCGACGGAAAGGAGCCGGCCCGGGTCGCCTTCCTTCAGTGCGTCGGCTCTCGCGACATGCAGATCGGCAACGACTACTGTTCGGCGGTCTGCTGCATGCAGGCCGCCAAGGACTCCATCATCCTCCGGGAGCATCTTCACGGCGCTCGGAGCACGGTCTTCGGTATGGACGTGCGGGCCTACGGCAAGGGCTTCGACCGGTTCATTGACCGGGCCCGCCAGGAGCACGACGTCCGGTTCCTTCGTGCCCGTGTCTCCTCGGTGGAGGCGGACCCCGACACCGAAAACCTCCTGCTGCGGTACAACGCAGACGACGGTCGCCTTGTCGAGGAGGCCTTCGACCTTCTCGTGCTCTCCGTCGGCCTGTGCGCGTCAAAAGGCGTGCGTGAGACCATCCGGCGCCTGGGTCTGGAGGCGGATGAGCACGGATTTGTCACGACCTCGGTCTTCAATCCCCTCGAAGGCTCTCGCCGGGGCGTATTTGTATGCGGCACGGCGTCCGGCCCGAAGGACATTCCGGAGTCCGTTATCCAGGCCAGCGGCGCCAGTTCCTCCGTGCTGGCCATGCTGGGCGGCTTTGAATCGAAGCGGCACCAGGTCGAGTGTCCGGCGCCGATGGACCTCCGCGGGGAACCGACGCGTATCGGCGTCTTCATCTGCCGTTGCGGCATCAACATCGCCTCGACGGTTGACGTGCCCGCGGTCGTGCAGTACGCCTCCGCTCTGCCGAAGGTGGTCCACGCGCAGGAGTTCCTGTTTGCCTGCGCGAAGGATTCGCAGAAGACGATCGCCCAGGCGATCCACGAGAAGCGGCTCACCCGCGTGGTCGTCGCCGCCTGCACGCCGCGCACGCACGAACCGCTGTTCCAGGGGACGCTGGAGGCGAGCGGCCTGAACCCCTACCTGTTCGAGTTTGCCAATATCCGGGAGCAATGCTCGTGGGTCCACCAGCGCGCGCCGCAGGAGGCGACGGAGAAGGCGAAACAACTCGTCCGCATGGCCGTCGCCAAGGCGTCGCACCTGGAACCGCTCGAGAAGAGCAGGCTGCCCGTCAACCACGCCGCGCTCGTCATTGGCGGCGGGGTGGCGGGCCTCACGGCCGCCCTCGACCTCGCGGCGCAAGGATACCCCGTCCACGTCGTGGAGCGCGAGGCCGAACTCGGCGGCCACCTGCGCCAGATCCGCCGCGCGCTGGCCGGACAGGAAACCCGCCCCTTCCTGGAAGACCTCGTCAAGAAGGTGGCGTCAGACGACCGTATCACCGTCCACCTGGACCGCAGCGTCCGGGCGGTCTCGGGCTACGTCGGGAGCTTCAAGACGCAACTGACCGGCGAGGATAAGCCGATCGAGCACGGCGTGGTTGTTGTGGCGACGGGCGCTGCGGAACACGCGCCGAAGGAGTACCTCTACGGCCAGGATGACCGCGTGATGACCCAGACGGAGTTCGAGCAGTTTCTGGACGATGTGCGCGGCGCCAAGAGGCCAAAGACCGTCGTGATGATCCAATGCGTGGGGTCGCGCGACGCGGAGCACCCCTACTGCAGCCGGATCTGCTGCGGCACAGCCATCAAAAACGCCTTGCGCCTCAAGGAACTGAATCCCCGGGTGCGGATCTACGTCCTCTGCCGCGATGTCCGGGTCTACGGACTGAACGAGCGGTGGTACCGCCGGGCACGGGACCAAGGTGTAGTGTTCCTCCGGTACGACGAGGCCGCCAAGCCGGTCGTTTCGAATGAGAACGGCCGCCTCGTGGTGCAGGCCAGGGACACCATCCTCGGCCGCACGCTGGCGTTTGACGCCGACCTGGTGGTCTTGAGCGCGGGCATTGAGGCGAACAAGGACAGCCGCCAACTCTCGCAACTCCTCAAGGTGCCTTTGGACGCCGATGGGTTCTTCCTTGAGGCCCACGTCAAACTGCGGCCGGTGGACTTCGCCACCGAAGGGGTGTTCGTCTGCGGCCTGGCGCACTATCCGAAGGACATCGCCGAGAGCATCGCTCAAGGGCGGGCGGCGGCCTCCCGCGCGGCCACCGTTCTGAGCCGGTCTGAAATTGAAGCGGAAGGCAAGGTCGCCACGGTGGACCGGCTGCTGTGCAGCGGTTGCGGCGCGTGCACGGAGGTCTGCGCCTACAAGGCGATTGAACTGGATCCGATCTTGCGGATCGCCGTGGTCAACGAGGCCACGTGCAAGGGATGCGGGACATGCGCCGCCACCTGCCGCGCCGGGGCGATTGACCTAAAGGGCTTCCGTAACGATCAGATCCTCGAGGCCGTTAACGCGATCTGAGGTCCGTATGAGCCAGATGCCGAAACTCCAGGAAACCGCCCCCAAGGGGGCGTGGGAACCCCGCATCGTGGCGTTCCTCTGCAACTGGTGCTCCTACGCCGGGGCCGACCTGGCCGGCGTCAGCCGCATCCAGTATCCCCCCCACATCCGCATCATCCGGGTTCCGTGTTCCGGCCGGATCAACCCGGCGTTCCTGCTGCGGGCGCTCCAGAACGGGGCCGACGGGGTGCTCGTCTCCGGCTGCCACCCGGGCGACTGCCACTACATCAGCGGCAATCTGGCCGCCCGCCGAAAGTTCGCGCTCTTCAAGGATCTCCTGGCGTACGCGGGAATCGAGCCCGAGCGGGTTCAGTTCACGTGGGTGTCCGCCTCGGAGGGCGGGCGCTTTGCCGCCGTCGTTGAGAAAGTCGTCGAGCAAGTCCGTAAACTCGGCCCGAACACGAAACTGGTGAAGCGCCTATGACCGCGAGCCACGAAATCGAGACGCGTCTGCGCGAGGTCGCCGAGGGCCTTCTGGGCGACCGGAAGGTTGACCTCTTTCTCGGATATGAGAAGACCACCCTGCCGTTCCGGACGTCCCCGCTTTTTCTGACGGCCCCCGATAAGGCCAATCGGCTGGTCTGGAATCCCTTCTGCACGGTGAACCTGGCGGTCTACCTGGCGCGTTTGTTCAAGGCTCCCGCCGACGCCCGCGAGGCCCAAAGGGCGCCGCCGGCGCCGACCGTCGGGCTGGTGCTGAAAGGATGCGACACCCGGTCCGTGGTCGCCCTGGTGCAGGAGCGCCAGGTGCCGCGAGAGAAACTGGTGCTTGTGGGCGTCGCTTGTCCGGGCATGGCGGACACGCGGAAGGCGGAACGCGCGCTTGGCCAGTACGAGGCGCTGGGCGCCGGCGAGGACCCGCAAGGCAACGTTCGCGCCGTGATCGAGGATGGAACCGAGGTCACGCTGCGCCGGGAAGAGATCCTTGCCGACGCGTGCTTGGAATGCCGGTCTCCCACACCGGCGATTCACGACTTCCTGCTCGGCGAACCCTCGGAAGCCAGGAATGCGGATGTGGCCCGCCGACGGGCGGTTGAACTGGAGTCGCAGCCGCCCGGCGCCCGGTGGGCCCGCTTCCAGGAGGCCTTCTCGAAGTGCATCCGCTGCAACGCGTGCCGACAAGCGTGCCCCATGTGCTACTGCAAGGACTGCCTTTTGGATCAGGCCCGGCCCCGATGGATCGGCGCCGGCACGGACTTCTCCGACGTCGCGCTGTATCACCTGGTGCGGGCATTCCACATGGCCGGCCGCTGCACCGAGTGCGGGGCCTGCGTGCGGGCGTGTCCGATGGGAATTGATGTCCGCCTCCTGGTGCGCCGGTTGAACCTGGACGTCGAGGACCTCTACAAATATCGGCCGGGCACGGCGATTGACGCGGTGCCGGTCCTGTCGGCCTTTGCTATAGACGATCCGCAGGAGTTTCTGACGGAACCGTGATCTCCCCGCCGCAGGCCGCCCGGCGGGGAAGAGGAAGCGAGGTCGGAGGGCGCGATGAACGAGAAACGGGTTTCTTACACGGACGTGGACGCGTTGCTCGACCGCCTCCGAGAACAGGCGGCGGTCTATGCGCCGGCCACGGATGAGACGGGCGACGTGACGCTCATCGGCCCGCCGCGACGCGACCCCGTCGATCTGGAGTACCGAAACTTTCGCTTGTCGCCCAAGGCGCTGGTCCTCCCCCAGAACCAGACGCTGATCTGCTTCAGGAATGGCGAGGCGGAGGAGCCGATTCTCCCCGATCGCGAGACGATTCTCTTCGGCGTGCGGCCGTGCGACGCCAGGGCGATGCGGATGCTCGACAAGGTGTTCCTCGACGGCGATCCGTGCGACCCGTACTACGCGCGCCGGCGCGAAAGAACCATGGTGATGGCGATGGCGTGCACGCGGCCGTTGTCGAGTTGCTTCTGCACGTCCGTCGGCGGCGGACCCGGAGACGCCGCCGGCGCCGATGTCCTCGCCGTACCGCTTGACACGGACCTGCTGCTGAGAGCCGAGACCGCCAAGGGCGAGGCGCTGCTGTCCTCCGTAGCCGACCTGCTGGAGGCCGCCACGCCGGCGGCCCTCAAGGAAGCCGAGGAACGAATCCAGGCCGCCGCGGACCAGATGGCACCGGTAAGAGTCGAGGACAGCGCCAAGCGACTGCGCGACGCCTACGACTTGCCGGTCTGGGAAGCCGCCGGCCAGAAGTGCCTCGGATGCGGGACGTGCAGTTACCTGTGCCCTACGTGCCACTGCTTCGACATCACGGACGAGGTTTGCGGCGAGACGGTCCGGCGCGTCCGGACGTGGGACTGCTGCGCCTACGCGCTCTTCACGCGGCACGCCTCGGGCCACAATCCCAGGCCCATGCCGAAAGAGCGGTGGCGACAGCGTGTTATGCATAAGTTTCGATATGCGGTTGAGCACTTCGACTCGCTGTTCTGCGTGGGCTGCGGCCGGTGCATCCGGAACTGCCCGGCGAGCGTGGACGTGCGGGCGGTCCTCAAGGAAGTCGGAGCCTAGGCGATGGCCAGAAACCCCTATCTTCCGTATCCGGCGCGGATCGACCAGGCGATCGTCGAAAACGAGGCGAGGGACATCAAGACCTTCCGGCTGGCGTTCGTGGACCCCAAGGACGCCGCGGGGTTCCAGCACCTCCCCGGTCAGTTCGCCGAACTCTCTCTGCCGGGCGTGGGCGAAGCGCCGTTCGGCATCGCGTCCTCGCCGACCGAAACCGGCCACCTCCTGTTCTCCGTCAAGCGCGTGGGCCTCTTCACTGCCGAACTTCACAGCCTCGAACCGGGAACCCCCATCGGGGTCCGCGGCCCCATGGGCAAACCGTTCCCGTGGGACCGCTTGGATGGCAAGAACATGCTCATCATCGGCGGAGGATTCGCCTTCACGACGCTGCGCGCGGCCGTCAAGTACATCCTCGATCCCGCCAACCGAAGCCGCTTCGGCTCCGTCCTCGTCATCTACGGTGCACGAACGCCCGGCGAACTCATGTACAAGCAGGACCTCGCCGAGTGGCAGGCGCAGGACGATATCGACGTTCACCTGACAGTAGACGAGCCCGACAAGAACTGGACACAACACAAGGGCGTGGTCACAGCCGTACTTGGAGGGTTGAAACCGAGTTCGCAGAACACCCTTGCCCTCGTTTGCGGGCCGCCGGTCATGATCCGTTTCACCCTGGTGTCGCTCGGCAACCTCGGGTTTTCCGACGACGCAATCATCCTTTCTCTTGAGATGCGAATGAAGTGCGGCATCGGGAAGTGCGGCCGATGCAACATCGGCAGCAAGTACGTTTGCACCGACGGCCCTGTCTTCACGCGCGAAGAACTTAGAGCACTTCCGCTGGAATATTAGCGGCGTTCGTGTGACGGGTCGGCTGGAAAGGGGCACACGACTGGCGCGGCGATTCCCGCCATCCGGGATACGTCAAGCCGGAAAAAGGGGAAAGAGACACAAGACGGCTCGTGTGATGATCATTGATGACGACCAGGACTTTGCAGGTGCCGCGGCCACGGTCTTGCGCAGCGCTGGACACGAAGTGCAAATTGAACTTGAGCCGCAGAGGGCGGTCGAGAGCATCAGCACCGACGCGGGACATCCGACGTCGCCCGCCTTCTTCGGTTTGTCGGCCGGCAGCCAGAGTAACTGTTTGAACGCATGATCGTAAACTTGGCCGGCGATCAAGAGGGGCTCGGGCTTGTACGCCCACTTTTCTGATGGAGTCAAGTCGCCCCGGGGCGGCGTGGGGCCGAGCGTGGTGCGAACCTCCTCCGGAATCGGCCGCCGCAAAACAATGAGATTGGCAACGACCATATCTTTTTCGCCGCGCAATTCCGCGTAACGCACGAGTTTCGCCGACAAGGTTTCGTTGGCGAGCTTGGCGGCAACGGGCTTATCGCTGCCGGTGGGCTGGGCCGAGGTCATCACCGTGGACGACCCGGTCGCTGCCCTGTCGGTGAAGGCGGCGGTAGAATCTGAGAGAATCAAGGCAACGATGGCGATGGACAGACGCAGACTGATGAACATGGCGTGTCTCCTCGGTTAGAGCAGTTCACGTTCTTTTGTAGCGGTTGCCGATAGAGTAGGCATGAAAACCTACTCGACGGACCTTCGGGAACGGGTCGTGCAGGCTTGCGACGAGCGCCTCGGTACGCGGGAGGAGATCGCCCGGCTTTTCGGGGTCAGCACGGCGTGGATCCGCCGGCTGCTTCAGCGTCGGCGGGAGAGCGGCAGTATCGCGGCCAAGCCGCGGGGCGGCCAAAAGCCTCCGAAGTTC
>Ga0315275_10000626_pt1 | contig 29756 bp, 28 predicted proteins | sample YL17G03_0_MG_FD_205557 | JGI IMG/M metagenome (GOLD analysis project Ga0315275, IMG submission 205557) | Sediment microbial communities from Yellowstone Lake, YNP, Wyoming, USA - YL17G03_0 | ecosystem: Environmental > Aquatic > Freshwater > Lake > Sediment | place: USA: Wyoming | collected...
CTTAGGCTGCGAAACGTCGGGGCTCACTGCTTCTTCTATGACCACGACCGGAAACGGTGCAAGGAATATGCCTCACGGCCGCTCGGCTGTGTCATCTATCCGGTCAACTTGACGCCTGAAGGCGAGATCGTCATCGATGGCCTGTGCCCTGAGGCGAACACCTTGACGCAGGATGAGATTGAGAGCAAGAGTCGGCGCCTCCGCCTGCTGCTGGATACGATAGACCTGGAAGCGCGGGAGTCGACGCGATCGGGGTGATATCTCCAATGGTTGAACCGCCGTCCCTCAATGATTCAAGATACGGTACCCAACCATTCCCGGCACTCCATCCATCGAGGTGTGAAGCCTCTGCTGTTGACGCATGCTCGTTGTGCTTGGTGAAGGACATAAGCCCCTCCCCTTTCCACAGGTAACGACAAATCTCTGGGAATCCCCTCGCTACATTCATATCATCAAATGAAGTAGCAGCATAGTGAGGTGCCGAGAAATGACGGTCCCTGATGGAAGGTCAAGCCTATTCAGATTCGTCCCTTCGCAAGAGGAGGCGGTCCGCGACGCCAACAACAGTCGACTCGCACCAGTCGTTGTTGGTCTATTGCTTTTCCTGGTGCTCTTCTTCGCAGTAGTCGCAGGGACCGCATATATTCAAATGGGTAGCGAGTTGCTAGGCATAGCCATCTACATCGTTGCAGCCGTCGCCATGGTACTCATCTATTTGGGTGGAAGAATGATGGCTCGGGGCTAGACCTACTCGATAGCATTCTCCGTAGGCCCTGAGCAGACTGAGGTGGAGGACAGTAACAGATTTATGTTACCCTGCTTTAAATAGGTTTAAGTGCCAGGTGAAGGACATAAGCCCCTTTCTGTTCCCGTCTCTCGACGGTGATGGCATTCGACTATTGCACTCTACCCGCCGACGATGAGAGATCGATTCGGCCGTTTGAGCTTGCTCCAGTGGGGAGTCGCCGTTTCACCATATCCCCGGGAGACTTCATCCACAGAGGAATCATCACGTTATCCCGAGGCTGTGTCGTTTCTGCGCCCTTGCCAGGACTCTCGCCCTGCTGTTCTGACAGCCCACTTTCTCACGGAGAGGGGACTTTCCTCAGCCGGCCCGCGATGAACGCAGACCTACCGTCAGCCATCCGCCTTCTCCTGGCAAACGATTACTACGCAATCGGAGTACAAAAGCCTTTCTGAAGGCACATTTGAACAATACCGGCCTCTCAGATGACCTTCGTGGGAAGGAACGCGGTCTTTATTGTCACTTGGCCGGTAGCAGAGTCGAAGTAGGCCGACCGACCTCTGTTGCCTTCGAGGTCCTCCGCCACGACCCGAATGTTGAATTCCCTCAGGACACTTCTGGCACCCATGCTGTTCTCTCTCCCAATATTCGCTATAGCGAGGTTGAGGCCGGGAAACATCTGAGCGCCGCCGACGAGTTTTGCGACCAGGCGCTCTTTCTTGACGCCATATCCAATCATCTCTTTCACTAGCTTTCTCGTGCCCGTGTCAGCATACTTCTCCTCTCTATCACACTTGGCCGGAGCGTGTGGCAGTAGTACATGTACTATGCCGCCGGTCCTGATGCCTGGATCGTACAGGATCACGGCCACGCAAGAACCTAGGCCCAAGCACACCAGCTGCTCCGGTGCGTGGCATATGGCAATCTGAGCGATCCCGACTGTCCTCGGTTCAATCATCTGCTGGATTCTCCCATCCTCTCCAGAATGAGCTTCAGGGTGGATTCCTCGGGCAGCATGAGGAAGTATCCGTCGAAGTGGCTGTCAAGTGCCTTGAAGGATGTGTGGACTGCGAGGACTGTGTCCACTCTCTGACCGAGGCTAGCCAATGGAATGTCGAGGACCGCACCGAGAAGGTCGACCGCCGCATCCGGGGGCGCCGGGATCATGTCGATGTCGATCATCTTCGAGACAGCCATCAGGTACCAGCAGAGGCATATGTTGCCGACCTCCTTGAGGGCCGATTTCTGGATTTCTGTCAAGGAAGAGAGATCCACCTTCTCCTTCGTGAGGTGTGTTAGGAGCGTGATAGCCGATGCCTCTGGAAGGACGACTAGGATTCCGCTCTTGAGTTCGCCACACAAGTATGTGTACGTGCCCGCGACAACCTTGTCGGCCCCGCCCAGCCACTCGGAGACCTTTGCCATGGGCAGAATATCGCACGAGGTCACATCGTTCATAAGCTCGACATCCAGCAGGTAAGACAGCGCGGTCGCAGCGCTCCCCGCTCCTATGTTGGCGAACTCTCTGATTATCTCTATCACTCTGCCGGTCTTCTCGTCCGTCATTCCTGCTCACCCTCCGAGTATGGAGTCCACATCCAGTATCAGAGCTATCTTGCCGCTTCCGAGGATCGTTCCGCCAGAAACGCCTCGAACCTTCCTCAGCCTATGATCTAGTGATTTGACGACGATCTGCTGGTGACCGCTCAGCTCGTCCACTTCGAGCGCAGCCCTGCGGTCCCTGCTCTGCACGATCAACGTGTTGATCCCATTCCTCTTCGGTCCGTCTTCGATGCCGAAGAACTCCCGCATCCGTATGAGCGGCAGGACCTCCCCTCTGAGCTGAACCACCTCTCTGCTTCTGATGGTCTTGATATCCTCGGTTTCGTACTTGTGGGTCTCGACGATGGATCCCATGGGGATGGCGTATGTCTGGTCGGCTATGCCGACCAACATCGCCTCTATTATCGCGAGCGTGAAAGGCAGCCAGAGCGAGAATGTGGACCCCGCACCCTTGGAAGTATTGACCATGACCGTCCCCCCAAGGTCTTCGACATTCCTCTTGACGATGTCGAGGCCGACTCCCCTGCCTGACACCTCGGTGACCTCGGTCTTGGTCGAGAACCCCGGCCTGAACAGCAGATCGATCAACTCCCTTCCGGGGGCGGCATTCGCCTGCTCCTTTGTCATGACGCCTTTCGCGATGGCAGTCTTCCTTATCAGGTCTAGGTCAATCCCTTTACCGTCGTCGGAGATCTCGATCAGGACATGGTCCTGCTGTTTGGAGGCCACTATCCTGATGAGGCCCTTCGGCCTCTTGCCCAGACGCACTCTCTCTTCCATAGGCTCGATGCCGTGGTCGATACAGTTCCTGAATAGGTGCATGAGAGGCTCTGTGATTTTGTCCACCACAGTCCTGTCCAACTCGATGCTCCCGCTTTCGACCACTAGCTCGACGTCCTTCCCCTCGGCCTTGGAAATGTCCCTTACCATCCTGGGGAATCTGCTCATGACCGTGTCGAGAGGTATCATGCGGATGCCGAGCACCCTCGATTGAATGTCGAAGGTCAGCTTGTCTATGAGAGTGGAGATCTCCTGGAGCTCGTAGTCATCGTGAGCTGCTGCCTTCTCCTGCAACCTGCTCCTCCCGATGACCAGCTCCCCCACATTGTCCAACAGATCGTCCAGCTTGTCCATGCCAACTTTGACATTCTGCGCAAGCGGGGTCTCTGATGTCGACGCTGGCGATGTGGTCTCCTGCCTGGCCATCCTGTTCCACTTCTCCATAGGTTCGTCGGTCGCGCCCACGAGCACCTCATCGACATCAGTCATCGCCACAACTCGTCTCAGGGCCTCCGTGAATTTGTCTCCAGGAACGACCACGACGGTCATGTCTTCGAACATGAGTTCGCGATCGATATCCTCCTCAGTAGGACTCGTCTGCTCGACCTCTGCGGCCTTCGCCAGTTCTCTGAGAATGACGACCGCCCTCGCAGATGGCAGAGCGCATCGCCTTCCAAGTTTGATCTTGACGGATGTTGTCTTCTTCGGTTCAGCATCGCGTATTGCCGGATGTTCCTCCTTCGCCTTCTTCTTGACTGGCGGTGGCTTGGGCATTCCGGATAGGATGGCCTTGAGCTGTTCGATCAGCTCTGGGTTCCTATTGACAGGGGTGGAGCGCTCGACGGCCGAGACCATGACATCGAGCGCGTCAACGCAGCTGAAGATGGCTTCCGCGGCGTCACCCGTGGGTTGAATCCGGCCTTCCCTGACAGCTGAAAGGATGTCCTCGAGCGCATGCGTGGTGTCGGTTATCACCTTCATGTTCATCATGCCGGCCATGCCCTTGATGGAGTGGCATGCCCTGAAAACCTGGTCGATCATCTCTTTGTCGCCCGGGTTCTTCTCGAGCTCGAGCATCGAGTCGGTCATGACCCGCAGGCTTTCCCTGGCCTCAGTGACGAAGAGCTTCGAATACTTGGTCATGTCGAGTTCTTTCGTCAAGCTGGTTCACCCCTCCAGGAATTTGATGATCTCTCTCGAAATCTCTTCGAGAGACACGATCTTGTCTGCGGCTCCTGCTTGTATGACGGCCTTGGGCATGCTCGCAGCGACAGAACTCTGCTCGGACTGGACTAGAATCTTGCCTCCTTCCGCCCTGATCGCCTTCGCGCCCTCGGCGCCATCGGAGCCCATGCCTGTCAGTATTATGCCCAGCACTGACGCTCCCATGCAATCGGCTGCACTTTTGAACAGGATGTCGGCTGAGGGCTTCACGAAATTTACAGGAGCTCCATCGTCCAGCTTAATGATAAGCGTGGTCGCGCCCTTCCAGCCAATCCTGATGTGCTTCCCTCCGGGGGCGAGGTACGCGACGCCCTTCTCGGCCTTGAGCCCGTCAGATGCCATGGCGACCTTAGGTCCTCTTGCGGCGTCGAGTCTCTTCGCAAATGATGCGGAGAAGTCCTGGGGTATGTGTTGAACGATGAAAATGAAAGCGGGGAGTTCGCGTGGGAGAGCCGCAAAGACGACCTCGAGAGCTCTCGGTCCGCCAGTGGACGCGGCTAGGACGATCACCTTCGTTCCCGTGAGCGCGTCCTTCCGAAGGTACTTGAGCTTGTTCGGCAGGGGTGCATGGGCCCTCTTGAGCACCTCCACCTTCGCATCCGCGACGCCCTTGACAACCTGTATGATCGCATCCGCGAAGTTCACAATGTCGATGGAGACCGGGCCGCTCGGTTTTGATATGAAATCGACAGCGCCCATCTCCAACGCCTTCAGCGGAAGCTGAGTGTCAACTTTGTCCATGGCGCTGAGCATGATGACTCTCGTCGGGGCTTCCTTCATGATTCTCTGTAGGGTCGCCACACCGTCCATTCTGGGCATCTGGATGTCCAGTAGCACGACGTCCGGCATGAGCGCCTTGACCTTGTCTATGGCCTCCAACCCGTCCTTGGCCGTACCGATGACTGAGATTCCCTCGTCTGACTCCAGCATGTCCTTCAACACGACGCGCATGTATGCGCTGTCGTCGACTATGAGAGCCCTGACCTTCTCAGGCATCCGCCACCCCTAGATCTCCATCTGCAGAACGGCATTGACGGATTCCAGGACGTCGTCGGCAGTGAATGGCTTGATTATGAAATCGACAGCTCCCGCCTCAAGGGACCTCATCACGGTCTTCTGATGGCCCAGAGCGGATATCATGATGATCTTCACCTTGCCTCTGGCCTCCTTCAGCCTTCTGACTGCCTCGATTCCGTCCTTGTTGGGCATCACGATGTCCATGGTGATCACATCGGGGTTCTCCTTGAGGAACCTCTCGTAGGCCTCGTCGGCGCTCTTCGCCTCGATCACCTTGTGTCCTCCTGCTTCTAGGATGTTCCTCAGGACCTTACGCATGAACTCGGAGTCGTCTACCACCATTATCTTCGCCATTCTACCTCACTCCTGGACGGGTTTCTTCATCACATGACAGATCTAGAACCTTGAGGGGGTCTATGAGGGTTATTAGCCTCTCATCGTGCTTCGCGATGCCCGTAACATACTGCGCCTCGATCCCGCTCGTCACGTATGCGGGTGCCTTCTCTATCGCCTTGTTTCCTATCCTCACGACCTCAACTACCTCATCGACCAGGAAACCGACGGGTGCATCAGAAGCGTCCACAACCACAATCTTCGGGTTGCCCTCACCGGCAGGCATTGGGTCCATGCCGAACCTGGTCCTAAGGTTAACAACAGTCAGCAGCTTTCCCCGGAGGTTCATCACGCCCTCGATGTGGGAAGCGCTCCTATGGACCTTGGCAATTTCCTCCATGTTGTGTATCTCCCTGACGATGGAGATATCGAACCCGTACTCTTCCTTCCCGAGCCTGAAGACCACGAACTGTCTCAAATCTGTTTCGGACATCAAGTTACCAAACCTCGCATCTTCAAGGGGTGCAGCCTCATTTTCCAGGGGCCTTGCTGGCCTTCGAGGAATCCACCTGCTTCGTGATCTCGTTCAGATTCTTTGCCAGCTCCGCCAGCTCATGGGCCGATGCAGTCAGCTCCTCCATCCCAGCTGCCAGGTTCTCCGACGACACGGATATGCCCTCTGCGGACTGCGAGTTGTCCCTGGCGATGGACGCGACTTCGTCCAGCGACTTTGCAAGGCTCTCGGTCAACGCCTTCTGTTCCTCCGTCGAAGCGCTGATCTCCTCGACCATAGCTGCGGTTTCCTGCACCGTCGCGGCGATGTCCTCAAGTGATTTGAGCGACTCAGAGATCGTCCTCGAGCTCTCAGACGCGTCCTTCATCGTGTGGTCCATCTTCTCTGTGGTATCATCTATGTCGTTCTCCACGAGCTCGATGAGCAGTTGTATCTGGCTTGCTGCCTTCCTGGAGCCCTCCGCGAGCTTCCTGACCTCGTCTGCAACTACAGCGAATCCTCTGCCCTGCTCTCCCGCCCTGGCCGCCTCGATAGCCGCGTTTAGGGACAGGAGGTTCGTCTGATGAGCTATGTTCGTGATGATGGCAACGATCTGTGAGATCTCCTTGGATTTCTTCGATAGCTGCTTCATCGCGTCGGAGGTGCTTTCGACATTTTTCAGAAGCGAGTTCATCTTCTCGAGAGAGTTCTGGGCGGACTTGCTCCCGTTCTGCGCGACCTCGCTTGCGTTGGCCGAAGCCCCGGCTGCGTTCTGGGCGCTCTGCACGACATCATAGATTGCTTTCGTCTGCTCGGCCAGCATCTTGACCATCTCGTCAATCCTGGCGGATTCCGTCTGCGTGCTCTTGGTGCCCTGGGTGACCGAAGACGACACTTGCTGCGTGCTCTCGGTCATGTGCCCGATGGTCTCGGCAAATGCTGCAGAGGATTCCCTAAGCGATTCGGACGCCGTCCTGAGTTCCTTCGTGAGTTTTGACAGGTTGGATTGCATCTGCTTGAACGCAGCAACGAGTAACCCGAGATCGCCCTTGCCCTCGACCGCGATCTCTTTGGACAGGTCTCCAGCAGCTATTGCCTGGGCGCTCTCGGTCAGTTCGATGAGTGGCTGGGACGTGCTGTCGATGAGCGAGTTCATCGCCCTTACCAGGTCTCCAAGTTCATCGTTTCCGGTCTTGATCTCGAGACGCGTCCTGAAGTTGCCTTCGGATATCGTCTTTGCAGCATTCGACACTGCGCCGACCGTCTTCGTGATTCTGGATAGGGTCATGAAGGCCATGATTGGAACGACTATAGCCACTGCGGTTATGGCGATGAAAGTCCAGAGTATCCAGTTCTGGACCGACTGATGGATGACGACAGTCATCAGGGCCGCAGCCTCTGAGTTTATGTGAATCAGGTCCGCCATGTTGTTGTTGATTTCCTGCATGTGCGCGGACGCGTTCCCGGCCATGTTGTATGTCGCTTCGGAATTGTTCGCATTCAGCAGTTGGACCGCACTCGAGGTGTCATCTGTGTAGTTCGTCCATTGGATGTTGATCTCCACGTATGCCGCTGATTCTGATGAAATCAGATCCTGCCTTCCTTGGTCCGTGACAATCTTGCCTAGGTCGTTAAGCGCGGTCAACGAGTATCTGTTGTTGTAGTCCCTTAGGAATTGAGAGAACGCAGCCTGGTGGTTGATCATGTCATTGTAGTACCTTGACCCCATGTGATCTAAATCTTCGTATCCAGCAAGGATACGGGCCATGAACGACTGCTGTGAGGCCGCCAGTTCGTTGGTCCCGCTGGCGATCTTCGAGACAACGACCATCGATTGGTCCTGCAGTATTCCTGCGTCATCCTGTATGCTGTACAGTCCCTCGATAGAGATGTAGCTGACAACCGCGATCGGTGTCAGAGACAGGCACAGCACCCAAGCAACGATTTTGGCTGTTAGATTTAGCTTCAATTCACCACCTGGCTTCGACTTGTTCAAAAGCCTTCCAGCTGAATGCAGATTCGTAGGGGAGGACTCTTGCTGGCTGTCAAAATCAATCTGCGCCATATTAATATATGCCGACTACAGATTCAAGGTTGGTAGCCACGGCAGTCTGGCTACATGAAAACGGCGCTTTTGCCCGCGAAAGCATATCTAGGGCACAGGGCCATGAGCGAATCGAATGGAAACCGATGACAGTCAGGTGGTCACGGAGGTCATGAGGCACCTCTTCAGGTCCCGCGGTATCGACATGTCGGGTTACTCCCCATCTTTCGTGATGAGGAGCATAAAGAGGAGAATCGGAAGGTCGGGATGCGCCAACCATATGACCTACTTGAAGCTCCTTCTTCATAGCGATGAGGAGACCAACGAGCTTCTGGGCGCCCTGTCGATCAACGTCACGGAGTTTTTCAGGGACAAAGGGGCATTCGAGGCGTGGTCCGCGAAGGTCCTACTGCCATTGGTTTCATCTAAGAGCGGAAGCGGCGGGCTCCTTCGGATATGGAGCGCGGGTTGCGCCTCCGGTCAGGAGACCTATACCCTCTCCTTATGCGTGAACGAGGCGCTAAAGAAATGCACACTCGGCAGGGTTCCGATGGTCACCATACAAGGTACTGACATCTCGGCAAAAGCCCTGGCAAAGGCCAAGTCCGGACTATACACAAAGGAAGAGGTCAGGGGGGTGCCAGACAGATATCTTGCTGAGTACTTCCACAAGCGCGGGAACATGTTCGAGGTCGGCGAATCTCTGAAGAAGGGCGTGAGATTCGTTAGGGAGAACCTGCTGGACACCCCAAGCTCGAAGTACTTCGACGCTGTCGTCTGCAGAAACGTGATGATCTACTTCTCGAGAGCGATGCATGAACAGGTCGTAATGAATCTCTACCACGCACTGTCACGGGACGGATACCTTATGCTGGGCAAGACGGAAACCCTCATGGGTGCTCCGCGAGACAGCTTTGAGGTGGTCGATCTGGAGCACAGAATACTCAGAAAGAAGGCCAATCCAGTGGGTGGGGCCAAAGCCTAGTCGCATTCTAGAGGGTTGTCGTCAGACAGCACTCGCCCGGATACGGACTGCAGCCCTGCCTGATCCTCCTGGTCCATGGCCAAGATCTCGTCGATGCTGGGTACTGAGACATCGCTCATGAAATCCTCGATGTTCCTGTAGTTGGAACTCAGCTCCTCTACAAGATCGGCCTGTATCTCATCAAGGTCTTTCGCAGATAGCTTCCTTGTCAGCACCTCTGCTAGAGTTACTCCTTCCTTCTCTGCCTGGCTCACGAATCGCATCATGTTGGAATACGACATGCTCATCCCATCCCGGCGTATGACAATCGTCAGACGAAGTATTGGCTTGGACCGTATATAATAATTGCCTCGAGTCGATGGATGTCACTTCACCGGGTCGAGCCAGGCGACGTATTTCTTGTCTCTCCCCTTGACTATGTCCAGGAACCTCGTCTGGATGGCTTTCGTGATCGGCCCAGGTCTGCCGTCGCCGACAACTCTCCTGTCCACTTCTCGTATCGGCGTTACCTCTGCGGCGGTGCCAGTGAAGAAAAGCTCATCCGCGAGATAGAGCTCGCTCCTTGAGAAGTTCCGCTCGGCGATATCATATCCCATGTCGGTCGCCAGCGCCATCACTGAATCCCTGGTTATCCCGGGAAGGATGCCGGCGCTCAAGGGCGGGGTCAGTATCTTGTTCTTTGTCACCAGGAATATGTTCTCCCCTGACCCTTCCGCCACCATGTGCTGGTCATTCAGCATGATGGTCTCGTCGAAGCCGTTCAGCTTCGCCTCCATGACCGCCAACGCGCCGTTCAGGTAGTTTCCGCACACCTTCGCCGTGGCAGGGACCGAACCATTGCTTACCCTGTGCCATGATGACGTGTGGACCCGGATGCCGTTCTTGAGCCCGTCCTCTCCGAGGTATGCCCCCAGTGGGAACGCAACTATGAACACCTCGACCGGATAGCCAAGGGGATTTACGCCCATCCCGGAGACACCGTAGAACGCGATTGGACGGATGTAGCATTCTTCCAGCTTGTTCACCTTGACGGTCTCCTTGGTTGCTTTGCACAGCTCGTCCGCCGAGTACGGCAGTTTCAAGTTGATGCACTTGGCCGAGTTGTGGAGCCTGACCATGTGCTCCACGAGCCTGAAGATGGCGGGTCCCATCTCTGTGCTATAGCACCTGATGCCTTCGAAGGCGCCGGTACCGTAGTGCAGGCCGTGCGTCATCACGTGCACGGTCGCATCCTTCCATGCAATCAGGCTCCCGTTCTTCCAGATCATCTCGGTGGGCTGGATGTTCATGTTCCTTCAATCTCCTATTGGGTCTATAGCGATTTGACTACTTGGTTCATGAGGTTTCCGACGCCGTCAAGTTCCACCTCGACGACGTCTCCCTCATTCATGGGCGCTATCCCTGATGGCGTGCCAGTGGCGATGATGTCTCCCGGTTCGAGAACCATGATGGTGGATATGTACTCGACAAGTGCAGCATCATCGAACACCCTGTCAGAGAGCGGCGAGTTCTGAACGATCCTTCCGTTAAGCTTCGTCGTGACGGTCGTTGGAGCCCTGCTCGATATGTAGGGACCTATCGGGGCAAAGGTGTCAAACCCTTTGGCACGCGTCCAGTCGACATCGGTCTTCTGGAGGTCCCGCGCCGTCACGTCGTTCAGGCATGTGTATCCGAAGATGTGTTCCTTGCCTTTCCTCGCGTGGCTCGCCCTAGACCCGATGACCGCCGCACACTCACCTTCGAAATCCACCCTCTTCGAGGCCGGTGGCATGACGATGTCATCACCTGGTCCTATGATGGCTGACGACGGTTTGGAGAAGATTATTGGAACCTTTGGAGTCTCCCACTTCATCTCTTTGATGTGACTCCTGTAGTTAAGGCCAATGCAGATGATCTTCGAGGGCCTGTCGACCGGTGCAAGAACTCTCAAATCGGACACTGGGTGCCTGTTCGTGGAGCGCTTCGCGCCATGACTTATCGCATCCATCATGCAGCAAGCATCGGTCTCGTACACACTGTTCCCAACGACCTCGCCGACGAAGGTCCTGCGTCCTCTAGTGAACTTGCCCAGCTTGAAGTGCGAGGTCATGGAACAGGTCACCTTTTCGGACAGAGAGAGCAGAAACTCCTTATGTATTACTTTTGCATCAGACCAGAAGCGGGGACGAAGCTACTACTTGAACATCTTCCTAATTCGTCTCCCAACGGCCTCTATCTGAGACTTCTCGCCTTCCTTCCGAAGCCTGGTGAGAATCGGCATTCCAGAGTCTCGCTCGGCGACCCATTCCTTGGCGAACTTTCCGGACTGGATGTCCTTCAGGATGCTGACCATCTTCCCCTTCACGCGGTCGTCGATGATCATGGGACCTCGTGTCCGTCCGCCGTATTCAGCGGTATTCGAAACGCCATCCCACATCCCCTCGATGCCGCCTTTCTGGACCAGGTCGATTATGAGCTTAAGCTCGTGGAGCACCTCGAAATATGCGATCTCAGGCTGGTAGCCTTCCTCGACCAGGACTTCAAAGGAGGTCTTGACAAGCTGGCTGGCTCCTCCACAGAGGTCCACCTGCTCTCCGAACAGGTCGGTCTCGGTCTCCTCCTTGAAGGTGGTCTCTATGACGCCCCTCGTTGTCGCCATCAGTCCCTTGGCGATCGCCAATGCGTACTTCTTGGCGTTTCCTGAATGGTCCTGGTGCACCGCGATCAGAGCGGGCACACCTATCCCAGCCAGGAATGTCTCTCTGACGAGGGCGCCTGGACCCTTCGGCGCCACCATGATGACATCGATGTCCTTCGGAGGGACGATCCTCCTGAAATGTATGTTGAACCCGTGCGCGAAGTCAAGGACCATGCCCTTTCTCAGGTTGGGCGCGATGTGCTTGTCGTACACGTCCTTCTGGACCTCGTCAGGTATCAGGACCATTACCAGGTCCGAGCTTCTGACGGCGTCCGAGATGCTCATGATCTTCATCTTGTCCGCCTTGGCCCTCTTCCATGTCTCATCCTTTATGCCGAGTCCCAAGACGACATCCACACCGCTGTCCCGCAGGTTCAGCGACTGTGCTCTCCCCTGTATCCCATATCCCACGACGGCTACCCGCTTGCCCTTCAGGACATTGAGGTTCGCGTCCTTGTCATAGTATATCTTGGCCATCACTGCACCCTCCCAATCAATCATATCGCATTCATTGCCTGTATGTATCTTTCCGGCTGGCTCTTCTTCACGATGGTGTCGACCTCTTCCACAGTCCCTGTGACACGGCACATGCCCTCCTTGCTGTATAGCAGGGCGTACGCCTCGTGCCTGGAGGTGTCGACCAGGTCCACCTCGATGACCTCGTGGAGCGCTCTCAGGTGCTCGATCACACTCAGAGCCTTCTCCCTGTTCTCGATCGAGAGGACTATCCTGGCCCTCTCGGGCATCTCGCACTTCCCGACCACAATCGTCTCAACGTTTATCCTCTTTCGGTTGAACTCGCCCATGACCCGCTGCATCACACCCGGCTGGTCGTACACCAACATCATCATTACTTCCATTCAGCACACCCCGCCTTTCCATATGCACCTGCCCTTGATGCAATCGCTGGTGGATTTTCCCGGTGGCGTCATTGGCAGGACATCCTCCTCAGGGTCCACCATGAAGTCGATCAGGAAGGGGACATCGGCCTTCGCGCCTCTCTGGATCGCCTCGGCGACCTCGGAATGCCTTTCCACCCTTATCGCTTCCGCCCCGTAGGCCTCCGCTAGCTTGACGAAGTCCGGGGTCGTCCCCGCGAACTTCGATGCCATGTACCTTGAACCGTAGAAGAGCTTCTGCCACTGCTTGACCATGCCCAGCCATCCGTTGTTCAGCAGACAGATCATCACTGGAATGTCGTTCTCGACGGCTGTGGCGAATTCCTGCGACACCATCTGCAGACTGCCGTCGCCTGCGATGTCGGCGACGACACTCTCAGGACGAGCGATCTTAGCGCCTATTGCTGCAGGGAACCCGAACCCCATGGTCCCTAGCCCGCCGGATGTTATGAACATCCTCTTACCGTAGCACTTGAAGAAGTGAGCCGCCCACATCTGGTTCTGGCCCACTTCGGTCGTGACGATGGCGTCGTTCGGGAGGTTCTTGGAGAGCTCGTGAATGACCTTCTGTGGTTTGAGCGGGTCAGAGCGGAGGTCGAAATCACAGGTACACTCCTTGTTGAGCTCGATTATCCTGTCCTTCCACGTCCCGGACTTCGTCCTCTTCTGGAGTCCTGCTATCAAGGCGTTCACGACGGTCCATGCGTCCCCCACGAGACCGACCCTGCCCTTCACGTTCTTGCCTATCTCGGAGGAATCGATGTCCACATGCACGACCTTCGTCTTCGCGCCGAACTCGCTGAGCTTGCCCGTCACGCGGTCACTGAACCTCGTGCCAATAGCGAGCAGCACGTCGCAGTTGTTCAGCGCGTAGTTCGCTACTTGGCGTCCATGCATTCCGCAAACACCCAAGACAAGTGGATGGTTCTCAGAGACGGAGCCTTTCGCCATCAAGGTAGTGACTATCGGCGCCATCAGCATCTCAGCAAGGCGAGTGATCTCTGGTCCGGCCCGAGACCACGTCACTCCCCCGCCCACCATTATCGTGGGCCTCTCTGCCTTCTCGAGCAGCTTGATGGCATCAAGCAGACCTGCGAGATTCCGCTTGGGTTTCGGAACCCTTACCTCCTTGTTCATCTGCTCGTCCGTGATCTCGGCGTTGAATATGTCTACTGGGATGTCCACATGAACCGGACCGTATCTTCCAGTAGTCGCGATGAGGAAGGCCTTCTTCATGGTCTCGGCGAAGACCGTTGGGTCAGTCACCCTGAAATTGTGCTTTGTGATGGGCATCATGAGGCTGAACGAGTCGGCCTCCTGGAACGCATCGTTCCCGAGCACGTTCGTAGCGACCTGTCCAGTTAGGGCGACCATCGGCGACGAATCCATGAACGCCGTGGCAACACCTGTGACAAGGTTCGTCGCTCCCGGGCCAGATGTGGCGATGCATACTCCCGGCTTCTTGGAGACGCGCGCGTAACCGTCCGCCATATGGCCTGCGCACTGCTCGTGCCTCACCAGTATATGCCTTATGTCAGATTGCACGAGCTCGTCGTAGAACGGGAGCAGGACTCCGCCTGGAATGCCGAACATGACCTTCACGTTCTGCTTCTCAAGCAACTCCACAGCGGCCCTAGCACCTTTCATCCTCTACACACCTCTCAATTCGCCCGCACGGACACCCCCAAAATCCATCGTGTCCATTACGGGCGCAAGATCCGCAGGTCGACAAGGACCCCTAGCACGACGAGAATAGGCACTGACTTACCTTGTCTAGCGGACTCTAGCATCAGAGTTCGCAATGGCCCAGCCAATATTAAAATCTTGGCTGAGGAAACGACTATTGAATTCCCATGCACACAAATGTACAATGCACTGGCCTAGGCGAAATGGCCCCGACCCGTGAGCACCGCCACGAAAACATGGTTCCTCGAATCGAGCTTGGTTATGGCCGTCACAGCTCCTGCGGATGCAGGCAGGATATCGAGGTTCTCCTCCTGCATTATCAGTTTGGCCGCCTTGACGAGCTCGGAATCCGGGATCTCGACACCGATACCGTTCGAATCAAGGATGGCGGCAAGAGCCTCCTCGGGGTCCGTGACATAGTTCCCGCAGAGAGGCTCGTTCACTTCCGTCACCTCAAGGGTCGGCACATCGACCTTTGCTTTCGCTCCCTTCGCGAGGCCATGGATAATCGCGTTGTTGTTCGAGTAGCCGAGCATTCGCGGCTTCATGCCCATCGACCTGAACCCCTGCCACATGCCGCTTATCAGTTCCCCGTTGCCGACAGGGACAGAGACCCAATCCGGTGGCCTTCCAAGGGACTGCGCGATCTCTTTGGCGATGAAGGTGTAGCCATACATGCCGATCTCCTTGTTCACTCCGCCAGGGTTCGCGTTGTACCATCCGTTCTTAGCGGCTTCCTCGGCCGCTTTCCTGATCGACGCCTCGTAGTCTCCATCGACCAAGACGATCTTGCCGCCCTTTGACTCGATATCGGCCTTTCGGGGCGCCGCGAAGTCTTTAGGTATGTAGACGCGCGCCTTCATGTTGAGCTTCTCGGCCATGTGCGCAAGCGCCGCGCCGAAGTTGCCGCAACTTGCTGCCACCAGAGTGTCCTTGTCCTTCATCCGCGCATCTATAGCATAGAGTAGAGCGATCCTATCCTTGTGAGTTCCTGAGGGGTTCTCGCCCTCGAGCTTCAGATGCAGCCTTCTGATCCCCAGCTTCTTCTCAAGTTTCTGGGCGCGGACGAGCGAGGTGCCCCCTATCCTGAGTGCCTTCATCTGCTTCTCAAATTCTCTTATGAGCTCTAGAGGGATCAAGTCCTACACACACTCGTTGAGATTGTCCGCAGCAGCGGCCCTCATCGGGTCGTCTGCACTTAGCTATCTGGTTTTCCTAGTCGAGCCCGTTGGTCTTTATGTCCTTGTCAGCGGCCTTGACGATTGATTCGAACTCCTTCGCGACCTCTGACGGCACTGGTGCGACCACGTGCTCTTTCATTATCCTCGCCGCCTTGACGCGGGCGCGGTCTACCACGCTCTTCCTGCCATCGGCCTCCCAGGCCTCGCCGGTGCGTCTGTCCGTGATGTCAGTGAGGAAATGCTCCTTGCCCAGCCACTGCATGGTGTGCCTGTCCGCAAGGAAGCTACCTCCTGGGCCCACCCTCTTGATTACGTCAACTGCCATGTGGTCGTCGTCGACCGTTACACCGTAGGCGAGCCGGGCCATTATCTTCGCCATCTCATCATCGATCACCATCTGTTCGTAGGAGAGCATGGTGACATCATCGAGCAGGCCTAGCCCGGCGATCATATCGCAGCCCGCATAGAACTGTGGCAATCCGCTAGACATCTTCTCGTAACATGCCTGTGGTCCAGGCAACTTCGCTGAGGTGACTATCCCGCCGCAGAGTATGGGGAATCCGTAGTGGTGCGAGAGCTCTCCGGCACCCGCGGAGATCAACGCCCTCTCCGGACCGCCGCCTGCCCATGTCATCGTCTTCATGTCGAAGGCGGCTCCACCTGTCCCGTACATGAACGGTGATCCGGGCGCTGCGAGCTGTGCCATAGTCAGGCCTGCGAGAACCTCTGCGTTGTTCACAATGATAGAACCTGCCAGAGTTACCGGTCCAGTGATGCCCGCCTGAGGCATGCCGTAGAACGATATGGGCACACCGGCTTTGGCGAGAACAAGTGCTCCTTCAGTCGATCCTCCGTCGAGCTGCAGAGGCGAGAACGGACAGTGCATCGAGGAGAATATCGGCCTCTTCCTGAGCGCCTTCTCGTCCCCTGCAAGCGCAGCGCCAACCCTTACGAGCCATCTAGCCTCTCGCCTGTGGCTCGTTGTCTCCACTTGGACGTGCTTCTCGATGCTCGAGAGCGCGACCTTGAGATCGACAACGTGCCTGAGGTGATCCGGGATGTCCTGGCAGCTTATGCATGGCCAGAATATGTGCGCCGAGTCCAGCGCGTTGGCAACCTTGCCAACCATCGCGAGGTCTTCGCTCGTCGACATGCGTCTCTTTCCCGTATTGAAGTCCATCACGCTCGTGCCGTTGCCATCCGTCGTGCAGAATACCCTTCTTCCATCGAGAACGACATCGTTCTTCGGGTTCCGGGCGTAGAGTGTGATGTTCTTCTTCGCTTTGTGAATTGCCTCTTCAACCAGGTTGCCTGGAATCTTGACGCAGCTTGTCTTGTTGTCGACCGATGCTCCAGCATCCTCTAGAAGCTTCAGACATTCCTTGCTGAAGACCTTGATACCCGCGTTCTCAAGTACGTCCAGCGTTCCCCAGTGCAGTGATTCCAGGTCCTTCTTCTGGAACATTTTGAACGCTACCTTTCCCTTAGGGAATCCAATCATTTCTCCGCTCCCCTTTGCTTCCGGAGTCCACTCATTCATTGAAGCTTGTTCCAGTATTGATATCAAGTATTTAGGTAATCGGTTTCGGTGCTCAAACGAGGTAGTTCTCCGAGCTCATGTGAGGTTGCGTTCGTTCCCTCGAATGGCGCGTGCAACGCGCCGACCCCACCCCGAAAGGCTTTAATCAAAAGACACACATGAACCGACATCCAGGCCGCAATGCGGGGGTAGCCAAGCCCGGTCAACGGCGCCAGATTGAGGGTCTGGTCTCGCAGGAGTCCTTGAGTTCAAATCTCAGCCCCCGCACACCCTCTATCTTCTCCTCATCGGAGCATCTGAGTATGCGAAGAACGAATTCATCCCGGATCGTCGAAGTTGTTCCTTGCGACAAATCCTGGAGCTCCAGCTTTGCGAAAGAGGAGCTGTCCCTTCGCCATGCCCTAGGCGAAGAGGTCTTGGAGGTCCATCACATAGGGAGCACCGCGATTCCGGGGATGTGGGCAAAGCCAGTCCTCGACATTCTAGTTGTCGTCCGCGATATCGATCGCGTCGAGATTCACGATCGTTCGATGTCCGAAAGAGGTTACGAAGCCTTGGGGGAGTACGGCATTCGAGGGAGGAGGTTCTTCGTGAAGGGTGGCGACCACAGGACTCATCATGTCCATGTCTTTCAGAAAGGGTCGGACCATATCGATAGGCATCTGCATTTTCGGGATTTCATGATTGCCCACCCACAAGAAGCTGCGAAGTACGCTGACCTCAAGAGGTCTTTGGCTAGAAGCTTCAAGTCTGACATCGACTCCTATTGTGAGGGGAAGGAGGCATACATCAAGGATATTGATGTGAGGGCCGCCATCTGGGCAAAGGGTAAGGGTGCATCGGATTGACATCCTCCTGGCGTCATTCATCCAACGATCGCGACCGTATCATCTGCTCAATCCGCCACGCAAACAACAAATATCAGTCATGCGAATAGTATCCGCAGCAGATACAACCTGATGGTGACTGATGCTCTCAATTACACACCTCGTCGTCAGCCTTCTGCTGATCCAGGTCCTTATGTTGGACCGGAACGACGCGTTTGTTGCACTTGTGTTCGGAGTATTCATAGACTTGGACCATCTTTTTGGACTGAGGGAATATGCGCAGGCAAACGGGATCAGGTCTCTTTTCGATCTCCAAAACATGATTAACCCCGGCGGCCACTGGAAATCCATGCTTCACAGTCCAATTGCGATAGCGGTAATCAGCCCGCTCTCGATTGCGTCACGGTTGATGGTACCTCTGTTGTTCTGGGGCGTGCACATCTTTATGGACATCATCGAGGAAAGCCTCCTGGGCAACTTCTCGACAATCGAGGCCATGCTGTTTGCAGTCGTGGGACTTGCCCTTGTGACTATCAGGTACGGCAAATATCTCGAATCCTATGCCTCAGGCACGTTCAGTCATTACGTGCGGATGGAGCTGGATGGATTGAGGGGCGTTCTCCGACCGTCGGCCTTGTAGGCAACTCAGATGTGCTTGGCGCCCTTAAGTGTCCCAATTACATGTTCCGTAAACGATTTCGACCCGTGCCTCCCACCTATGTCCATTGTGAGGTGACCCGTCGAGTACACTTCTGCGACTGCTCTCTCGATGTCGTTTGCGGGCCGCGCTAGACCGATATGTCTCAGCATCATTGCGCTTGCGAGGATAGCCGCGGTCGGGTTGGCTACTCCCTTGCCGGCGATGTCAGGGGCTGAGCCATGCGCGGGCTCAAAAACGGAATGCTTGGGCCCTATGTTACCTGAGGGAGCGAATCCCAGTCCACCCGCGACCCCCGCTGCTACATCGGACAGGATATCGCCGTACAGGTTGAGCGTCACGATGATATCGAACACCCTGGGTTCAACGACCAATTTCATGGCGGCCGAGTCCACGAGCTGCTCCTCGGCCTTGAGTCCTGCGCCCCTGCTGTCCATGAGCTCTCTGAAGATGCCAAGGAATAGGCCATCGGATGCTCTCAGGACGTTCGATTTGTGCACGCAAGTGATCTTCTGTCTGCCGTTCAGCCTCGCGTATTCTATCGCGAAACCGACGATCCTTTCGGAAGCACGCCTTGTGACCCTCCGTCTCGTGGTCACCCCCCCGTCGTCGAACACCTCGTCCTGCGTATACATTCCCTCGGAGTTCTCGCGGATTAGCACGATGTCGATTGATGGCCGGTTGGGGACGTCGACGAGGGTTCTGACGGGCCTCAGGTTGGCGTAGAGGTCCAGCTCCTTCCTGAATCTCAGAACAGGGGATTCATGATCCAGCTTGTCCGATGAGGTAACAGCCCCGAACAAGCAGCTGTCGGATGATTTCATGAGGTCGAAGGTATCATCAGGCAAGTAGCTCCCGTGCTTCTCGAAGGCGGCTTTGCCTATGTCTGCACGGACGAACTCAAGCTGATCTGTAGCTTTCTCCAAAACGTCCACGGCAGAATCGATGACCTCAGGACCGATGCCGTCTCCAGGGAGAACGCATATGCTCTTCATGTAGGGACTACTCTTGAACGAGCTTGGCGAAGTCGACGAAGTGCTTCTCCATCCGGGCTATCCTCTTTCTGCTGTCGTGGATGTCCTTCTCCATCTTCGCTGCCATAACGCGCATCCCTTCTACGAGGCCCTCGGCCTCCTTCTCGAGTGCGGAGATCTTGGACTCGTGCGATAGCGCCTTGGTCGTGTGCTCTTCGATGCGCTTCTCAAGGTCCGCCTGGCGCTCCTTCTCCGCGGACTTCGAGAAGTATGTCTCGACTTTCGTGTTCAGCATGGTCAGGATGTTGGAGACCTTCTCGAGCTGCTTCTCAAGCCTCTCCACCCGCTGCTGAACGTCGTCGACCTTGCTCGAGAAGTCTGGTGAGGTAGCCATCTTCTCGACCTCGAATATGCGGTTCTCGATCATGTCGATCTTGTTCTCGACATTCCCGATGTTCTTCATGCCTTCGGAGATCTCCTCCAAGAGCTCCTTGTCCGGGAATTCGATCGTTACGCTCTCTGAGCCTGGGACATAGGATTTCATAGACTGGAGTGTCGCAATTGCGTCCACCGTCGGGAAGCCTCCTTTGACCCTACCTTCGATGTTCCTAAGGGTCGAGACCATCTCGGTCCCGGACTTTCCCAGCCACGGGTTCGCCTTGACCATCTTCGTGATGTTCTCGATGATGGCTTCCAGCTCAGCTCCGCTCTTGCCCAGCTCCGATTTCTCCATCAAACGGACATCACGGAGGGCGTCCTTCTTCCCCCTCTTGTTCCAGTCACCAAGGGAGCGGCCTTCGAACGGGAAGAAGCCAGCGAAATGGTCCACGCCTTTGACGATGATCTCCTGAACCTCGTCCCAGTCCTTGGTTCCGCCGTCTGTCTTGAGCTCTTGCGACGAGTTGAAAATCATGCATATGCAGCCTGTCGGGAGCAGGAAGCACCTGATTGTGTATGGAGCCTCCTGGGCGAATTTCGGATAGGTTTGGGCCTTCTTCTCCTCGATAGCGTCCATGTAAGCCTTGAAATACTCCTTGGCAAAAGCGGCCAGGTCCTGCGACGATGGGATATCCGGGCCTATCTCCTTAGGGGTCATGTGTTCGTCCGCCTGTTGAAGGTCATAGAGTATTCTCTCTCACGATATTAATGTCTTGCCGGCCTTCCCTGTGCAATCACTGAGCTGGCAATCATCGGCAGGGTGATGGTGACGTCGCCCTCGACGGTGATGTATTGGGCGTTCTCCTTGACCTTGCCCCAGCTTACGGCCTCCCTTATCCTGGCACCTGACAACGACCCGTCCCACTCCTCAGCCGTGGTCAGGTACACAGCGTATTCGAGCCCTCCCCTGAATTGGTTCCACCAAATCACATGGTGCTTGGATATGCCCCCACCGAGCATGATCGCCCCGGTCTTCTTCGCCGTGAACACGATATCCGAGATCTCCTGCTCGTCCTTCATCACATCGACATTGAAATCCGGATGTTGCTGTTTGAACAGCCAGAGTTGGGACCCGAACGCCCCGTCCGTAATGCCCGGGACGAATATAGGGATGTCGTTCTTCGCGGCCCAATAGAGGATAGACTTCTTGTCCGTGAGCCTGGAGCCGAACTCGTATGCGAGCTGGCGGCTCGAGAGCGTCTTCTTGCCGCTCTTGTACAACTCCGACAGTATCGGCTGAATCTTCTGCTCTAGCACAATGCCGTAGCTATCGTTCGGAATGAGTATGTTGCCCAGCCTGTTTATCCCCTTTCTGTGCAGGTCAGCATCGTCCATGAGGAAATCTCCGTGGTAGTACTTCCGCCAGACCCTGGCGAGGTCGTGATCGAGCGTTCCACAGGTTGTGATTATGACATCAACGAGCTTATCCTGCACGAGCCTTCGGATCACGCCACGCGTGCCAGTGGATATGATGCAAGCGGGGAATGACAGGAAGACCGTGCACTGCTTCTCCTGGAACATCTTCCGCACGATGTCGCAAGCCACGCCCAGCTTCTTGGCTGTGAAGCCTCCAGAGGCCAGCATCTGCGCCGTGAGATCCTTGACCGTTATGTTGTCTTCGATTTCGATGTCCGTGATAGGCTTCATTTTCATCTGCATCTGACCAACACCTAGGGGCCCGATTTCAGTAGCAACAACCGGCCGAAAACATTTAATATTGTCGATTCAGGCATCATTAATCCCGTTGGCTCTGGGAAGCACTCTGAGATCAATCGTTCTTGCCTGTCCCCACAATCCTGCGCCTTCGGGCGCAGGCTCTTTCCCCTTTTTGTATTTGGCAAGCCGATGCAAGAACTGGCGCGCGGTAATTCGTCATGGGCTCTTACGAGGCGAGGCTCAAACCTCGTTCCTCATTGACGAGCTTTCACACCGTCGAGGAAGTCTCGTACGATTTCCATAAACTGCACACGGTTCTCCCACATCGGCACATGGGCACCCTTTTCGAACTTGATGAGCTTCGAGCCGCGTATGCCACAGTGAATGGCCCGCGCACACTTCGAGGCGGTAAGAAGGATAATGTACAGAATGACGGCATTCTCCTTTGGGTGCGTAATTGCGAGTTCTACTCCTTGGGGGATCTGGTCGATTCGGACCTGTTGTTGCACGCTACTTGGTTCGCTCTGAAGTCGTGTCTGAGATAGGCCTTGCTGGACGGAATGAGAATACGCTCAAGCCTCGAGCAATCGAGGTCGGAGATAAGGCACATACGGTCCAGGTCGATATCCGAGATGAAAGCCGCCTTTCCTCAGTGGCGGCGAAATACGACATTGTCGTGAGCACAGCGGGCCCGGAATGGAATGTCCTACTCCCCGCGCTTCGCGCTTCGATTGAAGCGGGCGTGCATTACTGTGATATCGGAGCGGATATGCGGACAACCGAGAAGCAGCTCGAGCTGGATTCGGCGGCGAAGGAAAGAGAAGTCACCGCGGTCGTGGGCATAGGACTCGACCCCGGCATTGACAATCTACTCGCAGTTCACGCTGGCAGGCAGTTCGATCGAGTTGAAGCCATCCAGATTCAGGTACACCTGGCCCTTCCGGACGAGATGCTTGGCGAGGCGGTTGACCTATTGCACAAATCCGGCAGACTTGACGCATCGTGGCTGATTGCAATCAGGAATATCAGCGGGCCGATTCGCGTGTTCCGTGATGGGTCGTTCCTGGATGTCAATCCGCTCGTGAACAGTGTCGACATCACCACGCCTGAAGGCGTTACTATGCCGGGACATCCGATAGCTTTTCCAGAGGTGATCACTATTCCGAGGTACCTGCCAGGCGTCCGAGAAGTGTCAGGTGCGTTGGCCATCACGCCGTCCTCTTTCAGCGAGCTGTTGTACAACCATACCCAACGGGTCTCGCGAGGAGAGCTGACGGTTGAGGATGCGACCCGATCGTTTCTTGGCACGATTGGCGAGGACCGTGAGCGGTGGCTAAAGGAAGTGGCTTCCGGTTGGAATTCGTGGCTCGTCGTGACCGGCTGGAAAGATGGGAAGAAAGGTCGCTACACTTGTCTGCCCGCCCGGATAGGTTTCACGAGCGTCCCACTGGCCGTTGCAGCTCTTCGCATCCTAAGAGGCGAAGTATCTGCGTTCGGCGTTATGCCGCCTGAAGCGTGTTTCGAGCCGATGCCCTTCTTTGAGGAGGTGGCTCAGTATGCTGGACCCGAAGACCGGGAAAAACCGCTGTTCATCGAATCTATGAAATGGCTTCCCTGATTCGGTGAAAGCAACACAGATTCTCTGCGGAATTGGGGCTGATTGGCACGATGGAGTTCGCAACCAAGGCCGAAGCTATCAGGCTGAAAAGCATAGCTAATCAGTTATTCCGGCCACAGACACGAATTAAGGGTGTCTGTTTTCACAACCGCAAACATTCAACATTGTCGATTCAGGCATCATTAACTCGAATGGCTCTGCGAAGCGCTCTGAGGTCAATCGTTCTTGCCTGTCCCCCAATCCTGCGCCTACGGGCGCAGGCTCTTTCACTTTTTCGTCTCCGAGGCAGAGCCGATTCCCCTTGAATGAGTAGATGGGAAGACCTAAAGATGCGGAATGGAATTCGCCTACTTAGGTGGTCAACATCTCAGCTTCGTACCTAGATCTGATCAAAGTTCCCGTGATATCTCCGATTTATGGGTACTTCGATCTGACACGAGATAGGAAGACACTCCTCTATTCCTCGAACCGGACGGGGAATCTCGAACTCTATCGTCAGCGAGCAAAGCCAGGATCAAAGCCTGTTCGGCTGACCAAAAGTAAAGATCCATTGGACTTGGGGCTTCTGTCCCCGAACGGCCGCGACATTGTCTTCCCCAAAGACCTCGATGGAAACGAAACATTTCACATGTATCTGTTGCCGACAGAGGGTGGAAGGCCGCGGAAGATAACCAATACTCCCGAGAGAATGTGGGGATTCTTCGATTGGAATCCGAACGGAAAGGAAGTCACCCGGCCAGTTGCCAAGAAGAAGTCCTGCGGTCTGGAGACGATCGATGTTGCAGCCGGCGAGTGTTTCATGTTGAAGGAACCGACGCCCCCGATTTACACGGTGGCTTATTCTCATGATGGCAAATACATCGCGTGCGGCGCCTTGACGACGCCTAAGAGGGAAGAAATCCTAGTCATCAGGAGAGACGACCCGTCGGACGTGACTACTTATGGGGTCAAGGAAGACTCGAGAGATAATTCGCCTTCCTTCTCGCCTGATGACAAGAGGCTCGCCTTCGTGAGTGACGCCAAGGGGGTACGCCAGGTTGTCATTGAGGATTTGCGCGGACACTCGCGGCAGTTCTTGTGCCTCGCGAGCGGTGAAGAGGTGATGGGGGGACCAGTCTGGGGACCTCAGGGCGACAGGGTTTTCTATATCGTCAGCAAGCACAGTCGCGCTGTCGTCCGTGAACATAAGCTGACTCAGAAGAGAGGCATGAATCTTCCATTTCCTGAAGGCACGGTCTCTTACATCAGGGTTAGTTCAGATGGATCAGTGGCTGCGCTTCATTCGTCGTTGGTCTCGCCGCCTGCAATCTACCTGCACATAAAGGGCGCCAAGTCCCCAGTTGCTTTGACATCGCAGAAATATGGTTTTGACCTGTCCAAGCTAGTTGCTCCTAGATCTGTCTGGTACAAATCCTATGATGGACGCAGGATTCATGCATGGTACTTGCCCTCGGCAGGCAAGGCAAAACCAAGTCCCGCGGTGGTTTATGTGCACGGCGGTCCTACCTGGCAGGTTTTTGGTGATTGGGAGTCTGGACAGGTCTTCAACGCCTTTTCGTTGAGTGGGGTTGCAGTTATCGCTCCGAATTTCAGGGGCTCGACAGGGTACGGAGCCGAGTTCAGGAAACTGAATGTTGGAGACCTCGGTGGAGGTGACTTGGAGGATGTCGTGAGTGCCGCCGAATGGCTTCGCGGGCTGAAAGGAATTCAAGATGCGAAGATAGCCATTGCCGGCTGGTCCTACGGCGGATACATGACCTTGCTGGCATTGACAACAAAGCCGAACACATTTGCCGCAGGCTTCGCAGGGGTTCCGGTCACTGACTGGGTCGAAATGATAAAGTATGATGATGCGGCATTTCTCGCTGGTGATGAAGAACTCTGGGGTGGGTCGGTCGAGAAGAAAGAAGCACTCCTCCGCAGTAGGTCCCCAATTACTCACATATCAAGAATCAAGGCTCCAGTCATGATCAAGGCTGGAAAGAGAGATGGAAGATGCAGCATACAACCGATAATGAAGTTTGTCCAGAAACTGGAAGAGATGGACCACCCTCACGAGTTTATTCTTGACGACAAGGCCGGACACATATCCTCAGCATGCGACTGGAGAGAAAACACTCGCGAGATCAAGAGTATGATCGATTTCCTCAAGAAGAACATGGCATAGGCGAGTTTAGACTTCGGTCCCCGAGACAATATCAATCTCTCGTTGGTGAGTAGAATGTCCTTTCCTTCTGAATTGGACCTTCCATTGACATCGCCAAACATTTATAGCTTTCCAGCTAATGGTCATATGGTAACAATGCTGAAGGTTAGGCAAGTGATGACCGCGCCAGTCGTGACAATATCTCCTGACACGCTTGTCAAGGACGCGTCTGCGCTGCTGGCTGAGAAGAACATCTCCGGTGTCCCTGTCGTCGAAGGAGCCAGACTGGTCGGCATCTTCAGCGAGGCGGACGTCCTACGTTCCATAAAGACGACGAAGAAGGACATGCGGCTGGTCTACCCGTCAATTTCCTCCATCGGAATCGCATTCCAGGAGGAGGTGACCCAGAGGGAGATTATCGGAGCCTACGAGGAGATAGGTCACAGGCCCGTCAAAGAGATCATGTCGAAGACCGTCGAGACAGTGGGACCGGACATGGAACTCAATGAGGCAATTGTCAAGATGGTCGATAAATCCATCAATAGGCTCCCGGTCGTCGAGAAGAACCTCCTGGTAGGCATAGTGACTAGAGGGGATGTCATTAGGGGTCTTGCCAAGGAAGAGGCTCAGGAGAAGACGAAGTAGAAGGCTGCCCAGCCCCTACCACTTGAAGAACCCTTTCTTCTTCTCCAGAAGCCTCTTATCGGGTTCCTTCCGGACCGTTTCAGGATTCGCGGTTTCGAGCACTCTCTTGGGAAGAGCCTCATCCGCCACAGATGTCTGGTTAGTCTGTGCTGTCATCACCGCGTCCGCGGGAGGAATGAATGAGAACGAGTGCCCACACTCCACACATTTCTGTGAGGCATTTGGGAATGAGTAGAGGGTCTTATGGCCGCACTTGCCGCATTTCACGTCATGCACATGCTTCAGAACACCTGCGTCTATCCGTTTGTTATCGAGCGCCTTCTCCATTTCTGCTGAGGCATCCTTCAGGACGCGTGCGTATTTGACAGCATTCACAGCATCCTTCCTTTCCAGAGCATACTTCGCGTTAGTGATGTGTCCGATCTGCTGCTGAACGTCCATGCCGTAGGATGCGGCTTCCATGACTTCTGGTTCACGGCTCGATACTGTGAGCGCCGCTTTTTCCAGCTGTCTCGTTTCCAGGTCTCTCTGCCTCTTGATCTGTTCGAGGTGAGCTGCATCCACTGTCCGCTCAATCGCTGCAAGCAGGTCCGTCGCCCGTTTGAACGCGCCGTGCTCGAGCGCTTTCCTAGCCTCGCCAAGATCGGATTCTGCCGACCCCGTGTCGACTCCGATTTCCTTGGCCTCCTGGGCAGCGGCGTTGACCAGAGGAATCGCGTTCTCTATCTCCTTCGCCCTTAGGTCCTTTGCCTCCTCAGCCCTCACCCTGGCATCTCTGATGTGCTTGGCGTATTCTCCAAGGTTGAAAGACTGCCTCGCACTTGCGGCGATCTCCAGGAACTTCCTGGCCTCCTCAGTCCTAGTTCCGAAGGACTCGTAGTCCGCAAGGAGCACCCTCAGCTCTGCTTCCTCCTGTCCGCTCTCTTTTATGAACGCCTGATATGTCTTCGCCGCGAGAGTCTCAAGGTTCTCGAGTGCTTCCTCCCTCTGCCTGGGTGTACCCGCTATGAAAGTCCGCTTCGCAGCTGCAACAGCCGTTCGCAGAGTCGGGTCGAGTCTTCCTCTGTCATCCGGTATCCTGGACAAGAGCTCGTCGGCTGCTCTGATCGAAACGGCAGCTGAGTAGACCTGGAACGCGCTGAAGCTCCCTAGGCACATCATCCGAGCCTCCCTGTTGATCCTGATGGCTTCGCCAAAATCTCCGAGGATCATCTTGTTGAACGCGCTCTCTGTAGTGGAATCGATTTCGAAGAACGAGGGCTTCATGGTCAGGGCCTCGTCGATATGCCTCTCGACAGTCTTCTCGTCCTCCTGCGGAAGTTCCATCGGTTCCACAGGCTTGTTAGATATCTCCTTGATGTCGGCGCCGATCGCCCTGACCTCAGCGACATCCTCGTCAGGAGCTGGCATCTCGGTCGGCTCATTCTTGGCCCTTGAAAGAGCTGTCCTGACCTGGTCCTCAGTCAGTCTCTTGGTCTTGACCTTCTCAACAAAATCTCGTTTGTATCTGCAGGCAGAAACGTCTATCTTGTATTCCGCAGCGATTATCTTGAGTTTCCAGATTGGGAGTTCGTTCAAGAAGTGACCAGAATCCTGGACCATTTGCATCTCTCCGCTAGACATGCGCCTTATCAAAGTCACGTCCCATAATCCTTTCGTATTTGGCGCAAGAGCCGCTAGTGGTGCGACAAAACCTAAGTACTGGAGCGTTCATCGAACCCGGCAATGGACGCCGCTCAAGAGAAGATCGCGGTAGCCAGGCTGTCAGTGTACTCAAACACCTCCCTGGTCATTCTCAAGCTCATCGTCGGATTCTTCATGGGTTCAGTTGCAGTGCTTTCCGAAGCCATTCACTCAGGCATAGACTTGGTAGCGGCAATGATCGCGAGGTACTCTGTCAAGAAGTCCGCGGAACCGGCCGACAAGGATCACAGGTACGGCCATGGGAAGTTCGAGAACCTGTCCGGGATGATTGAGGGCTCGCTCATCTTCGTCGCGGCCGCCATTATCATCTACGAAGCGGGTTTGCGCCTATTCGGGGATTTCGAGGTGGAGCTCCTCGCTGCTGGTATGTCGATAATGGGCGTATCTGCGGTCGTGAACTTCCTTGTCGCGAGAAAGCTGACTGAGGTGGCAAAGAGGACCGATTCGTTGGCCCTCGAGGCGGATGCATACCACCTGAGAACGGATGTTTGGACTTCTGCAGGAGTATTCGTTGCCTTGGTCCTAATCCAGATCACAGATATTCATCTTCTCGATCCTGCGGTGGCATTGCTCGTTGCGATGTTCATAATCCATGCGGCTTTCGACATAACGAGACGGTCAGCCGAGGGCCTCGTGGACAAGAGCCTTCCCGAGGCGGAGATAAAGCTCATCGAGCGCATCATCAGCGAGCACAAGGGCGACATACTGAACTACCACAAGCTGAGAGCTAGGAAGATGGGGTCCGAGAGACAGATCGACCTGCACATGATCGTCCCGAGGAATCTCAGCATCAAGGAGGGCCATGACCTCGTGGACAAGCTGGAACAGGACATCAAGAAGGCGTTGCCTCACACAATAACAGTCGTCCACATAGAACCGTGCGACGCGAATTGCGAAAGGTGCAAGATGTCTCCTCCTGGCCGCATATTGTCAGGGGGCAAGGACAGGCAGAGCGGATCTAACTGCGAGCCTAGGGAAAGCGGTCGTTGAGCACACGTTCGGTCTCCTTGAAGGGGTTCTCGCCGTCCTCGCTGTTGTCTATGGTGACCCACTCATCTGCAACTAGCGACTTAGCCACCTTCCTCACGGACGAGAGCTTCTCCACTGTCTCGAACATCTCGTGCCTGTGGCCTCTCAAGGAGATTCTGCGCTTTGCGACCTCCGGTTCGATGTCGATGAAGAGCGCAAGGTCAGGGAAGGGAAGCACTCTCCTGAACAACTCGTAGCCAGTTGGCGCGAGCCGTTCTGGTAGATAGGCGCTACCCAATAGGTATCTTACGAAGATCACAGTGCCTTCGCGACGTCTTCTTAACTGACTCACTGACATCAGCACATCCGCAGTGAAGAACAAGGTCGCGAAAGACCTCGCGACGGGGCCTGAGCCCTCCAGTGCTCGCTTGGACAGCCTTCCGAACAGCCTCCGGGAAGGGTGGGATATCACCGTCACACGCTCTCCCTTTGCCTCCAGGTGCCTTCGTATCCTCTCTGCGTGAGTGTCCTTCCCACAACCGTCGAGTCCGTCGACCACGATGAACCTCAAGGTCATACCCCCATCATGTGGAGCCAGCCGGCCACAAAGAGTGGCAGGACGAGGTTGTCAACTGCTCCTGGAGTCACGGCCTCCAGGAATGCCACGAACCCAGCTACAGCGATTGCGAAGAGGACTAGGAGCTCCGGCTGTGTCCCGCCAGAGTAGTCGATCAGGCCGAAGTAGAACCAGCTGAGAACGAGGATGCTTACAAGTGTAGCCAAGAAAACTGCGAAGCTCCCCTCGAGGGTTCTGGTGGCCGAGTAGCGGATCTTGCCGTATCTGCGGCCAACGAGCTCGCCCATGCCATCTCCGAAGGACATCGCAGCGATTGCTATCGATGCTGCGAACAGGTCATCGAAGAGCAGGTATGCGATCATCGTCCAGGAAATGGC
>Ga0315275_10000627_pt1 | contig 29727 bp, 35 predicted proteins | sample YL17G03_0_MG_FD_205557 | JGI IMG/M metagenome (GOLD analysis project Ga0315275, IMG submission 205557) | Sediment microbial communities from Yellowstone Lake, YNP, Wyoming, USA - YL17G03_0 | ecosystem: Environmental > Aquatic > Freshwater > Lake > Sediment | place: USA: Wyoming | collected...
CGATTTTACTTTTATCCCTTTTGACAGTGAAAGTATGTCTTCCTCGCTGTCATACATCATTTTTCTTTTTGCTTTTGCCATTTCACTTCACTTGTCCAGCCTGTTATGATATATAAATTTTTCTCCTCAATCGTTACAATTAGGACTAGACTGTACCTGTTGCTGAGCCTTATCCATAGCTTATACTTTTTCTCTGTTGGCTTCCTAGTTGGCTGCTCTTCTATTTTGAGCAGGCTATCAGCCTTCTTGATGCTTTTCCTTACTAATTCCTCTGATATTGGTCTGTCAAGGGTTCTTTCATAAAAATGTTGCTTGAAAAATATTTTACTCTCATCTATCTCATCCAGGAGCTTCTTTACCCTTTCAAAGCCATTCATCAGGAGCAATAAGATTTGCTTGCTTAAATAATCTATAGGAATAATTTCGGAGAATTTCCGGGATTATGGCAGAATCATACACAATAATAATCTTCAAGTATCACAGTATCCAAGACCTCAACATTATTGACCTTATATAATCGTCCCTCGCTTATCTCTATGATTCGCTTGGCAAGCCTTTCTCCGTCCTTGTCCAGGTTGATTCCGACGACAGAAATAGTTATTGCCTGGTCCCTGGCAGTGCTGACTGCTTTCAGGGTTTCTTCTTCTGGTTTTTTTCCTTTGGTTGGCAGCACATCTGTCAGCAAGATGAGGTGCTTGGTCTCTTTGCTGCTTCCGAAAAGCTCAATGGCCTTGTGAATGGTCGCAGCCAGGTCTGTCTCTGATTTGGCCCTGATAGTTGTTATGTTGCGGAGTATCTCCTCAAAGTCAAGGGTTGGCGGAACAATCTTCTTCACTTCCTCGCCAAAGACAATCAATCCGACCTTGTTCTTCTCATTAATCGCCTTGTAAGCAAGCGCTACGCCTGCTCTCTTGCCCATGCCTATCTTCTCGCCTTTCATGCTGCCGCTTGCGTCAAGGGCGTAGATGATGCTGATGCCGCCTTTCTTCTCTCTCTCGAAAATCCGCAGGTCTTCCTTCATCAGCGTAGAGTGCCGCCTCCTGATGGCTGTCTTCACGCTCTGACGAATAGCAATATCGCGATACCTTGCCTTCTTGTAGTTCACATAATCCTTTTTGTCGCCGTAGATGTCTCGCTTCTTCTCCTTCTTCTCTCCCAAGCCCCTAATCCTGAGCCTGTCCAGCTCTTCTGTATAGAGAATGATGGAGCTCAGCCTGATGCCAGTATCTGTTACTTCGCCGTCCTTGTTAATCAGCTTGTCCTCTTTGAGCTTTTTTATGTTGTCCTCGATGTTCTGGCGAATCTCTTCCTTGAACTCCGGGATCTTGATGTTCTTCTCAATAAAGCCAGGGTCATAGCCTGTTAGCTTGCGAACAATGAATTCTCCGTAGAGTTGCTTTGCTAATTTGAAATCATTCACCAGGTTCTTGTATATCAGGTCAGGAACAAAGCTCGAAAGGTTCTGGTTGATGCCCTCGCTCAGCAGCTTGCCATTGTCAATGACGTCCTTGTCATTCTCGAGCACGCTGTGCATGAGCTTGTTCTCTTCTTTCTGCTTTGCGAGCTTGCCGCTAAGCTCTTCTATTGGCTCGACTTTAGAAACCTTTTCCTTGCCTTGTTTGTAATCAGCATACTCGTCGCTACCGGTAATCACCCGGCTTGCCCATGAACTTCTCAAACTCCTCCCTGATGAAATCTTCAGGGGACTTCAAGAACTTGACGCTGGGCTTCAGGCTTATCCTGTGGCTTAGCACAGACACAATGACATCCTGTATGTCCTTGAGTGTTACTTTTTTCCTGCCATGAATAAGTGCATTGCTCTGCGCCCTCTCGTACAAGCCAATGCTCGCCCTGACGCTAGGCTTCTTCTCAACATCATTATCAGCCCTCAAATCCCTTATGAAGCTGATGGCATTGATCAATAACGCGTTGGGGAATTCAATTATCTGCTTGCCTGACTTGTGGACTATCTCGATCTCAAGCTCTGTTGTTTCCGGGTATTCCATGTAGATTAAGTCAAACCGGTCCAGGAAAACATCGCTGAGAGGCTCTGTGCTCTTGTCATCAGGGTTCATGGTGCCTATGAAGATGAAGCTAACATCAAAGTCAAATGAGTAGCTGCCAATCGTGATTTTTTTCTCCTCAAGAACCTGGAGCAAGGCATTCTGGAGCTTCTCGCTGCACCTGTTTACCTCGTCAAAGAATAATATGCCCTGGTTGGCCTTGAATATCTTGCCCGGGGTGAAAGCTTCAATGCTGAGAGGGCCGAACTTCAATGCCTTGACAGGGTCAATATCCCCGATCAAGTCCTCTGCTGTAAGGTCAGGGCTTCCCTGCACTCTGACAAACAACTCCTTGCCTTTCAATGCCTTGGTCTTGATTTTCTCTTTCTTTTTTTTCTTGTCCAGGCATTCTGGGCAGCAGGGGTTGTCAACCATGCAGTTGAATGAGCAGTCGCACGCCTTTTTCTCAGGCATGAGCTTAGCCACATTCTTTGCAAGAGTAGTCTTGCCAATGCCGGGCTGCCCAACCAAGATTACATGCCTCTCCATGAGCAGGGCTGACTTCAGCTGGTTCTTCACTCTTTCCTGCCCGAGGATGTCCTCGAAGCCTGTCTCCATCAGTTTCTTATTAAAGTTTTCATCGAGCATAGAACGTTAAGGAAGAAATAAGTGTTTATAAAGTTTTACCCTTGTTTTTATTGCCATCTTGCACAAACTTTTTTAAACAGATAAGCTTTTTATTATGTTATGAGCCTCATCAATAATCTCATCAATATCGTGTTGCACCTTGACAAGCACCTTGCCTGGGTTATTGACAAGTTCGGTCCCTGGTCGTATGCAATCATTTTCTTCATAATCTTCATGGAGACTGGTTTTGTCTTTACGCCTTTTCTTCCTGGTGACTCGCTCTTGTTCGCAGCAGGAGCCTTTGCAGCCATCGAGCATTTTAATGTGTGGATACTATTGCCATTGTTGGCCTTGGCATCAATACTTGGTGATAGCATCAACTATGCAGTTGGGCACCTGATAGGCCATAAAATCCTTGCCATGAAGTCAAAGTGGATAAAGAAGCACCATCTGGACAGGACTCACAAGTTCTTTGAAAAGCACGGAGGAGAGGCAATAATCATCGCGAGGTTCATTCCCATAATCAGGACATTTGCCCCGTTCATTGCAGGCATTGGTGCCATGACTTACTTAAAGTTCTTGGCATACAACGTCATTGGAGGCATTGCATGGGTTGCGGTGTTCTTGTTCGGAGGATATTTCTTCGGCAACATCCCCTTTGTCAAGGAGCATTTTATCATCGTCATCATGGTCATCATGGTGCTCTCGCTCATACCTGTTTTCTATGAAATAATAAAATACGAGCTAGAAAAAAAGAAAGAATAAGTCACTCAATTTTTATGGGAAATTTCGCAAAATATCCCCTGGGTTTTAAAACCCAGAAATTTATAGCGAAATTTTTCATCCCAAAAAGCTCAGCTTTTTGTTATCTTCCGCACCCGCTCTTTCACATAGCCTTCCTTGATGAGGTCCTTGATTAATTGCTCTGGCGCCTTGTATTTTCGGTTCTCCTCTGCGAACAGTCGGTTGTTCTTCACGCTCACGCTCTTGTGCTTTGTCCTGAACCTTTCTGCGTCCTGTTTTTGCTTCAGAGGAGGGCCTTGAAGGGTTACCTTGTCAGAAAGCCGCTCTTTCTTTAGTATATAATATAGTACGCTCTCCTCAGGCTCAAACTCCCAGCCACTGCCTATGATTTTGAAATCATTCTTTCTAAGGCTCTTTTCAATGTGCTCAAAGCACTTAAGCACCTTGGTGCCGACAACGTCCTCGTTACCGCGCAACGGCTTGACTTTTAGGATGATGAGACATTCATCCTTTGCCCTGGATTTGACTTCCTTGAGATTTAGTTTTTTTATCACAAAGAAATCCTCGCTCGGGTTTTGCAGGAAATCCTTTGCCTTCTTTTTCATAATCTCAAACTTTTCGCGCGAAACAGCTGCTGCCGCGTTCCTGTCCTGCTGCATCGGGTCGACTATGATTAGCGGCGACTGCGTCTTTGACTTGTTAAGCTGCTTTATCGGGTCATCAAGGCGGTGCTCAATGTCAATAATCACCCTGTTGCCCCACACTGCTGCCTGCATAAGGAATTGCTCAAAACTCTTATAATATATCAAGAGCAAGTCAAGCACATGCCCTGAGAAGCCGCGGATATAGCTCTCTGCACCATAAATACCTGCTGCCTTGCAGAACTGCTTTGCAAGTCTCACCTCGTCTGCCAATCCAGGGTTGTCCTCGAAATAGTCCCTTGCGTACCCGACGTGCAGCGGGCTCATGTCAGTCACATTCACAGCCTGCTTGTAATCATCAATCATAAGCACAGGTATTATCTCGAAAAGCAAATCCTTCCTCCTAAGATGGTAATAATCCCTGCTGCCATGAACAAGGACTGGCTTGAGCGGTGTCAAGGCTTTAGCAAGCATTTGTGAGATGTCCTTGTCCTTGTAAGAGTAGTCAAACCTTATGAAAAGGTCAATGTCAAAATCATCATTCAATATTGTCCCCTTTGCATAGCTTCCTCCTGCCATGCACCCAGCATCAATGTTGCTTTGCTTGAGGAGCTCGTTAATCTCGTCGATAGTGTCGCCTGCTTCCTTGAACTCTTCCTTCTCAGGCTTAATCCTCTGGATTACCTTGCCAAAGATTTCTTTCATCTCCATCATTTTCTTTCCCTGGCTTTCCCGGCCTTGCTGTCTGATTTCAAAACCTTGGCAATCTCTTTGAGCACTTCCTCAGTCCCTATCTTGAACCTTTCTGCCTTGAACTTCCTTATGCTTTGCCTGTACTTTTCCTGGCTTTTCAGGAAATTCTTTATCTCTCTCACGCTGACTTTGTCATTCGGCAAGGTCTTGCCCATGCCTTCTTTCTGGATGAAGAAGCCATTAACCTCTTGTTCTATCTGGTCTTTCTCAGGTATGGCGAGCATTGGCTTCTCGAAATAAGCAGCCTCGCTCGGCAGCTCAATTCCTGCTGTGCCTATCACGCAGCTGCATGTTGCCAAGTCGTTCAGGAAGCTCGGCGAGAATTGCTTGAGTCTTATGTGCGGCAAGGGCTTTAGCTCAGCAGGGTCTTTTGCGTAGACAATGAAATCATAATCAGTCATCTTCAGGAGATGCGGGTAGAGTACCTTCTCAATGGCAGGCTTCAGATAGACGAGCACATGCCCTTGATTACTTGGCTTCAGGTTGTAGATGTCCTCTTTGAGCACTGGCCCGACGAATTTTATCCTCGGGTCTTTGAGCCCGTCAGGCATGTAGAAGGAATTGATGAGCACAACGTCTGCCTTGGGGTTGAACAGGTCAAGCCAGAACTTTATCAGGCGTATTCTCTGCTTTGTGCCCTTGTCAACGTCGAATTTTCCAGCCTGGAAAATCGCGTGGTGATTAATCCTGATCCTCGGAATCTTGTGGCTCCTGGCAAGAGGAGCAGTGGCGAGGGAGAACAAGATGTCAAAGTCAGAGATGAACATGTCATACTTTCCCTGCTTTGCTTTTTTCCTCAGCACAAAAGAAGTGAATGGGAATGCAAGCACTGGCTTGAAATTAGCTTTGATAGTCTCTCCGAACGAGACCTTGCCCTTGTCCTTGTTGTACTCAAACCTTAACCCAGGCACCTTGTGCACTTTCACGCCCCTGGCGCCCTTGTATTTCGAAGAAAGCTCCTCGAATGAGCGGTGAGAGGTGAACACGTCCACCTTATGGCCTTTTTCCAATAGCTTGTTGATTATCACAGAATTCCTTGAAGCATGCCCTCCTCCGTCGCCTGCAAGCGAATAAGCTATCCTTGCCATATTAACCCCCGTATTATGGCTTGTTAATGAGGGGCTTCTTTTAAATTTTATTTATTTAGCCTCTTTTTAGCAAAAGGTTTTTATACTTGGAAACAGAGAAGCTTTTTCAGAGCAAAAAAGAGGGTCAGAAAAGAGGGCTGAGCGTGAAGAAGGCTTGGGTTGTTACTGTTGACATGGGATATGGCCACCAGAGGGCTGCTCATCCCCTGAAAGACATTGCTTACCAGCACATCATCACGACTAATAGCGATAAGCTCACCACTGACAAGGAGAAGAAGCTGTGGAGGAAGACCCAGGGCTTTTACGAGGCAATAAGCAGGACCACTTCCTGGCCAATCATAGGCAAGTTCCTGTTCAGCCTTTATGACAAGTTCCAGTCCATTGCTGAGTTCTATCCTAACCGGGACTTGTCCAAGCCGAGCATCCAGTCGCGTTATTTTGAATATCTGATAAAAAAGAAAAAGCTTAACTTTGGACTGATTGAAATAATCAAGAGGTCAAGAATGCCCTTGGTGACAACGCACTTCATCCCTGCGCTTGCTGCTGAGTATTTCGGGCTGAAGAATGCTTATTGCGTGGTGACTGACACTGACATCAACAGGGCTTGGCTGCCAATGGACCCTAAGCACATTCACATATTCTATCTTGCGCCGGCAGAGCACACCTACAAGCGCTTGAAGCAGTACGGAGTGCCGGATGACAAGCTCATACTCACAGGATTCCCATTGCCAAAGGAAAACCTGGGTGGAAAAAACCTGCATATCCTTAAGAGAGACCTGGGCAACAGGCTCCCCAACCTGGATCCGAAGAAGAAGTATATGCATCAGCTCAAGAAGGTGCTTCAGTCCAAGCTAGGGCATTATTACAAAAACAAGAGCAACCACAAGCTTACCCTAACCTTCCTTACGGGCGGCGCAGGAGCGCAAAAAGAGATTGGCATACAGATGCTTGAGAGCTTAAAGAAAAAAATATTGGACAATGAGATAAGAGTGTACCTCACTGCAGGCACAAGGCTTGAGATTGCAGAGTCCTACAGGAGCAGCATCATGAGCCTTGGCTTGGGCAGCAGGCTGGGAAAGAATCTGCACATACTCTTTGCCTGGGACAAGCCTTCTTATTTCAACAGCTTCAACTACCTGCTTCATACTACGGACATCCTGTGGACAAAGCCTAGCGAGCTCGTGTTCTACACAGCGCTCGGGTTGCCGATAATAATTGCTCCGCCAATAGGTGCGCAGGAGCACTACAACAAGAAGTGGCTCATGGAGCTGGGCGGAGGGATTCCCCAGGAGAACCCTCGCTATACCCGCGAGTGGCTTTTTGAATGGCTGGAAAACGGGAGGCTGGCAGAGGCTGCCTTTGAAGGATTCAGGGAAGCGCCCAAGCTCGGCGTATATAATATAGAGAAGATTGTGCTGGGCAAGAAAAATTTATAAACAGCATTGATGATTATCATCTAAAAAAAGAGGGTGTGTGATTTCATGGATGCTTTGCTAGCATTGACGAACATAGCAATTATTCTCCTCTTGGGAGCATTATGCTCGGTCATGGCTAAGAAGATAAGGATTTCAGACGTGCTGGTCTTGTTAGTCCTCGGGCTGTTGCTGGGCAGGATTGCTTACAAGGGGCAGTCCTTGTTTGTCTTTGACAATTCATTCCTCGTCGGCGTAGGGGTGCTGGCCTTGGTGATGGTTGCTTTTGACAACACATCAAGGTTCAGGATTAAGGAGCACAGCGCTTATTCTCCGCAGGCCTTTAAGGTGTTGGGGTTGTTCGCGCTTTTCAGCATCCTGCTCTTGCCATTATTCATCGTCAAGCTCTTCTTCATTGATGCCGGCACATTGAACATCCTGCTGGCGCTGGTTTTCACCATTGTCATCCTGGGGACTGACCTTGATGCTGTGCTCGCCATGCTGCAGGACTCTGCTGGCGAACGGGCCAAGAAAGTCCTGGGCTTTCTTCATACAGAAGCAGTGATCAGCACCGTCCTGGTGGTGCTCATACCTTTCATAATCATTGACATCATCAAGAACTTCACCCTCTGGCAAGAAGGAGTGGTGTCGTCATTGGTCGCCCAGGTACCCTTGCTGTTGTTCCAGCTCATCATCGGCGTCGGGGCGGGCGTGATTATTGGAATTATCGTGCTGAAGACAATGCAGAAGGTTTATCACGAGCACTTCTCGCCCATAGGCTTGCTTTCAGCGACTTTGCTCTCATACCTCCTTGCAGAGCACCTGGGTGGGAATGGAGCCTTGGCTGTCGCTAGCCTCGGGTTCTTGTTCGGCAGGGTGTATGTGAAGGAAAAGCCCAAGCTCCAGGAGTTCAGCTACATGCTGTCCAACTCCCTCGAAATCCTGGTCTTTGTGCTGCTTGGATTGGTAATAATCATCCCCTTGACAAAAGATTTCATCATCAACTCATTAGTGATATTCGCCTTGATGCTGCTCTGTCGGCTCACAGCAGTGTTCATTGCCCTGAAAAAAGATTATTCAGCAAGGGAGAAGTTCTTTGTGGCTTTCAACATGCCCAAGGGCATAGCGCTCGCTGCTATAATATTCATGCTTGCCCTCTACAATGACTCTAACCTGAACACCATTCTTCAGCTCATACTAGCAGTAACTATTTACTCGCTCGTGCTGTCCACCTTGGTTGACAAGCTCCCGTGGAAATTTGCCCCAGAGAAGATAGAGAAAAGCGAGAAGGCTCGCGTGGCAAAGCCAAAGAAGACGAATAAGCCAAAGAAAAAAGCTTAGCAGGATCAATTCATCTGCCATCTAACCAAATCTAGCCAAGATAACTCATGGTTTTCTTATCAGCCTCTTTCATGGTCTTGTTGCTCTGCTGGATGATGGTCCTTATCTTGTTCTCAAACTCTTCTGCCTGTTTTAGCAAAGGTTGGTAATCCACTTTCAGTCCGAGGTACTTGTCCAGAATCTCGATTATCTTCGCAGCCGCCTTGCTGTCAGGCAGCTGGCTGTGGGCTGCAGCGAACAGGCAGTTCACGTTCTTGTAGCGTAGCATTAGAGAAGCGCTCACGCCCATGATTATGCTCTCCTTGACAGGCAGGGCCCCTGCTGATTCAAGCTTCTTGTCGCCATAATAATACACCTTGACATCGTTGCTCAGGTCGTCAGTGGCAACGCCCTCAATGCCGAGGATCTCTTTTGCGTTCATCTTCTTGGCCATTTTCATGATCTCGTCAGCAATCTCCCACTCATAGCCCTTGACATTCAGGATGGTGTGCAGGATGACTATGTTCTTGCCAGGCACATGCCAGACAGCCATTGGATTGACCATGCTGCTCTTGTGGATTGCCACGATAGGCCCGAGCTCGTCGTACTCGAACTCGCCGATAAGCTCTGCCTTCAGGTGCTCAAGAAGGAATTCAGTGGTTATTGTGCCCACCAGGCCAAAGCTCGGGAAACCCTCTATGATGATGGGATTCTTAGGAACTTTTTTCAGAATAATCTTCAAAGCATTCACCTCTTTTGACAATACTTTCTTTTTAGCCCTTATACTGGCAGTGGCTTTTTATAAATGTTTTGTAAAATTTTATGGATCAAGCATAATTTTTATTAATACCAGGATAATCCCTGGCAAAATGGCAGAAACAGGAAAATCATTATGGGAAATACTAGTCCCTGCCCATTCCAATGAGGGGCTGGAATTTTCACTGGAGCACCATAGGGCTTGGGATGATAAGGTCAGAAACATCAGCGGAGGGTTAACTATCCTGAGAACTGCCAAGGGACAGTGGATTGACCCTCCTGGCGGCCTGTTCTATGACAAGATGATCCCTGTGAGGGTTTATTGTGATGAAGCTGAGATTGATGAAATCATCAAGTTCACCCTGTCGCACTATGACCAGAAGGCTGTTATGGCGTATCAGGTCAGCTCTTATGTCAAGCTCGTTCATAGAGATGATGTGTGAAGAGCGTAATCAGAAAGTTTAAATAACAATCCGGTTTTTTCAATCCTTATTTTAGGGAGGTGATTTCATTATGGGTTTTGTTAAGGAGTTCAAGGAGTTTGCCATGAAGGGCAATGTTGTCGACATGGCAGTGGGTATCATCATTGGTGGTGCCTTTGGCAAGATCATCAGCTCTTTTGTCGCTGATGTGATAATGCCACCTATAGGCTTGCTCTTGGGAAACGTGGATTTCAAGGACCTGGCCATACCTTTGAAATACGCTGCTGATGGCTCAGGAACAGTTTTGATATCGCTCAGATACGGCTTGTTCATCAACACGATTATTGATTTCGTGATAATCGCTCTGGCGATATTCCTGGCTATTAAAGGCATGAACAAGATGAAGAAGAAGCAGGAAGAAAAGCCAGCAGCGCCTCCAAAGCCAAGCGAGGAAGTCTTGTTGCTCAGGGAGATAAGGGATTCTCTAAGCAAGAAAAAGTAAATTTTTTACTTTTTTATTTTCTATTTTTTCTCTTTTCTTTTATTCTCTTTTTATTCTTAATGCCTTATTAATGAGCCAGGTCTAGCACTAGCCAGCCGAAGAAGCCGATGCTTGCAAGGGCAATGATGGCTCCGAAGAAAGTGCTGCGGCTTCCAAACGCCCGATAGAAAAAGAAGGCCACTAGCAAGCCCATTAGCGTAAATGATGTTAAAGGCATTACTTTCTGAAGATTCATTAGTTTTCCCCCTGAAGTGACAAAAATAACGGGTTTATATTTAAAAATGTTTTGCTTCCAAGCCTTTTTTTTGCTTTACAAACCTTTTTAAAACCAGCTCCTTACCTTTTTTACATGAAGAAAACATTAATCCTTGACACCAACTTTCTGCTCATACCCGGGCAGTTCAAGGTTGACATATTCACAGAAATAGAAAGAGTGATGAACGAGCCATTTGAGCTGTGCATGATTGACAAGAGCATCGATGAGCTCAACAAATTGGCGGCTGCAGGCAAGCAAGAGGACAAGTTCGCTGCAAAACTCGCTCTCGTGCTGACAATACAGAAAAACTTAAAAAGGCTGCATAGTTTCGGCAGTAAAAGCGTCGATGATATTATAGTGAAAAATGCAGATAAAAATACATACGTCGCAACCCAAGACAAACAGCTTAGGGAAAGGGTTAAGGAAAAAGGGGCTAAGATCATCGGGATGCGGCAGCAGAAGTATTTGATGATAATGTAACAAAAATTTGCTGAACGAATTTTTGTTCAAAAAATTACGCCCCTAAAGTGCGGTTAAACCCGCGCAATTTTTTGTAATAAGAGTGGTGATGGACTAATGTTTTACAAGGTAAAAATCAAGGACCACATAAGGGTTTCGCCTGACAAGTTCGGCATGGACCTGAAACAGGCAGTTATAACAGAGATAAAGACCAAGTACGCAGGCTTCATCTCAAAAGACCTGGGCCTGGTGATTGACGTCTCAGGCGTGGACAGCATCGGCGAGGGAATCATCATCCCTGGAGATGGAGCATCCTATTACACCACAACCTTTAACCTACTTACTTTCGAGCCAGAGATGCAGGAAGTAGTCAAGGGCAAGATAAAAGACATAGCAGACTTCGGAGTTTTCTTCTCAATGGGACCGATTGATGGGATGATACACATCAGCCAGACCATGAACGATTTCGTCAGCTTCAGCAAAGACAAAGTCCTCCTGGGAAAAGACAGCAAGAGGAGCATCAAGATAGGAGACAAGTGCAGGTCAAGAATAATCGCAATCTCATACAAGGATGTTGCCAATCCAAAACTGGGCTTGACAATGAGGCAGGCAGGGCTTGGAAAAGATGAATGGATAGAGCCTGACCTGAAAGAAGGGGCAGAAGGAAGGCCTAGAAGGCCAAAGCCCGAGGACAGGAGAGGAAAAGGGAAAGGCAAGGAATAAAATAACTGGTGATTCTTATGACGAAAAGACAAGTTTGCAGGAGCTGCAAGATATTCACAGAGGAAGAAGCGTGCCCTATATGCAAGAAGAAGACCTTTGCTACAGTATGGCAGGGAAGGATACAATTCCTCAATGTAGGCAAGTCAACCATTGCAAAAAAAATGGGTGTTGAAAAAGAAGGAGAGTATGCCATCAAGGTAAGATAGGCAAGAAAGAACAAGACAGGTGTTATGCTTATGAACATACAAATAACCAAGGAAGACAAGAAGCCCTTGCTCAAGAAAAGAGTGCTGACAGGAAAAATAGTATATGAAGGCAAGACGCCCACAAGGATGGAGATAAGGGATGAGCTTGCGAAAAAAATAAACGCGAAGAAAGAGCTCGTCATTGTGAAAAGAGCCAAGACATATTATGGCAGCCAGTCAGCCCACCTCGAAGCTGAAGTATATGATGATGAGAACGCCCTCAAGGCAATAGAGCATGAATACATGCTGGTAAGGCACGGGGCAGCCAAGAAGGAAGAAGCCAAGCCAGAAGAAGCACCTGCAAAGGAAGAAAAGAAATAAGAATAATATTGGTTGATAAAAAATGGTAGATGATAAAAAAGGCGGCGGAAAAAAACCAGGGCCAGTAAAGAAAGGCAAATCATACAAGATAAACAAGATTTACGAGATAAGCGGCAACCACGTGAGCAAGAAGAACAGGACCTGCCCCAAGTGCGGCCCAGGCGTGTTCATGGCAAGCCACAAGGACAGGTGGACCTGCGGCAAGTGCAAGTACTCTGAGAGAAAGTAAAAAATATTTTTATTTCTTAACTTGATTGATGAACAGACACGTGCACTTATAATTCAGGCATGCTTTGATTCATTTCACCATCTGCCACATTCCATTCACAAATTTCAATCGAGGCTGCAGGGGACTTTCTTCAATGAAGTCTATTATTGAAGTTGATTCTACCAGAAAGCCATGATTAAAAGTAAGTTTGCCATTCAGCTTTGTCACATCAAAATTTGGGAGCAACTCATATTTTGCATAATAATGGCAAGAAGATCTCCGATAAAGATCTGGTTGGCCCAGGATTTCAATAATCTTTTGCCAATCAACCAGCTTCGCTTTTTCTGCGAGATGATTTTGAATATTAATGTAGTGAGGTTGAATAATACTAATATAGCAAGAACGGAAAAAAGGATCTTGCCCCCGATTTTTGTCTTTTGCAATGGCATAATACTTTATTCCTGCCTCCTTAAGCTTTGCTTCTATAGCCTCGCGCCGCAAGCCTTCCACCAAAGATAAATTTTCTAAATCCATAAAATAAAAGAAACTTCTGGAAGTTTATAAATATAGCTATGGCCGTAGTCATAGCTTCAACTCAGGTTGAATTCTTAACAAAACATATATAAGAGGGCATCCTAACTAATGGCATTAAAAGCTTAAAAAAGAATAAAAGGTGATTTTTTATGGATAAAAACAAGAACGGTTTATGGGAAAATGTTATTGTTTCAATCGGAATATTAATGCTAGTGGCTGTTTTGCTATTGGCAGGATGCCAGACTTTGCCCCCTATCGGGCCTGGAACAGGTGGTACTGGCGGAACCGGAGGAACAGGTGGGACAGGCACTGTTTTGACCCAGGGAACATTTTCTCAGGCGCAGATTTTTGACCCTTCCAAGGAGCTTGCTCCTAAGAGCTTTAAGTCAGAGACAGAGTTCGCTGACTTTGTGAAGAATAATGCTGGCGGCTCAGGATATTATTATGGCGGCGGAATACGAGGCGGAATGATGTTAGATTCTATGGAGAAATCCATATCTTCTGTCGCTCCAACAGCAGCAGGCACTGGCGCTAATGCAGCTGTCCAGGTTAATGCGGAGGAAGGCGGCTACTCAACCACCAATAACCAGGTGACTGGTGTTGATGAGGGAGACATAATGAAGACAGACGGCAGCTATATATATACAGTCACTGGCAACACAGTGTTCATTATCAAGGCTTATCCTGGTGAGGATGCAGAGGTTGTCTCAACAATAAAATTCAAGAGCCAGCCTCAGGGATTGTTCATTAACGGCGACAAGCTCGCTGTTTACGGAAACTTCTATGACCTTGACTTCTTCAAGGAGATTGATTTTGTGCCGAGGCAGGGCATGACCTTCTTCAATATTTATGACATTAGCGACAAGGAGAACCCTGACCTGGTAAAGGAGTACAAGTTCGAGGGAAATTACTTCCAGTCAAGGATGATGGAAGACTACGTCTACTTTGCCACAACCCAGGGCACAGAATGGAGAAAAGATTACCCTACGCCGCTCATGATAGACGGCACAACCATCAAGGCAATGCCCATTGACAGGATCTACTACTACCCGATACCTTACCAGTCAGTGGAATTCGCAAACATACACGCCATTGACCTGAAAAATCCTAGCAAAGAGGTTAATTCAAAAAGCATTGCAGTTGAGGCAAGCCAGAACATGTATATGTCAGAGAACAACATCTTCATAACCTACACAGAGTACATCAATGAATATGAGCTCAGGAACAAGATAATAATTGACCTGCTCTCGCCCAAGCTGACAGACACTGACAAGGAACTGATTGAGAAGATAAAAGAGACAGACAACGATGTGCTCTCGCAACAAGAAAAGGAGTCTAAGATACTCCAGATTGTGGAGACCTATGTCGGCTACATGGATGATACTGACCAGCAGGACTTCCAAGACCAGGTAGATACTGACTTGCAGGAAAAGCTGGACGAGTACGAGTACATGGAATACACCATAATCAACAAGGTGAGCGTTGATAACGGCGAGATAAGCATAGCAGCCAATGACAAAGTGCCAGGCCATGTCATCAACCAGTTCTCAATGGACGAGTACCAAGACGTGCTCAGGATAGCAACCACTATCAGCCAGAGATGGAGCTATTACAAGGGAGAAAGCCAGACGACAGAATCAACCAACAATGTATTCACACTTGACAAGGACTTGGATTTGATGGACTCATTAAAAGGGCTTGCTAAAGGAGAGACAATCCAATCAACCAGGTTCATGGGAGACAGGCTGTACATGGTTACCTTTAGGCAGGTTGACCCATTCTTTGTGATAGACCTAAGTAACCCTAACAACATTGAAGAGCTTGGAAAGCTGAAGATACCTGGCTTTAGCAGATACTTGCACCCATATGACGAGAACACCATAATCGGCATAGGAAGAGACACTAGCGCAACAGGAGCGCAGAGAGGCTTGAAGATAAGCCTGTTTGATGTGACTGATGTCGAGAACCCCAAGGAGATTGCCAAGTTCGTGACAGAAGAGCAGTACGCACAGAGCACAGCAGAGTTCGAGCACAAAGCCTTCTTGTTCAGCAAGGCAAATAACCTGCTCGTCATACCTGCCTACAGCTACAACTATGACAGATGCTTTGGAGAAGGATGTATTAACCCAGGAAGCACAGGCTACAATGGAGCGTTCGTCTTCAAGATAACCAAGACAGAGATAACACTAAGAGGATTGATTGACCACTCCCAAGGCTTCAAGGACTACTACAGCCCTGCAGTGGAGAGAAGCTTGTACATCCAAGAACTGCTCTACACCAAGTCACCTAACCTGCTCAGAATCAACAAGATAAGCGACCTGAGCAAAGTGAAGAACATAGACCTGGAAGCAGGCGAAAGCCCGTACCCTGTGTACTAAAAATTTTTTGAAATTTTTTCTTTTTCTATTTTTATATTATATTATTTTTTTCAGTAGAGAAGGAAGCTCTTTTATGTTTGCTTCTTCATCGAAGTGGCCTTTATTATGCTCAATGATTATTTCAGCATTAAGTTTTTCTTCAAATATCTTAGAGTCTTCCACAGGCACGAATCCGTCGTTATCTGAGAAGAATGCAACAAATTTTTTGGCACGTTTTTTTACTTTTTCCCAATTGATAGGTGTACTGAGCCAGGGTTTTGCTATCTCTTTTTCCTCTTCGCTTTCTAAGCCCTTTAAGTGAACAAATCCTGCAACGAGGAACACCCCGCCAAATTGTATTTTTGTGTTTATAGACTCAAGGTATCGCAAAATTGTTTGGCAACCAATAGAATGGCCTATGAGAATGGTGTTTTTTTCAGGCGCTAATGCCTTTTTTAAAGCATTAACCCAGGTATTAATTTTTGGTGTTTCAGAATCAGGCATTGCCAGAGCAAAAACCGTGTATCCTCGCTCCTCTAATTCGTGTTTTAGCCAGGGGAACCAGCAATTTTCAGGATTGCCACCCCATCCATGAATCAAATATGCTTTTTTCATGATTGCCAGGAAGATATTAAAAGAGTTTTAAATATTTTATTAATTTCTTTCCACAACTTTTATAAAAAGCCCTGAGTTCTATTTTTTTATGACAGACTTAGTTGCGTGCCTTGGCACTGGAAAAGGAACATGGGGTGGAGTGCTGAAGCTTGTTAATCATAAGGATTTTGAAAAGGTATTCCTGGTTGTTAATGAGTGGACCAAGCAAAACCTCAAACTGCAGAGAGAGAATATGCATTTGGTCGTAATTAACTCAGACGACAGGACAAGCATCATACGCGACACCATAATCAATCAGCTTCATGACAAGATATCTGGCTTTGAAGTGGCTGTCAACCTTGACTCGGGCAGCGGCAAGGAGCACACAGCCTTGATAACAGCGCTCATCAAGCTAGGCCTTGCATTAAGGTTCGTGGCTGCAGAAGGCGACAGCATAGAAGAGGTCTCAACCAACATCTCTTTCTGCCCGGAATAAAAAGGTATATAAATAACTCGAGAAATCTAGTACATAACAAAAACATACAAGGTGATAAATTGGCAATGAATGAAATACTACCAACGCTTCTAGCAAGCACAATGATAGGCTCACTGCTGGCGATAGGCTTAGCAATATTTCTTGTTATAATAATCGTTGTATATGTTTACAATGCATTAGCGTGGATGACAATCGCTACGAAGCTGAAATACAAATACCCTTGGCTCGCCTGGATACCCTTTGCGAACTGGGCAATGACTTTGCAGCTAGGCGGATTTCACTGGGCATGGATATTCCTGATATTCCTCCCAATCCTCGGATGGATTGCGTTGTTTGTGCTCGGAATAATAGCGACCTGGAGGGTGTTCGAGAAGAGAAAATACCCTGGCTGGCTAAGCCTAATCCAGCTCATCAACATGGCGCCTGGCTTCGGATTCTTTGCGAGCATAGGCTACCTAATAATACTGGGAATTGTGGCCTGGAAGGATCAGAAATAGATTTTTTCTTATTTTTTTAACAAAATTATTTAAACTTGGCTGCATTCTATTATTGAATAAACAATTAGGAGGTGGAATATGGCTTTAGAGACAGTGGATTGGGCAACTATGATGGGGCCTTATGCAGCATTTTTTGGAGCACTTCTGGTGCTAGGCATTATTATCTGCATCGCCATGTATGTGTATTTTGCCCTGGCGTGGTCTACAATAGCTAAGAAGCTGGGACACAAGAAGCCTTGGCTTGCATGGATACCCTTTGCTAACATGGCATTGGTTCTTCAGCTAGGCGGGTTTCATTGGGCATGGATATTTTTGATACTCATCCCGGTCCTGGGCTGGATAGCATTAGCCGTGCTATTCATAATCTCCACATGGAGAGTGTATGAGAAGAGGAAGTATCCTGGCTGGCTGAGCCTGATTACATTGGGCGGATGGATTCCAGCTATCGGAGGGCTTTTCTCGCTAGCTTCCCTGATAATACTAGGCCTGGTAGCATGGCAGGACAGGAAATGATTATATAAAATATTTATCTTTTTCTTTTTTTCTTTCTAATCTTCTTCTAGAATTCAGTCTAATCAGCTCATAATCCCTAGCAGATGATACATCAGCCTGTCTGCGACTTTGATGATGTCTGCGTAGCTCTTGGCTTGGACTGCGATGCAGTAGCCGTCTGAATACACTATGTTCCTATCAGTCACTAAGAGCCATATCACCATGGTCTTGTTGCTTGCGTAGTCGCAGGTGACTACGGGTATGCCTGTCTCGACTACTGTGCTGCTCGGCTCTTTGGTGAAGGCTGAGTGCGTGGGCACGTTCAAAAGGTCGAACTTCTCGCCTGTTATCCTGGCAATCTCAACGCCTGCAATCACGATTGTATTATTCCCTGCATCAGGGTCAAGGGTGATGTATATGCTTCCGTTATTGTCCTTGATGTCAAAGAACTTCGCACTTAGGTTGGTCTCGACAGGAATATTCTCCAAATCCCGTGGATGGTAGTAGAACGGCACCCAGTAGGTTTGCTCTCCTTTCTGGAGCATGCTGTACCAGAACTTGTCTTCTCCCTGGATGAACTGGAAGTTGTTGTAGGTGTTCTTGTCCAGCTTCATCTGGTTGATGTAGCGCGGCACAAGTATCAATCCGACAAGGATTATGACTAGTACCCCTGCAAAGATTATGAACTGGATTGTCTGCTTCTTCTTGTCAATGACTACTTCTTCTTCCTTAGGAGCCTCTTTTGGAACTTCTGCCTTTTCCTCTTTAGTGACTTCTTGCTTCTCAGTCTTCTCTTCAGGAACTTTTTCAGCCTTTTCTTTTTTTGCTTTACTGGGCATCTTGTATTACACCGTAATAAGAATACAATAACCTGTCTCGTAATCTCAAGAATTCTGTCCCTCTTGCCTTGAAGTAGATGCAATTATCAACTTCCTCGATGCTGGTGTTGTCTGACATGGTCAGCACAATCACAGGAGTCTGCAGGGTAGCATTGGCGCAGGTCACAATTGGCACTTCTGCATAATCTGCAGATTGATTCAGCACTCCAGGAACAACGACTTTGCCGAGAGTCTGAGCAAGGTCAAACCTTACCACTTCCATTATCTGGATATTCAAAGCATCCGAGGGGTCAAAGGTTGTCATTATCATGTAGGATTCTTTCAGCTTGTTAGTCACAGAGCTTGATAGGTTGATATAATCAGTTTGTATTGGCAGGAAATAAAAAGCCATTTCCTGGTTGTTAATCTTGGTGACGTACTGGTTGTTCTGCACTTCGAACTTGAACTTGCCGTAGCGCATCTCGTTATTTCCAAAGCTGCCAATCATGACTCCAAAGACAGAAAGTATCATGAGCAACGACAGCGCCACGCTTACAATGACTTGTTTCTTCTTGTCCGATTCTCTTTCACGCTTACCCATAGGAGCATGGATAAACCAGCTATTTAAAAAAGTTGCTATGACAAATATCAGAAAAGCTTATTAAGAATGCGAGCATCCCGCTTGGCATGGGCGTGCATGGAACTGATGAGGAATTATGGGAGCGAAGCCAGCACCAGAATGAGCTTTTTTTAGTCTTGGGAGCCTTTCGCTCAATTACAAACCCAATGGCCTATGCCAGTATGCCTATAACAACAGGCAAGCGCTATTATGATGTTCTTGATAAGCACGGCGTGAAAAGCATTGATGATTTGCTTAAGAAAGATGATAAGGCCCTGGTTGATGAGATTATACGCCCGAATATAAGGCAAGGCATAGGCTTTGGCAAGCACTTGGCAGAAATGCTTCCTTACCAGGTAATCATCCCTGCTGCTTTCGAAGCCAAGCGGCAGAAATGGACTCAGGGAGATTATATGTTCCTATGGTACCGTGTGCTTGAGGAAAAGGCAGCAAGGATTTATTTCATCGAGGACTGGCAATACTCAAATGGCTGTGCTCAAGAATTTGCAAGAGGGATTGAAATGCAGTTTGGCTTTGTCAATCCAACTAATGGCATGGAGTTTCAGCCAGGATTCGCGGATTTTAAAAAAGAATTTGATGAGCTTCGCAGTAAACATGCACCTTTACTAAAACAGTTTGATATTGCGCCAGAGCGAAGGCGTAAGAACTTTGGAACTGACCTAAAAGCTTATCATAATGCTGTCAATGACTTAGAAAAAGAACATGGCTTGCTGGACGCCTATGATTCTGTCAGGGAAGTAACCTTGTTTAATCATGATGGTGATGAGTTACTGATAAATGACGGAGTAAGATTGATTTCTGAAGCAATTGTTGATTTGGAAGAGCGTGGCTTTGACGTCAAATGCCTTGCGCGCTCCCTTTACAAGATTTTCTCTGTCGGGATGTATTATTTCGATTATATGACTAGCAAAGAAGAATGGGAACAAAGGCCTTATGATTTTCATGCGCCAGATAGCGTCCAGATTTTCAGGGATAAGATTAAGCCTCGCATAGCAGAAATGGCACTTCAGAGTTAACGAGCTTTGCCAATGTTAATCAGAAAATGGAAAAACTTTTAATACCTCTTTCTTACACTGTATAAATCATGCTGACAGACAAGGAACTCAAATCAAATTTCAAGAAGGTTGCGAGCGCAGAGCCTGACAAGTATTATGCAACAAAAGTTCTGAAAGAAGAGGGATTCATGCGCAAGCAGTGTTCATGTGGCATCTTCTTCTGGACTACTCACGCCGAGCAGAAGACCTGCGGCGACCCTGAGTGCATTGGAGGAGTGGACATCTTCAAGGGCACGCCTGCGAAAAAGAGACTCTCATTTCCAGATGTCTGGCTCGGCTTCAAGAAGTTCTTTGAGAAGAGAGGCTACAAGGCCATCAACAGGTACCCGGTGATCTCAAGATGGAATCCCACGACAGAGTTCACCAATGCTTCAATAGCAGCATTCCAGCCTTATGTCATAAGCGGAGAAAGCCCTCCGCCTGCAAAAAAGCTCGTCATACCGCAGTTCTGCTTGAGATTCGGCGACGTTGATAATGTCGGAGTGACTGGCAGCCATTGCACAGGCTTTGTGATGATTGGGCAGCATGTATTTGTAGAGCCGCAAGAATGGAGCCAGGAAGAATTATTCAGGGACATTTATGATTACATAACTCAAGAGGTCGGAGTGCCAAAAGAAGAATTGACTTTGCACGAGGAATCCTGGGCAGGAGGAGGCAATTACGGGCCTTGCATGGAATTCTTCAGCAGGGGCGTGGAATTATTCAACCAGGTGTACATGATGTTTGAGCACAGCGACTCGGGTGATAAGGAGCTCAAGATAAAAGTGCTTGACATGGGCTTGGGCATGGAAAGAGTTGCCTGGTTCAGCCAGGGAGCATTAACAATTTATGACGCAGCATTCCCGACAGTGATTAACAAGCTTAAGAGCAGGCTCAAGGTTGATTTTGACGAGAAGCTCTACAAGAAATTCGCGCCTTTATCCTCAAAGCTGAACCTTGACGAAGCAGATGATATTGACAAGCAATGGCAGGAAGTAGCCTCTGAGATAGGCGTGAGCGTGGACGAGCTTAAGAACAAAATCTTGCCAATGACAGCGCTCTACTCCATAGCAGAGCATAGCAGGGCGCTTCTCTTCGCCATCATTGACGGCGGCTTACCATCAAATGTAGGAGGCTCTTACAACCTGAGAGTCATTTTTAGGCGAGCATTGGACTTCATTGAGAAGTTCAGATGGGAAGTCTCGCTTCCAGAAGTGTGCGAGTGGCACGCAGAATACCTGAAGCCTGTTTATCCTGAGCTCATGAAAGGCATGGATGAAGTGAAGAAAATCCTTGAAGTGGAGAAGAGCAAGTATTACCAGAGCAAGAAGAAAGGCCAGCAGGCAGTGGAGCAGCTATTGAAGAGCAAAAAAGAAATCACTCCTGAAAAGCTCGTCGAATTGTACGACAGCCAAGGAATAAGCCCAGAACAAGTGAAGGAAGAAGCAGCAAAGCTTGACATGGTCTTGGAGATTCCTCAGAACTTCTACGCACTCGTAGCCCAGAGGCATGCTAATGCAGAGCAAAAAACCCAGACAAAAAAAGAAATAGAACTCGACCTCAAAGATATTTCTGCGACGCAGGCGCTTTACTTTGACAGCTATGACTATGTTGATTTCGAAGGAATAGCCCTGAAAATCATTGAAGACAAATACGTTGTGCTGGACAGGACTGCATTCTATCCCACAAGCGGAGGCCAACTGCACGACAAAGGCAAGCTGGATAATGTTGAAGTGGTTGAGGTCTTCAAGCAAGGCAACGTGATTGTTCATGTTCTCAAGCACAAGCCAGGCTTTAAAGAAGGAGACAAGGTCGCAGGCAAAATAGACTTTGACACTAGGCTGCAGCTAACCCAGCATCACACAGCAGCGCACATCATCAACGGCATAGCAAGGCGAATATTAGGCAACCATGTGTGGCAGGCAGGAGCATCAAAGTCTTTGGAGAAAGCAAGGCTTGACATCACTCATTATGATTCTCTCACAGATGAGGAAATGGCAAAAATAGAAGAAGGAGCAAACGAGATAATCAAGAACAACCTGCCAATCTATAAAAGCTTCATGGATAGGAATGTTGCAGAAGCCAAGTACGGCTTTGTATTGTACCAAGGCGGGGCAGTGCCTGGTAGGCAGATAAGAGTAGTAGCCATTGCAGGGCTTGACGTAGAAGCCTGCGGAGGAACACACCTCAACCTGACAGGAGAAGTCCAGCTAATCAAGATTCTCAAGACGAGCAAAGTGCAGGACGGCATAGTAAGGATTGAATTCACAGCAGGCAACGCAGCAGTCAAGACAGAAAGGCATGAGAAAGGAGTGCTTGAAGAAACTGCGAAGATGCTAGGCGTTGACATTGACCAATTGCCAGGAAGAGTAGAAGAATTATTCGAGAAATGGAAGAAAGCCCGGAAAGCAATCCAGAAAGGCAAGAAGCTCGAGAAAAAAGAATTTGAAGAATTCAATCTGACAAGCACCATAGCCTACAAAGGCGAAGACACCCTGGCCAAGCTCGCAGAAATCCTCAAGACCCAGCCAGAGCACGTCACCAAGACAATAAAAAGATTCCTCTACGAACTCGAAGACTACAAGAAGAAGATGAAGTGAGCTTTGGCGCTCGCCTATATAACGAATTCTCCTCAACCAATGATATATAATTTACCGCTTCCTAATACATACAACTATTTACAGAATCTTTTGCTTTCAGATAATATAAATCAACAAAGTACTTTGAGCGGGGGAAGTCATCATGGTGGTGGGGACGGTGGTTCGGGTCATTGGGGTGAACATCAGTATGCTTATGAGGACACAGAGGATTATCCTGAAGGCCCACAAGGTGTTTGTGAAGCACCACCCCAGGAACCAAATCCTTTCCACATTTAAAAATGAAAAGCTTTATTAAAATAAAAGCTTTCCTTATAGTATAAGGAGATACTAAATGAAGAATGAACATTTAAAAAGCGGGATTATTGCAGCAGTCTTTGTTTTAGTGGTAGTCATAATTCTTTTTCTTATTGACAGACTGAATATCAAAAGCCCTGCATTTTTGGGCTTAATTTTTATAGCATTTTTAGTTGCTCTGGGAGTGCCTGCTTGGATTGATAAGCACTACTTTTATCGAATTCAGGATGAAAAAGCTAAAATTAAGAAGGATGTTGAGAATATAAAAATATCCAATAAAAAATCTATTAAATAGTTTCGTAGCCTTCCTCATCCAAAACTTCTTCAGGTTTGTTTGTACTTGGGTTCTGAACTAACACCGCATATTTGTGGGCGGAGATGTCAGCCTTCATAAGAATATGTTCCAGTAGCTTTCAGTCATTTCTCGCGCTGAGAATTCGGTTAATGGCTTGTAGTCTTGCACCGTGGTTTTTGTTAGCGGACAGTCGTCTGCTTTGCGGAGTTTTTCTAGGTATGTAAGCCTATTTTTTTTTCTTATGATTGTTGGCGGATAGTTGTTTTTTAGCAAAATGCTATTGAGCAGCATTCTTCCGGTTCTTCCGTTTCCATCCATGAATGGGTGGATTTTCTCGAACTTATGGTGAAAGATGGCTGCGAGCACGAACGGGTGAAGTTTGTTCTTATTCTCATTATACCATTTCAGCAGGAGCTCCATGTCTGTTTTGACGTAAGGAGCGGGTGTTGATTTGAAGTTAGCTTTGAATACTCTTACGTCTGTTGTTCGGTATCCTTTTCTTGTGTCAATATTTTCCAGCAATTCGTCGTGAATTGTGCATATTGATTCGTGATTTATCTCTCTGATGCTATTGTCAATTATTTTCATGAAGACTTTCTCGGTGTTTTGCAGGTCGTATATTTCTCTCAGAGTCTTGTTTTTTGGCGTGAGGTTGTCAAGTAATAGGTTTTGTGCTTGTTTTAGCGTTATCGTGTTTCCTTCAATGCTTGTTGTGTTGAATGCGAATTCGATGATGAAGTTTTTTAGTGTTTCTTCCTTTGTTGTTTTGTCTAATGATCGGAATTTCTCATTCCAGTGGATTTTGCACGCTTCGACGTTCTCTAGGCTTTCTTTGTTTAAGTAGTCATTGTTTTTCATTTTGAGTTTTTTAATGTGTTCAAGGTAAGTGTTGACCTCCAGGAATCGGTTTATTGTTTTGTATGTTTTTCTTATTTCTTCTGAGTATTTTATCGGAATGCTTTGTAGATTGTTTTTTATTGTGTTTATGTCGTTTCCTAGGTATTTTATATCTTTTGTAATCATCTTGCCGTTCTTCTTTAAGGAGGCTCTTAAGTAGTAATACGTTTTTTCCCCGATTATCTTTCTGTAAATATAGGCCATTTTTGATGAATAAGTAGAACTAATTTATAAATCTTACCCTTTTTTATTATCTATTGAATTTTAAAGGGTAAAGAAGAATTAGTCGCTCAACAGAATCCAGATGGAAGCAAACTTTTTGTTCTAGTTGTGGTGCGTAAAGTTCTTTTTATGTTTTTACCTTTTCTTCGTCTGGAAAGGTTTTTATATTCTAAATTTATGAGATGATTTTATGTATTCCGTTAGGAAAATTATTGCTGAGAACTGGAAATCTTATACATCTAGGCTTAAGGTTGATTATAATAAGAAGCGTGAGGTTGAGAAAATGTTGAATTGTTCTAGGAATAGTTGCAATTCTCGTGTTTGTTCTTCTTGTGGTAAAAGGTATGCTGATGTTTGGTCGAATGTTTTACCTTTTTGCCCTGTGAAGCACGTTGTTTTAACTGTTCCTTCTTGTTTAAGGTATGTTTTTGGTAACTGGGTTAATCTAAGTGTTCTGATGCGTTCTTCTAAGGATTTTTTTTAGCTCTCAATTATGATTGTAGGTTAATTGTCATTTTGCATACTTTTGGAAAGGACATGAAATTTAATCCCCATTTGCATATTTTAACTGATTCCAATGTTTATTTTAATTACAAATTCAGTAGGCTTTGGAGAAGAGTTATTTTGTCTAATCTTGGGTTATCCTCTAATAGGTACTATTATGGTTATTATGTTTGGTCTAATAAGAAGTCCTTAGATTCTATCCATATCGCCAGGTATGTTGCAAGATATGTCCGCCACCCAATTATTGCGAATTCCAGGATTATCTGTTACACTAAGAAACATATTTTTTTCTTTTATGAAGCAAATAATGAGAAAATTATTCTTAAGAAGCCTATCAATGGCTTCATTTCTTGTTTAATCCAGCACATTCCTCCTTCACAGTTTAAAATGATTCGGCACTATCGCATCTATGCGAGGAGACATAGAGCCAAGCACTAATTTTTCTCTCTTGTTTTTGCCTGCTTGTTCTATTTCATCACTTTAACAAATAATGCCAGAACTATGAGGATTGCTCCGACGAGTATTGTGCCTAAGCCGTATGCAAGCCCTGGGACTGTTGCATTCAGGTATTGCGCCAATCCGACGAGCATGAATATTGCGCCGACGAATATCATGATGAAGAGTATGGAGGTCTTGATGACCTTCTTGGTTATTATCTCGATCTTCTGCTCTACTTTCTTGACTGTCTCATCCACTTTCTCCTGCAGCTTGCTAATGCCTTCGCCCAGGAGGAACTTGCCTATATCCTTGAAAAATCCTGCCATTAAAACCACCCCTTATTACCTTGTGGATTATCCTTGTTTTTTATATACTTTATTATTTTGACATGATTTTGATATAAAGCGCTATGTAAAAGTCAAATTTCTTTTTTCACAAAATATTTAAACTCCTCTTTTCCCTTAGTCATCTTCGTAAATTCTCTTGTTTTTTAGCAGGAGATGACCTTTGCAGAGAAAGAGCGAAAGCAATTGAGAGGAAGCAACTAATCGGTGAATAGGTTGGGATTGATGCATATGTTTACTTCAGCGCACTTGGAGCTTGTCTGCCCTGCTTGCAGGAAAGAGCATAATAAGAAATGGGGGCATGAGTTCTGGAGGCATGAGCATTACCAGCACTTGTTGTGCGACTGTGGCTACAAGGTTTTCTTGAAGACAGAGCACTTCCACTCAGGCCATGATTAGAGCTGATTCTAGCAGTCAAATTTAATATTAATTTAGTATTTCTTCTTTTCCTTGAAAACAGAGAACATGAGATAGAGCAGTATGAGGCAGGCCAGTATGATGAGCCCTTTGCCCATCCATGCATCAGTCTTATAGGTGAGGCTAGCACCTATGACCAGGGATGCTATTATTATTCCCATGACTATTCTCCAGCTCTCCACTCGAAGCTCTGATATCAAGCCTTTAATGTCTTTGTTAATGGTGTCAAGGGCGACATCTGCCTTTTCCAGGGTCCTGAAAACTTTCTGGGACTCATCTGGCAAGCCGCGGACAAACTCTGCAATCCTTTCAGTCTCCATTGCCAGCCTTCTCAAGATATAAGTCGGCTTTTTCTTCTGCTTCACAAGCTTGGAGAGGAAAGGCGCAGTTTCCCGCACCAGGTTAAAGCCAGGATTAAGCTCAATCCCAACTCCCTGCAAAGTAAGCAATGCTTTACCTAGGAGCACGAAGTCTTTTGGCAGCTTTATGCTGTGCTTTCTTGCTACGCGCAGGCTCTTGAAGAACAAGTCAACCATGTTAATCCTGTCAAGCGAGGTGTCATAGTACTCTCCGAGCACGCCAGCCAAGTCCTTTTTTAGGCTAGCCTCGTCTACATCGTCATCCACCAGGTTGAGGCTGATGAAGCACTTCACAAGAGCAGAGCTGTCCCTGTGCATAAGGCTGATGAACATCATCTCCAATTTCTCTTTTAGCTCATCATTCAGCCTGCCCACAATGCCAAAGTCAATGAACCCGATAGACTTCTCCTTAATCAGTATGTTCCCAGGGTGAGGATCTGCGTGGAAGAACCCGTCAATGAATATCTGCTTCATCACGCTGTCAACTATCAGGCCCGATATCTTTTTCATGTTGTATGTCTTGAACTTATCAGGGTGGGAAATAACTTTTTTCAGCTCAACGCCTTCTATGAATTCCATGGTGAGCACCCTGTGCGTGGTGAGGGACTCATAAACTCTGGGAATCTTTACCTTGGGATTGTTCTTGAAATTCCTGTAAAATTTCTGGATGTTGCAAGCCTCTTTCATGTAGTCAAGCTCGTTCTCAGTGTACTCCTTGAACTCAGAGAATATCTCCTCAGGGTCAACGAGCTCTTGCCTTATGTGGTGCTTGAAGAGCCTTGACAAGTAATCCAGGATTTCCAAGTCCTCCTCCATGAGGGCTTTGATGCCTGGCCGCATAACCTTGACAGCAACTTTTTTCCCGCTCTTCAGCCTTGCAAGGTGAACCTGGCCGATGCTCGCGCTCGCGATTGGCTTCTTATCAAAGCTCCTGAAAAGCTTCTTGACAGGCTTTTTCAGCTCAGCCTTTATGACATGCTCGACCTCGGCGTAAGAGAAAGGCTCAACACTGTCCTGCAGCTTGCTCAGCTCCTCGCAGTACTCCACAGGGATGAGGTCAGGCCTCAGGCTCAGGAGCTGGCCCAGCTTGACAAAGCTCCCGCTGAGCTCCTCAAACATCATGCGCAGCTCAATAGGTCGCGTAACTCTCTTCCTTGAGAACAAGGACTTGTTCTTCACGCCAATTTTCTCTAGATAGAAGCCTAGCTCGTACTTGGCGATTACCTTCAGAATCTGCTCAAACCTCTTTATCCCGGCGAACCGCTTGGGTATCTTAAACATCCAATTACAGAATATAAAAGGTGATTTATATACTTTATTGATAAAAGCCTCCGATGGGAGTTGAACCCACGACCTGCGCATTGCCCGCTTTGATACGAGTGCGCTGCTCAAGCCACTAAGCTACGGAGGCGTTAATGCAAAGAATAAGAAGCAGTTAGGGTTTTTTAAAGCTTCGTTCTAATCTCTGTCGTCGTGTGCCTTTTCTGGCACTCGTTGCAGATAATCCTTTTTTTCTTCTTCTCGTCTTTTATTCGTGTGCCGATTATCTTGTTGAGGAAGGTCAATTCTATTTTCTTGCCGCAGATGTCGCATTTCATATTACTCTTTCACCATTTGCTTCCTGAGCTCTTCGAGCTGGAAGTAGAGGCTTTGCATCTCATCAACCTGCCTTTCTAGCTCCCAGTTGGTTTTGCCCATGCTTCTCTCGTTCTGGATGACTGCCCTGAGCTTGTTGGTCAGGTCTTCTATGAATTCCTGGTGTGATTCCACGTCTTCTATTTTTTTGTAGCCTTTGTTCTTGAGCTTCTTTTTTATCTCACCCAGGGATTTCTTGTCGTGGAGCGGCAGCTCGTAGTCGTCAAAGTTAATTTTGGCCAGGTCTTCAGAGCTCACGTCATAAGGTTTCGGGCTCATGTTTTCACCCCAATACTTTGGTTACATTAGGTAGGATGATGTGCATGACATTGAGCGCTATTGCCAGTGCCAGCATGCCTGCGTAGACTAGCTTGTTCCATTCCATTATCCTGTGGCCGTCAAAGCCGAAGAATGGTATCAGGTTGAAGAGCGCCAGCCAGGCGTTTATCATTATGCCGTAATAGGCTATGAGAGCCAGGTTGGTGTGTGGGAAAATGAATACAAAAGGAAGGAAGAGCAGTGCCAGAGCGAGGTTGGCTGCAGGGCCTGATGTCGCGATGATGCCGCCTTCTTTCCTTGTGACAAAGCCAGATATCACTACTGCGCCTGGTGCTGCGAATACGAATCCGAAAAAGCTCATAAGAATCGCTAACAATAGCATGCCGTTGTTGGCTTTGAACTCCGCATGCTTATGAAATTTCCTTGCAAAGTACCTGTGGCTGAGCTCATGCACGAGAAAGCCCAGGCCTACTGTTATTGCGGCTGTGAAGAGGCTGAAGCCTAATGATTTATTATCTGATAACAGCAATATGCCGAAGGCCAGGCTTATGGCTAGCCAGGCTTTCACAATGTCCTTGAGCTCGTTGCTTATCTTCATCATGGACATTAGTATGAGCCAGAGGTTTATAAATCTGTGCCTTAACTATTAATCAACCACTCCCAAGTGGTTATGAAAAGAAAAGTTTATATACCTCCTTAATCCTTCCCATGAAGGAGGGGTTAAAGATGTTCAAGACAAGAGCAATATTCTTGCTGGTGATAAGCGCAGTACTCATACCGCTGATTTTCATGACTAGCGATATCTTCTCATTAGCTACCTGGGTGGGCTTGTTCGCACTGGCCCAGGCAATCTTCATCTACTTATTCTACAAGGAGCCAGAGGCAAGGCTAGAGCAATGGTACATCTTCTGGGCAGCCGTACTCAGCCTGCTCTACATACTCATCTTAGTCCTTTTCGGAAGAGACATCACCACAGAACTCCTCGGATTATTGCTCTTCCTAATCTATTTCATAGGACTGCTCATCCTTCTCTTCAAGGGAAAGATAAAGCTCAAGCCCGGGACGCGCGAGAAAAAAGAAAAGAAAAACCTCGAGGATGAGGACTTGGACTCTTTCAGGAAAAAAGACGAGCTCTTGGAAATGGCAGAGTTCTTCGAGCCAGAGCTCAAGCAAAAGCACGACGTCCAAATAGTGGACCTAGAAGAGCCGAGGATAGAGAAGATAATCTATGAGCCATTTGAAGACGAAGAGCCCAAGCCAAAAAAGCAAAAGCAAGCAAGCAAGAGCTTGCTGCCCCAGAAAAACTCAGCTTTTCTGAAGCCAAGGATGAAAGAAAAGCCAGCAGTGGAATTTGAAGAAGCAGATGAGGAAGAAGAAGATTGGAGAGGCGAGCTTCCCAAGTCAATGGTTTTTGACTATGACATTGAAAAACAACCCATTGAGATGCCTGAGATAAGAGAGCTAAAAGAAGCTCCCAAGGTTGACTTTGAAAAAGTGAAGC
>Ga0315275_10000629_pt1 | contig 29670 bp, 22 predicted proteins | sample YL17G03_0_MG_FD_205557 | JGI IMG/M metagenome (GOLD analysis project Ga0315275, IMG submission 205557) | Sediment microbial communities from Yellowstone Lake, YNP, Wyoming, USA - YL17G03_0 | ecosystem: Environmental > Aquatic > Freshwater > Lake > Sediment | place: USA: Wyoming | collected...
AGTCTTCCCGACTCAGGGGCGACTCAGCTTCTCCCGTTCCCACGGTCCAGCGTCTCCATCTCTCTATACTGCTACAGCACCCGATCAACATACAAGGGGCGACTCGGTGAGTCGCCCATTCCGGCCAAACATCTGACGAAGACAGGGCGACCCGATGGGTCGCCCCCACCCGAGCTTCCCCCCGCGCACCTGAGTGCCTGAAATCGCGGTCTCAGTGGGTCGGACGATCCTTCGCTTCGGGCTAGCATGAACGCAATGCAGGGGAGGCAGGCTGAAGCCTGCGCTACCCGGCCACTCCCGAAGCGGAGGTGCACGACGATGAAGGTCAAGCTGATCCTCCCGGAACTCGAACGCGGGGCAGGAGCAAGCTCCTGCCCAACAAGATCGCGCCGTCGCGTCAAGTACTCCCTCTGGCCGCCGCTCGGACTGGCGACGCTCGCAGGCTATCTGCGAGATGATGACGAGGTCTCCCTTCAGGACGAGAACGTCGAGACGCTCGACCTCGACGACGAGCCCGACCTGGTCGGCATCCAGGTCTACGTCAGCTGCGCCAACCGCGCCTACGAGATCGCCGACCACTACCGCCGCCGCGGTGTCCACGTCGCGCTCGGCGGGGTGCACACCACCTCCATGCCGGCCGAGGCGATCCGGCATGCCGACACGATCTTCCTCGGGCCGGGCGAGGATACCTGGCCGATCTTCCTCGAGCACTTCCGCGCGGGGCGGCCCCTCCGCGCCTACCGCTCGACCAACCGCACGCTCGCCGATCAGCCGCCTGTGCGGCGCGATCTGATCAAGCGCCACATCTACCTGGCGCCGAACTCGCTCGTCGTCTCGCGTGGCTGCCCGCACGCCTGTGACTTCTGCTCGAACTCCGCCTTCTTCCGCGGCGGCAAGTCGTTCTACACCCAGACCGTGGACCAGGCGCTGGCGGAGATCGAGCGCTTGCCTGGCAACCACCTCTACTTCCTGGATGACCACATCTTCGGCAATCGCCAGTTCGCCGGCGCGCTCTGCGATGCGCTCGCCGGCATGGGCAAGATCTGGCAGAGCGCCGGCACGGTCGAGTCGGCGTTGGACCGTGAGATGATCGGGCGCGCGGCCAAGTCCGGCCTCCGCACATTGCTCGTCGGGTTCGAGAGCCTGAGCGCGGACAACATGCGCGACCAGCAGAAGATGCAGAACGTTCGCGCGAACTACAACGAGGCGATCCGGGTGCTGCACGACCACGGGATCATGGTGAACGGGAGCTTCGTCGTCGGCCTCGACCACGACGACGAGTCGGTGTTCGACCGCACGGTCGAGTGGGCGATCTCGCAGGGGATGGAGACCGCCACCTTCCACATCCTCACCCCGTACCCGGGCACCGCGCTCCACCAGCGCATGTCCGAGGCGGGCCGGATCACCACTGCCAACTGGGACCTGTACGACACCTGCCATGTCGTCTTCGAGCCGGCGCGGATGTCCGCCGACGCACTGCTCGAAGGCTACCGTCGGGCCTATCGCAGCTTCTACGGCTGGGGCTCGATTCTCCGAAACGCCTGGGCAAGGCCGGGGGTGCGAGAGAAGCTGCGCCACGCCGCATACGCTGGGGGATGGGGGAGGTTCGAGGCGCTCTGGCACATGGCCATCCAGGCCGGGCAGGTCGGGCGGTTCGCGCCACTGCTTGAGGCGACTCTCGCCGGCTTCGGCGCGCACGGGCCTGAACGAAGCGAGACGTTTGTGGGGCAGGGCTTCCCAGCCCTGCCGGGCGGCGGGCGTGGGCACGCCCGCCCTACAACCACGCGCCCAGCCCTCCCTAGCCCCCAGCCCGTAGCCCCGAGGCCCTAACACCATGCGCGCGCTGGTAGTCTGCAATCCGCACGCGGGGGGAGTGCGCGGCGAGGCGGCGCTCGCTCGCATCGAGCGCCGCCTCCGCCAGGCGCGCGTCGAACCAGAGCGCGTCCCGGGCGCGGATCCGTCGAGTGTGTGCGGGAACCTGAGGGCGATGCTCCAGTGCAGCGAACGCGAGCGGACGAGGGTGGTTTGCATCGGCGGCGATGGCACGATCAACGGAATCCTGCCGGCGCTTATGGGAACCGGCGTCCCGCTGGCGATCATTCCTGCCGGCACGTTCAACGCGCTCGCCGGCGAACTCGGCATCCCGCGCGACTTCGATCGCGCGCTGTCAGTCGCGCTAACCGGCCGGCTGCGGGCGATTGACATCGGCCTCGCCAACGGCAAGCCGTTCTGCCAGATCGCCGGCGTGGGATTCGACGCGGCAGCCGTGCACACGGTGCTGCCGCAGAGGAACAAGAACCTCCTCAGCCCAGCCGCGCTGATCCGCGGCCTGCGTTTGCTCGCGGGCTATCGGCCGCCCTGGGTCCGCGTCACTGCCGATGGCGTCGTCCTCGAATCACGCGCCTGGCTCGCGCTTATCTGCAACGCGAGCAGGTATACCTACAGCATCCGGGCCGCCCCGGGCGCGCGGGTGGACGATGCGCTGCTCGATTTGTGGCTGTTCGAAGGCCGCTCGCCCGCCCACGCCGCGCGGCAAGTGGCTGCGATCCTATGGGGGAGAGCCGGCACGGTCGCCGGCGCACACCGCGTGCAGGCGCGGGGGATCAAACTGGCATCGGATCCGCGGGTATTCCTCCACTGCGACGGCGACGCCGCGGGGACCACGCCGGCCGAGTTCGAGGTTGTGCCTGCCGCGCTGACGGTGATCGCGCCGGCTTGATCGGCCGCGTCAACTTCCCCAGCGGTCTTCCGGCAGGAAGATCGTCGCCCGCGTACCCCGGCCCGGCCGGCGTTCGACCGCCAGGGACCCGCCGATGATCTCGATCATCGTGCTGTGCAGCGCCAGCCCCTGCCCGCTCTCATCGGCCCCGACGGTGCCGGCAGCGCCGACCCCGTCGTCCTCGATCTCGACCCTCAGCCCCGCCGCCCAGGCGGCGGCTATCCGCAGCCTGAGCGCGCGCCGGGCTTCGCCGCCCCGGCCGTGCCGCGCGGCGTTGCGCACGATCTCGCGGGCTGCATAGAAGATCACATCGCCGGTAAGCGGCGGGATGCTCGCCGAGCGCGTCTCCGCCTCCGGCTCAAACTCCCAGCTCACGCCGTCGAACTCATTGGCATACTCGCGCTCTACCATGAACCGGAGCGCCGGCAGAAGCCCAAGCTCCGCTACTCGCGAGCGGGAACCGGTCGGCATCTCGCGCAGCAGCCCTGAGATGCGCTGGTGCACCTCGGCCAGTTGCCGCACTGCCTCCTCTCGATTGCCCTCCTGCTGCTGTCCGCTCATGCCGACGATCAACGCATGGAGGCTGGGGAGGATTTCGTCGTGAATGGCCCGGCGCGCGTGCTGGTCAACCACCTGGTTCTCGATGAAGCGCTGCCGCTGAAGGCTCAGCAGCCGCTGCGCGAGGCTCGCCGCGGCGAGCGAATCGAGCAATCGTTCTCCTGTCGCACGAGCGATCTCGATCTCCTCCTGTGAGTAGAGCCGGCCGTCGGTCTTCGGCCCGAGCAAGAGCAAGCCGATCAGCCCGCGGGCGCCCCAGAGCGGCACTGCCCAGACCGCGCCGGCGCAGCGCGCCGGGTCGGTGGGAAAGATGAGCGTGTCGGGCAAGGCTTCGCGCGCGATCTCCTCCGGGACCAGCGGCGGCGCCAGACCCGCCGGGTAGGCGAGCGCGGGCTCCATCGCCGCGGTGAGTGTGCCCACCGGCGCGAGGAAGGCGAGTTTCGCCTCCAGCACATCGCGGGCGAGCGCGGCGAACGGCTCGGCGATGGCGGCGGAGGGCCCCGCCGGGCTGCGGGGGGTGAGCAGCGAGTCGTAGAGATGCTCGCCGGCGATGAACCGGCGAAGGTGGCTCATGTACTCGTCGCGCTCGGCGTAGGCGCGCCAGTTCGAGAGAGCATAGGCAACCGCGATCAGCAGCGCTGCCAGCAGGAAGACGTAGTCGTGAGGCAGGTCGAGCACGAAGGAGAAGCTGAGCACCAGGCCCGATGTCGCTGCCAGCGCGATCGCCCCGTGCCAGTGCCGCCGCAGCCCGCGGCGCGGGAGAGTCCTGCCAGTGAAGATCTCGTACGAAACGATCGCCTGCCCGAGGAAGACCGTTGCCAGCGCGACGAGCAGGCCAACTGCGAGGTCAATCCACATGAGCGCGATCGCCAGCGGATCCACGACGATCCGCAGCTCGTGGAGGCCACCCATCAGCAGCCAGACGATAACGCCGACGACCAGCAGGCTCACCGCCAACAGGGTGGACGAGGCCGCCAGCAGCCAGGGGCGGGCGCGCAGCCGCGCCAGCTCGCCCATCGCGCGGGAGGTAGGCCCCGGCCTTAGCAGCGCATCAATGGCGAACAGCGTGCAGGCGAGGATGAAGAGCGGATAGAGCAGCACGAGAAGCGGCACACCCGAGACCGCCGGGGTGGTCGAGAGGTCGAGCGACAAGCCGCCGAGCGCGATGGTAAAGGGCAGGGGCCTGGCGAGCAGGTAGAGCAGCGCCAGCACGCCAGCAAAGGCGGCGCTCGCCCAGAGCAGCAGCCGGTGGCGGCGGCGCAACTCCGACCTCGCTTCGCTCCAGTAGCCGTCGTACCAGAGCATCGCGACATACCAGGTGAACGGGGTGAAGATGAGGGCGGCCCAGCCAAGCGGCCACCAGGCGTTGATCTCCTCGGTGAGATAGGTTGCGCCTTCGATCAGCACCGCCGAGTGAGAGAGGAAGAGCAGCCCGGCCGCGGTCAGCCCACCGCCTGTCAGCCACACGCCCCAGTTGCGCCGCTCGGTGTTGAGGATGACCGTCAGGCCGAGCCATAGCAGCAGCACGGTGTTGAAGAGCGAGGCCGCCAGCAGCGCCGAATAGAGGATGCCGATGAGGACCATCAGCGGGTCCACTCCACCCAGTCGCCCCGCTCATCCCTCACCCGCTGCACGCCGTTCGCGTCCCACGAGATCAGCCGCCCTGCCCGGACGATCATGGCGGCGCGGGTGCGGGCGATCTTGTCATCGGTGGCGCTCTCGCCCAATCCCCAGGCGGCGTAGATCTGCCCATTCGTGCGGCTGATGGTGCGCTTGTCGCGGAAGCCCATGTGCGCCGCGATCTGCTCGTTGGTCATCCCCTGCGCAAGCATCCGAGCGACTTCCTGCTCATTCGGCTCGAGCAGCGACATCGGCGACTCCGCGTCCTTCTGCCTCACCTCCTGGACGCGCGCCTCGATCTCAGGATCAATAAAGCTCCTGCCTGCCACAGCATCCTCGAGAAGAGGGACGATCATCTCGGGCAGTAGGTAGTTCGACTTGCGGACATAGGCGTAGTGGCTGAGGATGCCGGAGCTGCGGAAGGCGCGGTAGTAGGCGTCGTCGTCCTGGATGGAGTAGAAGACAACGGGCTGGCGCGGGAACTCCCGCCTGATCGCGATTGCGGCCTCGATGCCGTTCATCTTCCCGGCGAGCTGCACATCCATGAGGATCGCCTGGAAGTGGCGCGAGTCAGCAGCTTGCGGCTTGAGACAGAGACCGAGCGCCGCCTCGCCGGAGTCGCAGTCATGCACCACGCGGAGGCGCCCGGTCTTGTTGAGCCCCAGCTTCAGTGCCTCGCGCAGTCGCTGATTGTCCTCGACCAGCAGGATCTCCAGCATCGGCCGTCCTCCTGCATCACTACGCTGCAAGAGAACAGCAAACTGCCCGAACCGTCAAGCACTCAGGTACGAAGCGGGCCCCAGTTGCTGAAGCCCCGAGATGCCGTTGATGTAGCCCCACGCTCCGCCGAAGCGGTAGGGGTTCGGGGTGGGCTGGGGGTTGCCGCGGTCCTTGCCGAACGCAGTCAGCGCATAGGCGTCCGTCTTCACGCCCGCATCGTCCACCAGCCGCCTCACGCTGCCCACTGCATCGTACAGCGGATAGCGGCTCACCCCTCCCGTCCGCCACAGATGCAGCCACGGCCCGTAGTAGGAGCTGTTGGTCGTGGTGTACCTGGCGAGGACGTTGCCTGAGCTGTCCGTCTCCTCCAGCACCCGGCCTGCCCCGAGCGAAGCCGAAGGGTCGCCATCATAGACATAGCGGGTTACCACGCCACTGACGGTCAGCTTCATCCGCTGGCCCAAGGCGTTGTAGACGAAGCTCTCGCGCCCGCCGGAGTAGGCCACAGAGGACAGCTAGTTGGCATCTCGTGATCTGGCGGCGAGTTCCTTGATGTATGTGCGACAGAGCCAGAGCGGGACGATCCCCAAGACCCCAAAGGAGCAGTCTACGAGTCGCCAGCCGAGTGGAATGCTACGCAGCGCTCCCATGCCCAGGGCAAAAGGTATGACCAGCACGCAGGCTATCATGCCAAACTCGACGACCCATACGTTCTTCGCTGGCTCCCGCACTGGTCCCACGAACGCAATCGCTATCACGAAATGGCCGAACGCCAGCCAGTCTGTGCCGTAGGCCATAAATGGGTATTTCGCGTTCGTTTCGACCAGACCACAACGAATCATTGTCAGCCATCGGACGAGTCCAGCCTGTCCTAGCGAGGTGTTGTTGACCTCCCCAATGACTCGGAGCAGCACTCTTATCTCAGTCTCTAAAGGAATCGCTGTCGCCCCGCTTAGGACCAGTCCCGCGACAAACACCCAGAGCAGTATGCGGATGCGGCGCGCAAGTGCGGCGGAGGTCATGGATGGGTCCTACTTCCGTGACAGTTTGCTTGGCTGCTTCACGTATGGAACGGCCGGTGGACCCGTGATCTGTATTCTGCCGAAGCACCGGTGGACCGGAAGCGCCACCCCACCGTTCCGCGGCTGCTCGAACCCCGGCGCGAGCCTGCCGACGGGGTCCTCTATCACCATCATCCCCTCGAAGTTGACGTACTGGTCCCGGGGGTCGAAGCTCCACTTGCCGGCGGCGGTTGCTGCCTTTCGGGTCGCCGTGATCCTCACGGACTGGGTGAAGCGGCCGTTATCTTTCACGATCAGGGTCGCCTTCCCAAAGCTGTAGTCGGCCGTGTAGGTTCCAGGCAGGTCGGACCTGCCCATCGGCCTTCCATAGCGGGGCATCGAGCAGAATAGCATGAACCCTATCAGGAGCCCCGGAATCACAAAGGGCAGCAGAACTGACACCCAGAACCCAAGCTTGAAACTGACTTGGCGATATCTGGCAATGTTCCTGGGTCGGACGATGGACTCGGACAGTGGGCCAAGGAAGTAGAGAGCATTGGCTATCACCATTACGAGAAGGTAGCCTATGGCCCCCAAGAGCGCGTTCGGCAGCAGTCTATTCCCGACAGAGGCCCGGGGAGCCTGCATGGAACTGTTCCAATGGGCAGCTGCAACGTAGCAGACGAATGCGAGTGCTCCAGCGACAAGCAATCCTACATTGTAGCGGAGCCGACGACGTGCCCACCACTCCCGATATTGGGCGATATTGGGGACACAGTCACCCATTTGGGGCCCTCCTCAGCCACCGTCCTCTACCCCGTAGGGACACTCTAGCACAACGTGCGCCGCGCGTCAGCATGCACACGTCACTGTCCCCAGTTCTCCCGCCAGCCGGCTCCGATCACAAGGCTATCTGCCATCCGCCTGCTAGCACAGGAGGCAGCATACATCTTCGGCGCCAGCATAGCAGATACGAGGATTAGGCCGTGTCCGAGTGTTCGGTCAGAAGGACAGGACATGTGGCATTAGAAGACGGATATTGATACGCGCAAACGCGAGAGGTAGCGGGGAGGCCTGCATGGAGGTTGACGGGTCCTGGCTGGTGGTGACCAAGGTGTTCGCAGTGGTGATGACGTTGTCGGCGCTGCTTGTCACGGCGGTGCTGGTCTACCTGATGGTGAAGCTGTCGCGCCTGCTCGATACGCTGCTGCGGAAGGCGGAGCCGGTGATCCGCCGGGCGGAGGAGGCGGCCGCGGCAGTGAGCAAGGCGACGCAGGCCGTCTCCGAGCGGACCCAGCGCGTGGCGGCGGAGGCCGAGCAGAAGATCGGCAAGGCCGCCGCCGACCTCGAAGCGGCCGCGGACACTGTCCGGAGGGCGTCATCGGGCCCCGCGGGATCGGTCGCGGCGCTGCTCACCGGGCTGGCGAAGGGGCTTCGGTCGGCCGGCCCAGAGGCCGGCGAGACCACCGAGTCAGGCGAGTAGAGGCGGGAACATGGCGGTAGACAGCGGCTGGCTGCTGGTGACAGAGGTCTACGCGATCGTGGCGGTCGTCTCGTTGTTCGCGCTGGTCGCCGCCATCGCGGTGCTGGCGCTCAAGGTAGTGCGCACCGTGAAGCAGGTGAGGAGACGGATCAAGGGCGTGGTCGCGCAGCAGCGGGCCACCGCGACGGCGGCGAGAGCGGCCGCGGATGGGATCGGCGCGAGCGCCCGGCGGAGCGCGGAGGTCATCAAGACCACTGCCGGGCGGATCGCCGCAGCGCTGAGGACGATAGGTTCGTAGCAGACGGGGAATGGAGAAGCACCGATGAGCAAGAGAGATCCGATGAGCATTGACGCCGCGCTAAGACATATCCCGTACGGCGTACATATCGTCACCACCCACAGTTCGCAGGGGGATCACGGCCTCACCGCGAGCTGGGTCATGCAGGTCTCGAAGTCTCCGCCCATGATCGCGGTGGCGCTGCAGAAGGAATCGAGGTCGGCCGTCGCGGTCTCGGCGGCCGGCGCCTTCGCGGTTAACCTGCTCGGGGTCCGGGACGTCACGATGGCGGAGAAGTTCTTCACCCCGGTGGACCGGTTCGGCGCGCCGCCCCAGCCGGTGGTGAGCAGGGGAGTGCTCGAGCTTCCCCTGCTCGGCGAGGCGATCGGGTGGCTGGAGTGCCAGGTGCGCCAGCAGTGGGAAACCGGCGACCATACGCTCTTCCTTGGCGAGGTGGTCGCGGCCGAGCTGAAGAGGGACGACGTGCCGCTCACGACCATCGCCGCGGGAATGGGGTACGGCGGGGCCAAAGCGTAGAGGCCACCGTGCTGCCAGGAGCGGCCCGGGTCAGAGCCACTTGGCGGCGGCCGCTGTGGTAGAATGCTGACAAGAGGGCCTTTGCATGCGAGCAGACCTAGAGCATCTCGACGAACTGGTGCGCTTCGTCGCAGAGGCGGTTCATCCGCTGAAGATCATCCTCTTCGGCTCGGCCGCCCGAGGCGAGGCCCGGACTGACAGCGATATTGACATCATGGTTGTGATGCCGGAGGGGACCCACCGCCGGCGCACCGCGCAGGACCTGCACATGCTCCTGTATGAGGCCGGATTCCCCGCCGCAGTCGACATAGTCGTTGCCGTCCCCGGGGACATCGAGAAGTACCGCGACGACATCGGCTACATCTACCATCGCGTCCTGAAAGAGGGGAGAGAGCTGTATGCGGCCTGACCCCCGCTGCTCGTCCCGCGCGCCGTTCCTCCCTCGGCTGAGGTAGACATCCGGCCGACCGCCATACCCGCGCTTCGCGCGGCACTCCCTTCCCCGCGGTGCCAGCTGCCTGGCTGCCGCCGTCGCGGAGATGTCCCTGAATGAGCGCTGGGGACACCAGGTTGCGGCACTTTTCCACATTTCCGCGGTTTTTTGAGATGCTCCAGCCCCGCGTTGGGCCGATTCTGTGGAACAAATGCCCTACAGAGTTCCACTCTTGAGCCGGCGGCCGGCCACGGCCCTGAGCCAAGCGCGGGAGGTTCGCGATGGTCAGGTTCGCTCTGGCCGGCGGCAGGGTGCCGCTGGCAGAAGTGGCGCGGCGTTCGGGAAAGGGCTCCGCCGCGGGTTTCATCTCCATGGAGATGCTCGCGGTCCTCTGCATATCGCTCGCCCTTGCGGTCGCCACGCTGAGCCCTCTCCTCTTACGTCTGCGACTGCGCGCGGAGGCAGCGGTCCGCCGTGCCAACCAGACGTACATCGAGCAGAGGCTGGAGCTCTACCATGCGCACTACGGCAGCTACCCCGCGGCGCTGGCTCAGCACGAGCGATCGCAGCTCCTTGACGAGATACCGGTGAACCCCGGGGGCACATGGGGCTATGATGGCCGAGGCACTGTCTGGCCAGTTCAGCTTGGTTCGAGCGGACCCGGTCATCACAGCGGCCCACGCCGCGGGGACGGATCTGCTCCGCGGACCGGCAACCTGGCCGGCCTCATTACCGGACTTCTACTTCAGTGTCTTCTGCCGTCCGCGCAGGTCGTTGACCTCCTGCGGGCGAGATTCCGTCCAAGCTGGGGGAGAGACAACCGTCTAGTCTGGCTCGACGTTGTCCAGCGGCGCACGAAGACGGTCAGTGGCCTGCAGGCGTTCATGTGCACGACCAATCCGCTCCTCGGTACGAGCCGCTTCCTCCTGAGAGCGACCACGGCCTACCTGATCTCGTCCATGGCCCGACAACGTATCGAGCATCGAATCCCACTCCGTGCAGATCTGGGCGAGCAGGAGAAGGCTGCCGCGCTCTTCGACCGGATTCGTAGAGACTGGGAGCAGGGGCGGCATGCGGCGGCGACCCAAGGCAACGGCAGCGGAAGGTGCCTGGCGCGGTTGGGCCTGGCCAGCGCAGTCATCGGGGGGGCCGCTGTCACATGGTCAGCCCTGCTGTTGTGCCCTGGGTCGCCGATCGGCCTCTCCTGGGGATTCGTTGCACTCGCCGGAGTGTTCTACGGATTGAGCGGGATTCGCCGCTGAGCGCCGCCTATGGCCGGCCATGTTCCCGACTCTCCTGTGGGCAACGGGGCTGCGCCAGGAAGGTGCTTCCGCTGCCGCTGCCGACAAAGACCCCCCACACTTGACCGCGTTTTGTGGAAGAGAGCCTAAGCTACAACTGTACTCTTGAGCCGGCGGCCGGCCACGGCCCTGAGCCAAGCGCGGGAGGTTCGCGATGGTCAGGTTCGCTCTGGCCGGCGGCAGGGTGCCGCTGGCAGAAGTGGCGCGGCGTCCAGGCACGGGCTCGGCAAAGAGTCGAAGAGGCGACAAATCGAAGGTCGGCTCGCGACTCCTGGACTCCTCTACTCTCGACCCACGACCACTGGCCTGCCTGCTAGTCCTCACTCTCATTCTGATCGCAGCCCTGCCAGCTTCGGCGGCGGTAACGGCTTGGGTCAAGCCCAGCTATGAGCGCGTGAAACAGGACGCTTCCGCGGGCACGGCCTCTGAGATCTCGGTCTACGCCGCTCGGGGCGAGTGGGAGTCGTTCCAGATCGTGGTGGCAGGATCGGCGACGAACGTGCGGATCACCCCGCCCGCGGGCGCGCCGGTCACCGTCAAGCTCTACCGCGAGCACTACGTACCCGTTACGCATGGGTCGGGCACGTATAGTACCCAAGCCAACAAGCCCGAAGGGCCGGGACTGTACCCCGACGCGCTGATTCCCTTTGATGCCCCTGGGGGAGCGATTGCCAAGGCACAGCCCTACTCGATCCCGTCGGGGAAGGTGCAGCCCTACTGGGTGGACCTGTTCGTGCCGCGGGACTGCCCGGCGGGCGAGCGCGCCCTGTCGTTCACAATCAGCTCGGACCAGGGCACCGCGACCGTCACGGCGCGTTTGACCGTGTGGGCATTCGAGCTGCCTCAGAAGCCAGCCCTGCAGACCGCCTTCGCTTACTGGCCTCCTGTGCGAGGACAGCTCCAGCCGGAGCTGCTCCTGCTAGAGAACCGAATCCAGCCGACCTTCACCGAGGCAACGCACTCCGCTGCTCTCGCAGCCGCAGGGCAGTCGGCAGTGCATGTGGGGTTCTGGGCGTCGCTGGATAAGTCGAACTGCACTATCGCCAGAGCCAAGCCGGCCGCGGCCGACGTAGATACGGCCATAGCCAGTTACGCGCCGCTCGCGCCGTACGCCTACCTCGCCGACGAGGTCTACACCTCCTGCGATTCGAGCACTCCCCTTGAGAACTGGGCGGGGGCGCTGCGGGGCAGGGTCAGGACCATGGTGACGATCGCGCCGCGGACCGGTTGGGAATGGCTCGATATCTTCGTGACGCTCCCGAAGTTCGATGTGCCGGCCGACGTGGCCGCGGCGCAGGATCGCGGCAGCGAGGTCTGGTCCTACAACTGTCTGGCGCAGGACGGCTACTCGCCGAAGTGGTTGCTCGACTACGCGCCCATCAACTACCGGATTCAGCCGGGCTTCCTGAACTGGCGGCGCGGGCTCACCGGCCTGCTCTACTGGCGGGTTGACTACTGGTCGGGCGGCACCGGCGACCCCTGGACGAGCGGCGAGGTCTACTCGTCGGCGTCCTACCCGGGCGAAGGGATGTTGGTCTACCCCGGAGCGAACATCGGGATGGCAAGCAACACCGTCGCCCCCTCGATGCGACTCAAGTACCTCCGCGACGGAGTAGATGACTTCGACTACCTTACTCTCCTGGCAACCAGCGGGCAGGGCGATTGGGCGCAGGGAGTAGCCACACCCGTCGCAACCGACTGGAGGACCTGGACGCGTGATCCGGCGGCTCTCGAGGCGGCACGGCGCCAACTCGGGGAGCGCCTAAGCGGCCCCGTTGGGCCGCACACACTGTCCGTCACGGCCGCGACCTCGCCCTCGACGGTCGCATCAGGCGGCAGCGCCTCGCTGACTGCGACCGCAACCGATAGCCTCGGGCACGGGGTCGCCTCCTGGTCGTGGTCCGACGGGGGCGCAGGCGGCGGCTTCTCTCCCTCCGCCTCGGCGCAGAATCCCAGCTACACGGTGGCCGCCAATACCACGGGCGGGAATCGCACGGTCGCCCTGACCGTGACTGCGACCTGCAATGGATCGCCCTCGGCCACGAGCAGCGCGTCGGCCACTCTCACCGTCCAGTCAGTGGCCCATAGCCTCTCGGTTAGTGCCGCAGCGTCGCCGTCGTCGGTAAGTTCCGGGGGCACGGCAACTCTAAGTGCGAGCGCGACCGATAGCCTCGGCCATGCAGTCGCCACCTGGTCCTGGTCAGACGGCGGGTCGGGCGGGGCCTTCTCGCCATCGGCATCGGCCCGGAATCCGGTCTACAGTGCGGGGAGCAACACCAGTGATTCGGTCCGCCAGGTCAGCCTGACAATGACCGCAACCTGCGCCGGTCCATCGCCTATCAGCGCAAGCAGCTCTACGATGCTGGCCGTCGAACCGGCCTCCCATGTGCTGACGGTATCGGCAAGCGCATCGCCGACCACCGTCCCGTCGGCGGGCTCGGCGAGTCTGTCCGCCTTCGCTGCCGACAGCCGCGGCCACGCGATCATCGGCTGGCAGTGGAGCGACGGCGGCGCGGGAGGGAATTTCGCCCCCTCCGCCTCGGCGCAGAGCCCAACCTATGCGGCGGCCGCGAACACGACCAGCGCGGACCGGGCGGTGACTCTGACGGTCATCGCCGTCTGCAGCGGCCCGACGCCAGTCAGCAATAGCGCGTCAACCACTCTAACCGTGCAGCCGGCGCCGCATGAGTTCACGGTGAGCGCATCGGCGTCGCCTTCGGTCGTTCCCTCAGGCGGGGCAACTTCGCTGGCTGCGACTGCGACCGACTCCCTGGGCCACGGCGCGAGCTGGTCCTGGTCTGACGGCGGCGCGGGAGGGAGCTTCGCCCCCTCCGCCTCGGCTCAGGGCCCAAGCTACACCGCGGCCGAGAACACGAGCGAGGCCGATCGCGTGGTCATGCTGACGGTCACAGCTACGTGCGACGGTCCGAGCCCGATAGCCGCCAGCGCAGGCGTCTCCCTGACGGTGCAGCCCGCCGTGCTGCCGCTGCCGGTGGAGGCCAACACGCCAATCCCGGCGGTCGTGCCATCCGAAGCGACGGCGGACCTGTCGGCTACAACCTCCGACAGCGCCACCGACGCGAGCGCGAGCTGGCGGTGGGATGACAGCGGCGCGCAGGGCGAGTTCATGCCGTCGGCGGCAGTGCGCGACCCCCACTATCGGGCGCCGCGCAACACTACCGGGCAGAGCATGAGGGTGGTGCTGACGGTGACCGCGTCGTGCAGCGATCCCCTGCCCATGGTGGGGACGGACTTCACCGAGGTCACCGTGGAGCCGGCCGGGCATACGCTTACCGTGTCCGCCTCCGCCCAGCCGAGGACTGTTGGCTGGAAGGGAAGAGCCCAACTCTACGCCGCCGCAGACGATAGCCTGGGCGACGGCATCGCGAGCTGGGCCTGGTCGGATAGCGGCGCGGGTGGAGTATTCTCACCGTCAGCGAAAGTCCAGAACCCGACCTACCGTGTGCAGACCAATGGCTCGGCCGAGGTGGCATCGGTCATACTCTCGGTTACCGCGAGGTGCAATGGCGCCGAGCCGCTAACCGCCACGGGGTACTTGAGCATCGCTGTTCAGCCGAAGCCCAACGCCAAGCCGCCGACCACGACCGTCGTCACTGAGCCGACGACTGAGTCGCCGTTCTCCGACGTGGCAGCCGACTACTGGGCGAGCGGCGCCATCGAGGCATGTCGCGAGGCGGGGATCATCGGTGGATTCCCGGATGGAAACTACCGACCCAGCCTGGCGGTCGGTCGGGATCAGGCAGCGGTCTACTTCGCGCGTGCGCTGGCCGGCGGCGACGAGAGCGTGCCGGCCGGACCACCGCGGGCATCCTTCTCCGATGTGCCGACCGACCACTGGGCCTATCGCCATGTCGAGTACGCGAAGGCGATGCGGATCGTGAACGGGTTCCCGGATGGCCGCTATCGTCCGGCCGCCTCCATCAACCGGGCGGAGATGGCTGTGTTCATCGCTCGCTCGGTAGTAGAGCCCACCGGCGAAGACGGACTGGGATCCTACCAGCCGCCTGACAGCGCGACCTTCTCCGACGTCGGCACGAGCCACTGGGCCTACCGCTATGTCGAGTTCGTTGCCGAACGTAGGATCGTCGGCGGTTACCCCGACGGAAGCTACCACCCGGCCCAGGTATGCACAAGGGCCGAAGCGGCGGTGTACCTGGCGAAGGCGTTCCAACTGACCTTCTGACCGAACAACCTCCCCAGAGGGCTATCGAGAAGGGCCTCGCCTACAAGGCGAGGCCCTTTGCTATGCCCCTGACACCGAGCTAACCGTCGGGCCCGCCCGGCGCGATACGCCCAGATTTCGCCACACTGTGTTCAGGCAAACGCTGCAGTTGCCCCGTAAGCTGGGATACAGGCAGTCTCAGGCTGCCCAATCGAGCCTTTGCCCGGATGGTTGCAGGGATTGAGGGCGCTTACCCCGAATCACTATAGTTACCACTTTTGGGTGATTTCGTCACAAGGGCGAAAGTAGTAGTATAGCCAGGAACAACCGCCGTCGCTAACCTAATATGGCGTACCGAAACGGGTGCGCGGCTGGGGAAGCATGAGATAACTCCGCCGGTCGGGCATCGGCGGGTTTTTCATCCTGCGCCCCCGTAACGGGAGTTGAAGTATGCGCATTGGTCTGTGCTGCCTGACGCTGGCCGCCATGCTAATGGCGCCAGCCGGTATGGCGAGGGGACAGATGGCCACTCTACCGGCTGGGGCTGCCAGTGTGGGCGCGTCTGCCGCGCCCCTACAGGCCGATTCCTATCGCATCTGCGCTGGCGACATCCTATACATCGCGGTTGAGGGCGAACAGATGCTCACCCGCGAGTGCCAGGTCAACGGCGCAGGCACGATCTCCTACCCGCTGCTCGGCGATGTGCGCGCCGCCGGCGAGACCTGCACCTCACTGGGTTCCCAGTTGACCTCCGGACTGGGGAAGTACCTGAAGTACCCTCAGGTGATGGTTACTGTACGCCAGTACGGCCAGGTGGGCATGAGCGTGTTCGTCATGGGTGAGGTGGCCAGGCCGGGCGCCTATCCGCTGGCAAGCGGCACCGGTGTGATGCAGCCGATCGCCTCGGCGGGTGGGATGACGGACTTCGCCAATGGCGAGATCACCATCCTAAGGCCCGCAGGCGAGTCCCACACCTACTTGCTCGACCAGCTAACGGGAACGGGCGGCTCGACGCAGGCCTTGCTCCAGCCAGGCGACGTAATCCTCGTCAACCGCAAGAAGGAGACCCGCTACGCGGTACTGGGCGAGGTGCCCGCGCCGGGCATGTTCGAGATGCCGGGGAAGGGTGACGTCCGCGTCCTCGACGCAATGGCGCGCTGCGGCCTGCTCCAGCAGAACGGCGGCTCTCAGACACCGTCCGCCCCCGACCTTGTTGACAATCCGACTAGGATGGCCGATCTCGAACACTCGGTGCTAACCAGGGGCGAGGAGAAGCTCATCGTCAACCTGGCCGCGCTGCTGCAAGGCGATACCACTCAGAACCTTGTTCTCCAGCCCGGCGATGTGCTCACGGTTCCTCGCCGGTCCGGGATTCGAGTCTATGCGCTCGGCGAAGTACGCATCGCCGGCCGCCAGTATCTGCCAGAGCACGCGCAGGTGCTCGACCTGGTGAACGTGGCAGGCGGCATGACTTCTGCGGCTCGCGCTGGGGACAGCGCTGTCCTGAGAATGGTTGACGGGCAGCCGAAGTCGCTGCCGGTGAACTTGGGTCTGCTTCTGAGCAAAGGGGACGCGAAACAGAACATCGCTTTGCAGGACGGCGATGTACTATATGTACCGGCGAAGGGCCCGCCGAACGACTCACTGTGGCGTTTGCTTTACCTCGTGCCACGGATTGTGTTCTGAAGGAGCGCAGTAGTGTTGAGAAGTTACCACAAGCCGGGGTACGGCTGGGAGGTCGCCACTCGCGTTGTAGGCGTCCCGGCCGCAAAGGTGGTCCGCAATGTCGTCCGATGATCGCAACCAGCGCTTGCCTGCCCGCATGGAGCCGCTCCATCCGATGCAGATGGAGGCGGGGCCGCGAGCGATTGCCACTCTGGAAGCCTATGAGGCGCCGACCACGCCGCTCCGCGACTACCTCGGCATACTCCAGCGCCGGAAGTGGGCGATCATCGTCTCACTTGGGGCGGTGCTGGCGTTGACCGTGATCGTCACTGCCATCACCCCGCGAACGTACGAGTCCACCGCGACGCTGCTGATCAGCGAGATGGACACGAAGAGCGCGAAGCCCACAGACACGCAGACCGCGATGGCGGCGATGGGCTCGCCCAATCTGGATACGCATGTACAGCTCATCCAGGGTGACGCCACCGCCGAGGAGACCGCGAAGTGGCTGGTCGAGCACGACGGGCCGGTTCTGTCTTCCCAGCAGGTGCGCCAGCGGGTGAGCGCGCGGTCGGTCCGCGACACCCAGCTCATCCGAGTCGTCGCCCGGGCGAACACCACTGAGAATGCTCAGAAGATCGCTGGCGCGGCTGCCCAGACCTATGTGTCGCTCAACCGGGGGCGCGCCCGGGGATCATCGGAGACGACCGGGCGCTATCTTGCCGAGCAGCTTGCCATCGCCCGAGGCAACCTCACGAAGGCCGAGGATGAGCTGCGGTCCTTCCGCGAGGTGAGCGGGACGATCGCCGCCGACGCGGCGGCGGCCGATGTGCTCGCCCGCGTTGCCTCGCTCCGGAGCAGCGCAGAGGCCACCGAGGCCGACCTCGCGCAGTCGCGGGCGCAGACCAGCAGGATCAGGGCCCAGCTCGCCGAGCAGAACCTGAGCATCCAGTCGGGCCAGGTGAGGGACAACGCCATCATCCAGCAGCTTCGCGCCAGGCTTGCGGACCTCGAGGGCCAACGCCTTGCCGCGCAGGCGAAGTACACCACCGACTACCCCGGTCCGCTCGCCCAGATTGACGAGCAGATCCGGCTCGTGCAGCAGCAACTGGACAACGAGATCAAGCATGTAGTGCGAAGCAACGGCGGGGACCTGGAGCTTCAGCAGCGTCTGACCGGAGATCTGATCAAGGCGGAGTCGGAGTCGGCCGCCCTCAAGGCCCGGTATCAGCAGCTTCAGATCGAGCTCGGCCGGGCGAACCAGGAGCTTGGCAAGATCCCCGCGCGGCAGGTGACGCTGGCGAATCTCCAGCGGCAGGTGGATGTCGCCCAGAACATCTACTCGGAGCTGCTCCAACGAAGCCAGGAGGTGGAGGTCGGCCGGGTCATGGCGCTCGGGAACGCGGACATCGTCGAGTCGGCATCCCTGCCGAGGTTTCCCGTGAAGCCGAACGTGCCACTGAACCTGACGCTTGGGATTCTCCTCGGAGTGGGGGTCGGAATCGGCGTCGCCCTCATCCAGGACCAGCTCGATGACACCGTGCGAGACCAGGGCGAAGCCGCTCGGCTGGCGGCCGCCCCGGTGCTCGGGACGATACCGGTCTTCCAGCCCAATGGTTCGGCCGCTGCCCTCGCGGCGGGCGGACCGAGCGCGATGGCAACCGAGGCCTACCGGGCGCTCCGACACTGTCTGGATTACGTCACCCAGGGAGAACGGGGGCGGGTCGTGCTGGTGACCAGCCCAGGGCAGTATGAGGGCAAGACCACGACTGTCTGGAACCTTGCCCGGGCGGTGGCGATGACCGGCCGCCGCGTCATGCTGGTAGACACCGACCTGAGGCGCGCGGGCCTGGGCCGCCTGCTCGGGATGCATCAGGCGAAGGGGATCACCGATGTGCTGTTGGGCGAAGTCGCGGTGCGGGATGCGCTCCAGAAACACACGGAGTCCGGCATTCTCTTCCTCGGCTCGGGCCGGGAGGTAGCCAACCACACCGAGCTGCTCGACTCCGAGGCGATGCGCCAGCTCTTGCACGATCTGCGCAAGGAAGCCGACCTCGTGATACTGGACAGCCCGCCGGTGCTGGCGGTTGCCGACAGCCTGGTGCTGGCGCGGCTGAGCGACGATGTGCTGATGGTGTGCGTGGCGGGCCAGTCGCACCGCCACGAGCTGGAACTCGCCCGGAAGCTGCTTTCGCGTGTCGGAGAGCACGTATCGGGCGTTGTTCTTAACAAGGTCGGCGAGAAGGCCGGGTACGGCTACAGCGGGCGCTACTACTATCAATGAAAGGGCGACAGGGCCGGCGGCGGCGCCGGCCAGCTAGTACTCGGTAGTGCGGCAGTCGCGGCTGCCGCCGGCGTGTTACGGCGGGCGTCCGCGGTATGTATGCAGTCCGCGGGCGAGGGGAGCGAGGATCAGCAGTTATGAGTGTGAGGTTGTTCACCGGGCCATGGCGTGCTCGGGGGGTATGGCATAGCGAGATGTTCGGGCGAGCGGTCGGCGCGACCGCAGCGGCAGTCCATCGCGCGGCGGCGGCACGGGCGAAGATCGCCGTGAAGGTCGCGGTTGATGTGGTGCTCATGATGGGCGCCGCTGCCTGGGCCTGGTTCGGCTCCTATGGGCAGGTCGCCAACCCGGGCGGCCCGATGCCGTTCCTCGCGGTCGTACTGTGTGCGCGTCTCCCGATCTACTTCGGCCTGAACATCCATCGCATGCCGTGGCGGAAGGTATCCAGGTCCGATGCCATCTGGCTCACCGGCAGTGCGATCGCGGCGCCACCGATCATGGCCTTGCTCTTCTACATTCTCCCGGATCCGTTCACTCTGGGTGGGCTGGTCAGACCGTACCTGATACTCATAACCGAGCCCGCGCTCTACCTCACGCTGCTGTCCGCCGCCCGCATCGGCGCTCGCACCGTTGCCTCGAACCGCCGATCGGCGCGGGGCAACCGCACGCTCGTTGTGGGCACCGGTGATGCCGCCCGTTCGCTTGTCTGGCAGATCCAGGAATCGGTCACCGACTACAACGTGGTCGGCTTCGTAGATGACGACCACGCCCGTCTCGGGATGCGCGTGCTGGGTATCCCGGTGTTGGGCAACACTAAGGCGCTGCCCAAGCTCGTTGCCAGCATGGACGTGAAGCAGATCGTCATCGCCATCCCCTCGCTGACTTCCAGCCGGATGCGGGAGATCGCCCTGATCTGCGAGCAGACCGGCGTGGCCGTTCGGATTCTCCCGCCGTTGAGGGAGCTGATGAGCAATGGGGTCGGACTGGGCGCCCTGCGCGAGGTGCGGATGGAAGACCTGCTGCCTCGCTCAGAGGTCACGCTCGACCACTCGGCGCTGGCCCGATTGCTCAACGGGAGAACGGTGCTGGTGACCGGCGGCGGCGGGTCAATCGGCCGCGAGCTTTGCCGGCAGATCCTGCGCATCGGCGCGGCCCGCCTGCTGGTGCTGGGTCGAGGGGAGAACAGCGTCTACGAGGCCGCCCAGGAGCTGAACGAGCTTGGGGGCGAGTGCCAGGTGGTCCCGGTGATCTGTGACGTTCAGGACCGGGCCGGCCTGCGCAACGTGTTCGATCGGTACTGCCCCGAGGTGGTGCTCCACGCGGCCGCCCACAAGCACGTCCCGCTGATGGAGCAGTACCCGGCCGAGGCCGTTCGCAACAACATCGTCGGCACCCTGAACGTGGCGCGGCTCGCGGTGGAGTTCGGCGCGAAGAGGTTCGTGCTCGTGTCCACCGACAAGGCGGTTGACCCCAGCAGCGTAATGGGCTCGACCAAACGCGTGGCGGAGATGATCGTCAAGGGCTACGCGGTCTCCCGCAATGCCAACATGGTCAGCGTCCGATTCGGGAATGTGCTTGGCAGCCGGGGCAGCGTGATACCGCTGATGACGCGCCAGATCAAGAACGGGCAGGCGGTGACAGTCACCGACACGGAGATGGTCAGGTACTTCATGACCATCCCGGAGGCCGCTCAGCTGATCCTGCAGGCCGGGGCGACCGGGGGGCGGGGCGAGGTGTTCGTCCTCGACATGGGATACCCGGTGAAGATCATTGATCTCGCTCGGGATCTCATCCGCCTGTCGGGGCTGGTCCCCAGCCAGGATGTAGCGATCCGCGTCACCGGACGCAGGCCGGGCGAGAAGCTGAGGGAGGACTTTCTCAGCAAGATGGAGACGGCGGGCGCGCAGAAGAACGGCCACTTCTACATCGCGCCGCCCGAGCCGGTGGCGCTCGAGCCGCTGCTCGAGCACGTGAAGGAACTGCGCATCGCCGCCGCCGCGGGCGACGGCGAGCGGATCGTGCGAGACCTCCAGCGCATCGTCCCGAGCTTCAAGCCCGACGCCGCGCACTGGGCGAGGGCGCGCCGTGACCGGAGGACGGCGGCCGCGATAGGGCGGCCTGAATGAGCACGAAGGACGCTGGGGGAAGGGTGACCGCGCCGGTCACGGCTGCTTCGCGCCCGACGCCGGAACTGCGGCCGCCCTCGCTGCGCAAGAACTTCGCCTGGACAATGGCCGGAAACGGAACCTACTTCGCCTGCCAGGCGGGCTGGCTGATGGTGCTCGCCAAGCTGGGAGGCCCCGCCATGGTGGGCAGGTTCGCCATCGGCCTTGCCGTCTGCGCTCCGGTGGTGATGTTCACCCGGCTCCAACTGCGCGATATCCAGGCCACCGACGCGCGAGACGAGTACCGGTTCGGCGATTACCTCTCTCTGCGGCTGACCTCTGTAGCTGTCGGTAGCGGAGTGATCGCGGCCATCGCCCTGCTGAGCGGTTACACGCGCCCGGATGTACTGACGATGCTGGCGATTGCCGCCTTTCGAGCGGTCGAGGGCGTCAGCGATGTGGTCTACGGTCTCCTGCAGAAATGGGAGAGGTTCGACCTGGTGTCGCGCTCTCTTATGATCAAGGGCCCGGCCTCCGTCGTGGCGCTGGGGTCCGTGTTCTACCTGACCGGCAGCTTGGCGCTTGGTGCGGTGGGAATAGCGGCAGCCTGGATGGGCCTCCTGCTGCTCTACGATGCGCGGAACGCCAGGCGTCTGATGCGGGTGCACCAACTCACCGAGGACCTGCGGCCTGGTTCCTTGTGGTCCCGGGGCCGCGTGCGGGCAGCGGGCCGGCTTGTCTGGCTGGCGCTGCCGCTAGGTTTCGTGGCGCTGCTGGACTCACTCAACCAAAACGTTCCTCGCTATGCTATCCAGCACTACCTCGGCAACGAGCAGCTCGGGTTCTTTGCAGTGATGGCCTACGTGGTGGTCGCGGGCAACATGGTCGTCTCCGCCCTCGCCAACTCCGCCCAACCCCGCCTGTCTCGCCGCTATCTGCACAACATCGGCGCGTTCAGGCGGCTGGTGTGGAAGCTGGTCCAGTTCGGTCTTGCGCTGGGCGCTGTCGCGGTGATCATGGTGATACTGCTTGGCCGGCCGTTCCTTGCCGTTTTCTACACGCCGGAGTTCGCCGAGCACGCCGATGCCTTTGTCTGGATCATGCTTGCCGCGGGCGTCGGCTTTGTGGCTCGGTTCCTGGTGTACAGCATGACCGCTGCCCGCTACCTCCGCGCACAGGCGCCCCTCTACGCGGCCGTTCTGGCTGTGGTTGCCGCGCTGAGCTGGCGGCTGGTCCCGGCCCATGGGCTGAACGGCGCGGCCTGGGCTAGCTGCGCGGGGATGCTTGTACTGGTGCTTGGCGCAGGAGCCGTCAACCTCCATGCGGTGCGGGCCCGACCCGGGGCGGCGGTGGCGGAGCAGCCGCTGCCTGGCCCTTCTGCGGACTTGCTGTGAGGTGAACGCGCAATGCAGGTCGAGGCCCAGACAGCCCCAGTCGCGGTCTCCCCGCTCAGTGCGGCTCCGGCCGCGCGACTGAGCCCGATAACGCTCGGCCTCGTCGCGCTATTCGGTTTCCTGCTGCCGGGCATGCGGCAGATTGACTTTGCTGGCGGCATTGTGAACGCGTGCGCAGCCGATCTGGTCATCCTCCCCGTCCTCCTCCTAGTGAGGGGGCGGCTGCTCAGAGCTGGGGGGCTGGGCTACTGGATCTTCGCGCTCTGGATGATCAACCTGCTCTCCTGGACAATGTCGGCGTCCCTCCTCACCATGAAGGTCTTCCAGCGCGAGTGTATCAAGCTGGCGCTATGCTACACTTACGCGTTTGCGGGATTCGGCATCGCCCGGGAGTTGCGGAGCCACGGCGCGCTGGTCCGAGGGATGCTCTGGTCGGCGATCCCGATGGCAGCCTATGGCATCCTCGCCTTCTTCACCCGGCGGCCGGACTGGTTCTTCGACTCCGATGGCTCGCGCGTCGCCGGCACCTTCGGCGACGCTAACGCCTTCGGCATCTACCTGGGCATGGTGCTGCCGCTGATGGGATCGGTCCGCGCCGGCTGGCTCATCATTCCTCTGTTCATCGGCGCCGGCGTGGTGTCGTTCTCGCGGACCGGGCTAGCCTCGCTTGGCTCCGCGCTCGGGCTGAATGCGCTGCACCTGGGCCTGAGGCGGTACCTGGTGGTGGCGCTGGCATGTGTCGTTGTCTTCACAACAATCTATGGCATAGCCGTCAGCACGACAAAGGTGGGGGGACGGCTGGCAAACTACCACACGTCGCTCGAAGAGAGGCAATCTCTCTGGGGCCGGGCGGCTGGTGTCGCCGCCCGGCACCCGGTGCTCGGCGTCGGTAAAGGAAACTGGGAGGCGGCCTCAGGTAGCCGCACTCTCCCGCACAACACCTTCCTGTCGGTGATGGCCGACGGGGGCGTGGTCGGGCTCGCCGTATTCACCATCCCCGTCGGCATCTGGGTGGTGCGTGGGCTGCGCCGCGCCAGCGCGCGGCCCTGGGCGATAGCGGTCGTCGCCGGCCTCGTCGGCGGCCTCGCTGTCAGCCTCGACAACTTCCGCCCGTTCTGGCTGGCCATCGGTGCGCTCGTGGCTCAGTTGTCGCTCGCAGCCAGCTATCGGGCGACGGCGGTCGCGGCGCGGGCCGGGGCGCGGTCTCCCCTCGACCGCCATTGGAGATAGGTGGTGGCAGTCTGCGCCAGACACAAGATGAAACCGCCAGGCCAGCCCCGACCCACCCAGGTCGGAGAGGGCGGCGCCACGCTGGCCCCGGCGCAGGCTACCACGGCCGCGGGGTCGGGGACTCGTCCGCACATCGTCCACATCGTCACCGCCTCAATGACCACGCGGTTGATGCGCCGGCAACTCGGCTTCCTGAAGGCAGCGGGGTTCGATGTTACGATCGTCTCATCCCCAGGCCCGGAACTCGCCACAGTCGCCGAGCAGGAAGGAGTGGCGAGCGCAGCGGCGCCGATGGAGCGCGAGATATCGGCGCTTCAGGATGTGAAGAGCTTCTGGCTACTGCGGGGGCTGATCCGGCGCCTGCGGCCGTCGCTGGTGAATATCGGCACCGCGAAGGCCGGCTTGCTGGCTGGGATCGCCTGCTGGCTCTCCGGTGTTCCGGTTCGCATCTACACCCTCCACGGCATCCGTCTCGAAACCACCAAGGGCCTCAAGCGCAGGATACTGGTACTGGCGGAGAGGGTGTCCTGCCGATGCGCTCACTACGTCCTCTGTGTGAGCAAGAGTGTCCGCGAGCGTGCCCTTGAGCTTGGCCTCGCGCCGGCCGACCGGCTTCTCGTGCTCGGCGCCGGTAGCTTCAACGGCGTAGATGCAACTCGCTTCGCTGCTACGCCCGAGCGCGTCGCCCAGGCGGCTGAGATCAGGCGGGAGCTCGGCATTCCCGCCAGCGCGCCGGTGATCGGGTTCGTCGGGCGGTTCACCCGTGATAAGGGGATCGTCGAGCTGGTGCAAGCTTACCAGACCGTCCGCAGCCGCTTCCCCGAGGCGCGGCTGATGCTGCTCGGCCGCTTCGAGACCGGCGACCCGGTGCCGGACTCGGCCCGCAGCTTCATCGAAACCGACCCGGGCGTTGTGCACGCCGGCTATGTGCCCGATCCCGCTGCCCACTACCAGGCGATGGATGTGCTGGCGCTTCCCACCTACCGGGAGGGGTATCCCACCGTGGTGCTGGAGGCATCGGCGGCGGGCAAGCCGGTCGTCGCCACCCGTGCGACCGGAGCGGTAGATGCCGTCCACGACGGCGTCACCGGTCTCCTCGTCCCGGTCGCTGACGCCCAGGCCTTCGGAGAAGCGCTTATGCGGGTCCTGTCCGACAGAGATATGGCTGCCCGCATGGGCGCCGCAGGCCGCGCCCGCGTGGAGCGCGACTACACCACCGAGCGCGCCTGCCGCGATCTCGCGGCCCTCTACCGCCGGCTCCTGAGCGAGCACGGCATCGCTCGCGGGGCATCTCGCCGCCCCGGAGCCAGCGCGCTCGCCGCGAAGCGAATCGCGGACATCGCTGGTGCCGTCCTGATTCTCGCCGTCGCCGGGCCGGCGATGGCGGTTGCTGCGCTGGTGGTGCGCGCGAGTCTTGGCGCGCCCGTGCTTTTCCGCCAGCGGCGCGCCGGCCTGCACGGCCGTCCATTCTGGCTGCTCAAGTTCCGCACCATGACGGATGCGCAGGACCAGGAGGGCCGGCTGCTCCCCGACCGGCAGCGCCTAACGCCAGTCGGCCGGCTGCTCAGACGTCTCGGCATTGACGAGCTGCCCCAGCTCTGGAATGTGCTCAGGGGAGAGATGAGCCTGGTCGGGCCGCGCCCTCTCTTGGTCGAGTACCTTCCCGCCTACACCGACCGGGAACGGGTTCGCCACGCCATCCGGCCCGGCCTCACTGGGTGGTCCCAGGTCGAGGGCGGTCACACCTCCCTGTTCAGCAAGCGGCTCGAGCTCGATAGTTGGTATGTGGACCACTGGTCGCTCGGGCTGGACCTCAAGGTATTGCTGCGCACCACCTCGCGGCTTCTCTGTCACGCCGACTGGGTCGCCTGCCAGGAGCTGGCGGTTGACGACCGGGGCCTCTGGCGCTATCTCCAGTGCCCGCCGACCGGCAGCGAAACCGGGCCGGCGGACAGCAGCGGCGCGGGGGCGAGCTGATGGCGCTGACATCCAGCGCTCAGGTCCTTAGCGTTGCCGACAGCGACCGCTGGGCCGAAGTGCTCGAGCGGATGGCGGCCCATGACTTCTGCCACCTCCCCGCCTATAGCAGGCTGGCCGAGATGTCCGGGCACGGCCGGGCGGTCATGTTCGTCTACCAGGAAGGCGAGCATACCCTTGCCTTTCCGCTGCTCTTCAGGCAGATCGAGGATGGGCAGGGGCATATCGGCGGCGGCCCCTGGACCGATGTCACCTCGGTCTACGGCTACGCCGGACCGCTGGCGACCGGCGAGCAGATCCCGGAGGATGTCGCCGGGCGGTTCATGGCCTGGGTTACCGATTGCTTCAGAGAGCAGCGCGCGGTCTCGGCGCTATCGCGGATGCATCCGCTGCTCTCTCAGCAGACCTCCATCCTCTCCGGCTTCGGGGAGATCGCGCCGGTTGGCTGGACGCTGTCGGTGGACCTGACAGCGCCGGAGGAAGAGCAGACCCGCTCCTACCGGAGAAACCACCGGCAGGACATCAAGCGCCTCCGGTCTATGGGCGTCACGTGCGAAGAGGTGGGGACAGAGCGGGTGGACGAGTTCGTTGACATCTACTACGAGAACATGGATCGGGTAGGTGCATCCTCGGAGTATTACTTCAGCCGAGACTACTTCCGCCGTCTCTTCGGCGACATGCCCGGCGTGACCCATCTATTCATGTGCCATCATGAAGGAAGGGCGATCGCGGCGGGCATATTCACCATCTGCAGCGGCATCTGTCAGTGGTATCTCTCCGGGTCGCGCTCCGACTTCAGCGGCCCTCCGCCGACGAAGCTCATGTTCGATGACGCTCGGCACTGGGCGCGCGCCTCGGGCGCGCATGTCCTGCATCTCGGTGGGGGGGTCGGGGGAAGCCGCGACTCCCTCTACCACTTCAAGCGCGGTTTCACGCAGCGCGAGCACGTCTACTCGATCTGGAAATGCGTCGCTAATCAGCAAGCCTACGATGAGCTTTCCCGCCTCATGTGCGAGATCCACGGCCTCGCGCCGGCTGACGGCTACTTCCCGCTCTACCGGCACCCCGCCTTCCAGCAGGTGGCGGCGCGGGCTGAAGGCGGACAGGCTCACCCCTTGGATTCCGGCCGCAGAGAAGCGGAGGCCGCAGATGGGGACTGATCCGTCGGGCGGATTCGTCGAGCTGTCGGGACCGGACCTCAGCGAGACCGAGGTGGATGCTGTCATCTCGGTGCTGCGGACGCGCCGGCTCTCGCTCGGCCCGAAGCTCCCCGAGTTCGAGCGCGCCATCGCGGACTACGTTGGTTTGAGGCACGGCATCGCGGTAAACAGCGGCACCAGCGCGCTCCATCTCATCGTTCGCGCGCTCGGTCTCGGCGATGGCGACGAGGTAATCACTACCCCGTTCAGCTTCGTCGCCTCCGCGAACTGCTTGCTCTACGAGCGGGTCACCCCCCGGTTCGTTGACATTGACCCGAGCAGCCTGAACATCAACTGCGATCTCATTGAGGCGAACCTGACCGAGCGCACCCGCGCCATCCTCGCGGTGGACGTCTTCGGCCTGCCCGCTAACTGGGGCCGGCTTCGCGAGCTAGCTGCGGCGCATCGGTTGGCGCTGATCGAGGATAGCTGCGAGGCGCTGGGCGCGCGGCTGCGGTCGGGGGACGGCGGCTGGACGATGGCGGGGACCTTTGCCGATGCCGGGACCTTCGCGTTCTACCCGAACAAGCAGATCACCACCGGCGAAGGCGGCATGGTCGTCACCGACCGCGACGACCTGGCCGCGCTCTGCCGCAGCATGCGCAACCAGGGCCGGGACGAGGGGGCCGAGTGGCTGGCCCACGCCCGCCTCGGGTACAACTACCGTCTCTCCGATATCAACTGCGCGCTGGGAATTGCCCAGATGTCGCGCCTCGAGGAAATGCTGGCGGCGCGCCGGCGGGTAGCTGGTTGGTACCGCGAGGCGCTCTCCGGAATGCCAGGCGTCGCGGCGCCCGCTGATTCTCCGGGCGCCGAGCGGAGCTGGTTCGTCTACGTCGTCCGGCTGACCCGCTGCCGGGGAGGCGAGCAACTCCGGGCGGCGCTCACCGCGCTGCGGGAGCGCGGCATCGGATGCGCTAACTACTTCCCGCCCATCCACCTCCAGCCGTTCTACCGCCAGCTTCTCAGCCACCGCGAAGGGGATTTCCCGGTCACCGAAGAGGTGTCCGGGCAGACCTTGGCGCTGCCCTTTCACAACCGCATCACCCAGGCGCAGGTCAGGGGAGTGGCCGAGGCGCTCCGCGAGACGATGGTCGAACTGAACCTAGAGGGACCAGCCGGCGCACCCCCGGTGGCGCTGGGAACAGCGGCCTCGGAGGGGACGAGGGCACAGGCGACATCCCCCGGGACGCATGAAGCATCGCGGGAAGGCGGGAGCGCGTGAACATCTGCCTGTCATCCGCGGGACGGCGGGTAGCGCTGCTGGAGTGCTTCAGGGGCGCGATGCGCGGCCTTGGCCTGACAGGGCGCGTCTTCGTCGTTGACTGCTCCCGGTCTGCGCCGACCTTCTACCTCGCCGACGATGCCTGGAAGGTCCCGCCCTGCACTGCGCCAGATTTTGTGCCGACATTGCTCGACCTCTGCAAGCGCGAACGGATTCGGCTGATCGTCCCGACGATAGACACTGAGCTGCCGGCCTACGCCGCCCATCGCCAGGACTTCGCCGCCATCGGCGTGACCGTCGCGGTCTCCGGGCCCGAGACCGTGGCGATCGCCGCCGACAAGATACTCACTCACCGCTGGCTGACAGATAATGGCTTCCCCACGGTCCGGCAGGGCACTCCCGCAGAGGTGCTCGCCCGGCCGGGCGACTGGCTCTTCCCGCTGATTGCGAAGCCGCGGGGCGGGAGTGCCGGAATGGGTGTCATCTGCGCGGCGTCGCCGGAGGCGCTAAGGGTGGCGGCGGCCGAACGCGATGATCTTGTGGTTCAGGAGATGGCGCCCGGCCGCGAGCACACGGTCAACCTGTACGTTGACCAATCCGGCCGCTGCCTATGCGCCGTTCCCCATCAACGCGTCGAAGTGCGCGGCGGTGAGGTGAGTAAGGCCGTAACGGTCAAAGACCCAGGCCTAATCGCGATGGCCACGCGGATCGCGGAGGCGCTGCCGGAGGCGCGCGGGCCGCTCAATTTCCAGTGCTTCCTCGATGGGGGCGACATCAGGGTGATAGAGATCAACCCGCGCTTCGGCGGGGGCTATCCGCTGACCCACGCCGCAGGCGCGGATTTCACCAGATGGCTCCTTCAGGAGACAGTCGGCCTGCCGGTGGACGCTGCTTGCGACGACTGGCAAGATGGGCTGGCGATGCTCCGATACGACGAGGCCGTGTTCGTGCCAGCCGAGCGCATCGAGTGCCGGGGCGGGAGCGAGGCTCCCGCAACGGTTCCCTCCAGCGATTCACACGCGGCGCAAGCTCCGCTTACGCCGCGGGTCGGCGCCGCGCGGTCGCGGACGACCGGCGGCCGCCAGTGAAGGCGCCGCAGGCGAGCGCCAATCGGCAGTTGGCTATGTTCCCAGAGACCGAGACAGCGCGGCCCGAGCAAACGAGCAGTCGGCCGATGCCTGGACGCCCGACGGCGGCGGAGCTTACCTCAATGCCGCAGTCCCGACGCGAGGGCGGAAGGTCGGCCCAGCGCGCGCTCGATCTTGTCGGAGCGGCCTTTGGGTTGGTGATCGGCGCGCCCCTCATGCTCATGGCTGCGATCGTGATACGGCTGAACATGGGGCCCCCGGTGTTGTTCCGGCAGCGCCGGCTCGGCCGTCACGAGCAGCCGTTTACGCTGCTGAAGTTCCGCACGATGCGTCCCCCTGAGGATTATCGCGGCCGGCCGCTCACCGCCTCCCAGCGCCTTACCCCCACGGGCCGCATCCTGCGCCAGCTCAGCATAGATGAGCTGCCGCAGTTGTGGAGTGTTTTCCGGGGCGAGATGTCACTGGTCGGCCCCCGGCCCCTCTACATCGAGTACCTGCCGTACTACACCGAGCGAGAGCGCAAGCGCCACAAGGTTCGCCCGGGCCTGACCGGGCTGGCGCAGATCAGCGGGCGGAACCGCTCGCAATGGGATGACCGACTCGAGACGGATGTGCGCTACGTCGAGGCGAGCTGCCTATGGCTCGACCTGCGCATCCTGATGACCACGGTC
>Ga0315275_10000630_pt1 | contig 29623 bp, 25 predicted proteins | sample YL17G03_0_MG_FD_205557 | JGI IMG/M metagenome (GOLD analysis project Ga0315275, IMG submission 205557) | Sediment microbial communities from Yellowstone Lake, YNP, Wyoming, USA - YL17G03_0 | ecosystem: Environmental > Aquatic > Freshwater > Lake > Sediment | place: USA: Wyoming | collected...
CGTCCATGCCGTAAGTCCTCCAATGGCAATCACTTGGAAGACTTCATCGGCACACGCCGCCTGATTACTTGAGCCTATGTGGCGCTGTAGTACTAATTGGCGACTGAGTTCCTCCACAGGGGATGTCAGCAACGATCACCAAGCGGCGACCGCCCGTGATCTGCATCGCCCGTTCGATTGTCATCATCTTCGTCGGGCTAAGGTAGAAGATCTGGTCGTCGCGCAGTTCCCGGAAGTAAATCTCCAGGTCCTCTGCCGCGCGATCGTTGATTTGGACGGCTCGCAGGCTTTTCATGGCCTGCCACACGCGGATATGCTGCGTGTGCCGCCCGCAGAGGTGGATCATGCCGCCATGGGGGTAGACGGCCAGAAGCGCTTCATCAAGCGGCGCGACGAGGTCGGCGTACTGGGACCCTGACAGAAGATGCGTCGTGCATCCGCACAGTTGCCCGTATCCCGGCGGCTGGCACCGCGCGGCAGCCACCACCGGCTGAAGCTGATCCAGGGGAATGTGCGTGAGGTACCACCGGTGCAGGCGGGCCAGAAGGTCGTTTATGAGGGCCAGATCGTGCCGGGCGGCATCGGGCCGCTCCAGCATCGCCATGAGAAACTCCTCCCCGTACAGGTTCACCGCCACATTGAGGGCGCTGGCAATGGTCGGCAGTCCGAAAATGGGCACGGAGACCTTGGCCCCCAGAAACGCTTCCGCGATCCGGCGGGCCAGGCGCCATGTGTCATCGCGCTCCAGGTCGGGCGGTTCCAGGGCCCCGACTGGACGACGGAGATTGTCCGCCCACCACTGTCCCTCGTGGAAGAAGACCCGAGCGCCGAGCATGCGGTCGACAAAGTGAACGCCGTAGGGCCCGAACTCAAGGCATAGCGGACGGAAGACCTGCCGGTCCCGGAGCTTCTCGGCTTCTGCCGTAAGGGAATCGAGGGCCTCGTCAACCCACCGTTCGGGCTCCTTGTAAGGGTCGGCCGAAGACTGGGCACAGACGCCCCAGAGGACAAACCCGGCAGGGCCCCCCTTGCCCGCAAAGACCTGACGGAGCCGGGCGATGTGGAGTTCCCGCGCTGCCACCAGAGACGGGTCGTTCAGGACCGAAAGCGTCGAGCTCCTCTTCCCAATCCGGGGGTCAGGTTTCACTTCCATGTCAACGTGTCTCCTTTTCTTCAATCCAGACGACCCCGGTCTCCCGAAACCAGACACCTACTCCAACCGAAGCGCGGGCGGCATTCAAGCCCGCCACTTAAGCGGCCGCCCGCACCACGCCCCGGCCGCCGCGGCCGCAAACCAATGGACCCGGTTGGGCCACTCCGTCGCAACGTTTTGAATCGCGTGACTTTCGAGCGACACGGCTCGTCCCCACGTTTCGGCATCCCTCCGGACGCGGACCGGCTGCCGGAGGGCCTGTTCGACGGCTTACATGGCGTCCTGCCGGCGTCGCAGTTTCACCACGGTGCTCGTTTCGTCAAGTTTGACATCGTCCCAGGTAACGACAACGCCCCGGGCCACCGGTCGCACGACCTCGGCGCCCGGCGCAAGGCCCACCGGCAAGGCGTTCAACCGTCGCGCGTCGGCGGCGATGTCGATCATCCCATGAAACGTGTAGCCGCCGAACGCATCCAGCCGCTCGCCACTCTTAAGTTCCCGCTTGGCGACGGTCATCGCCTCGGCCACCGGCTCGTCCTTCGGTGCGAGCCACACGCGGCGGAAAAGGTGCGCGGCCGCGACGGAGTACGGCGCCTCCAGGAACCAAAGGTGGTACGGCCGGAAGAAGGTGCGGTACTTGCCTTTGCCAACGCCGAGGTAGGCCAGGTCGTCCTGGAGTCTCAGGTCCTGGACGCGGACCGTGATGAAGACGCCGCCGCTCATGGAGCGGCCCTGGACGAAGTCCACGGCGCCGGGGAATGTCGTGATGCCGCCGTCTTCCTGGAGCGCAAAGATCTGGGACACGTTCTCCAGCGTCGCTTCCGGCCCGACCATGCCGCGCCTCATCGGGCGGCAACCGGTGGCGTTGGCGGCACATGTCATCTCGAACATCGTCTTAGTGCCATCCACATAAGAGCACACTTGGAACGGATCCTTGCCGGCCTTCCGGGCCGATTCGGCCACCGTGTCGGGCGTGGCGGACGGGCTCAGCGGGTTGTTCTTCCCCTTGCCGATGACGATCGGCTCGAAGCCGAGCGTCGTCACCCAGTCCCACATCTCGGCCAGGCACCCCGGCTCGTCGCCGGAGGACACGGTATAGAGGACGCCGGCCTGGTGCGCCAGCCGCTTCAGGACGCGGCCGACCGTCACGTCGGCCTCAATGTTGACCATGACGATGTCTTTGCCCGCCTGGATGCAGGCGTAGGCGGTCTCGGCCCCCGTCGCGGGCGAGGGCGTCACGTCGGCGACGATGTCCACGGCCTCCAAGCGGGCCGCCAGCGTGTAGTCGCCCGTGACGATGCACCGGCCGGCCCTCAGGGCGTCCATGGCGCGGCCGGGGACGGCGGTTTCGACAAGGCCGTCGGCCGGGACGCCGGTCGCCAGGAACGCCTCCCGCGCAGCCTTCGTGTCGGTGTCGGCCAGCACGTTGACGACCATGCCCTTCATCATGGCGACCTGGGCGACAAAGCCGCTGCCGATCCAGCCTGCGCCGCTCACGCCGATGCGGATGGGTCGGCCTTCCGCCTCTCGCTGCTTGAGTGCCTCGTGGATCACGCCGCTCCCCTTCTCCTAGCCGCAACCGCTTCGCGGGCCGCCGTCGCCACGTGCTCCTCCGTCAAGCCGAGTTTCAGCATCAACTCCGGCATCGTGCCCGACCCGGCATACGTGTTGTTCAGCCCCACGAACCGCATAGGGACCGGATGAGTTCTGACGACGGCTTGGGCCACGGCGCTGCCCAGGCCGCCGCGGATCAGGTGCTCTTCAGCCGTCACGATCGCGCCCGTTTCCCGCGCGGCTGCCCCGATAACCTCTTCATCAACCGGCTTGACCGTATGCATGTCCACCACACGCGCCTCGAGCCCCTCCGCCGACAGTATCACCGCTGCATCCAGCGCCACCGGCACCATCAGGCCACAGGCAATGATCGTCACGTCCCGGCCGCGACGCACGACGTTGGCCTTGCCGATGTGGAACGGACAGTCGCCGTCCGGATAGACGTGCGGCAGCGGCTCGCGGCTGGAGCGCAGATAGACCGGACCGACATGGTCGGCCGCCGCGCTCACCGCTCGAATCATCGAGGCCGGGTCGCACGGCACGAGGATGACAAAAGGCGGCAGGCCGCCCACCAGGGCAAAGTCCTCGATGCTCATCGGCGGCGGACCCTCGCGGGTCGTACTCAGACCGGCATGGCTCCCGCACAACTTGACGTTCAGCCCGCCCATGCTGACCTGGAGGCGAATCTGGTCATACGCATTCGCCAGGAGGAACGAGGGGAAACTGCTCACAAACGGCACGAACCCCGCCGATGCAAATCCCGCGCTGACACCGACCAGGTTGCTCTCGGCAATCCCCAGGTTGAAAAACCGCTCCGGGAACTCCTTGCGCATGCTATGCGCGCGGGTTGAGTTCCCGAGGTCGCCGTCCAAGACCACCACGTCCGCTCGCCGGCGGCACACTTCCAGGAGCGCCTGACCGAAGTAGTCGCGCAATTCCTCCGCGGGCTTCAGGCCCGCTCGCTCGCCTAGGCGCATGCGATCTCCTTTCGCGCCCGCTCGACCTTCTCGCCCGAGAGAGCGCGGCCGTGCATCGTGTGGTCATTCTCAATGAACGAAACGCCCTTGCCCTTGATGGTGTGGGCCAGGACGACCTGTGGCCGCCCAGCGACGACCTGCGCGGCCTTGAGTTTCGCCGCCACGTCCGCGACGTCGTGGCCATCGGCCTCCAGCACATGCCAGCCAAAGGCCTGCCACTTCTCCGCAAACGGTTCCAGCGCCATTTCCTGCGCAATGGGACCGGTCTGTTGAAGTTTATTGAAGTCCACGATGGCCGTCAGCCGGTCGGCTCTGAAATGGGCCGCTGCCATGGCGGCCTCCCACACCTGGCCTTCCTCGCACTCGCCGTCGCCCAGGAGAACATAGACCCGGAAGTCGAGCCGCTGGAGCCGGCCGGCCAGCACGTGTCCCAGGCCGAACGAAAGGCCCTGCCCCAGCGAGCCGGCTGAGACCTCGACTCCCGGCGCGGCATCCTGAATAGGATGGCCGTGCAGCCCGCTGTGGACCTGGCGGAACTCGCTGAGGCGCGCAAGCGGGAAGTAACCCGCGCGGGCCAGCACCGAGTACAGAAGCGGCGCAGCGTGCCCCTTGCTCAGGATGAATCGGTCCCGTTCGGCCCAATGGGGCTCTGCGGCGCGGTACCGAAGGATGTGGCCGAAGTAGAGCACCGTCAGGATCTCGACGCACGAGAAGCAACTCGTCAAATGGCCGCCATACTTGGTGGTGATGTCCAGCACGTCGAGCCTGAGCGTCTGCGCCCATTGCTTCAGGGACGCCATGTCCACGGATGGATTGGTGCTCATGCCATCTCCTTCTTGTGCCTACTCCGTGGCCACCATGCGCCGCATGAGGCGGGCGATCTGGATCGCGTCGGAGGTCTTCATGCACTGGCGGATTTCGTCGCGACCCACTCGGTCCAGCATGGTGAATCCCATCTGAAGGTTCTTGATGCTCTGTTCAGCCGCATCCTCTGGCATCTCGCGGTACGGAAACAGGTCCAGCCCGTACCAGCCGTCGTAGCCCCATTCCTCGAGCCAAAAGAGCAGTTCCACCGTCTCCCACAGGTTCACCATGCCGACCATGAGGTCGTCGTCGAACATCTTCCAGTTGTCGTTCCAGTGAGTGTGGAACAGGCGCTGGTAGCGGAGGGCGAACGAAAACGACTCCGCGAGGTTCTCGTTCATAATCGAGGCGTGCCCGGTCTCGATGTTGATGCCGAGGTTCGGCCGGTTGATCTCGTTCAGGAGCGCGACGCACTGGCCGACCGACGGCAAGAGGATGTGCGTCCGCGGGTCGTAGGCCTTGTATTCGACGACGATCCTCTGCCGAGGATTGAAGTCGGCCATCTCGGCCAAACCCGAGGCCAGATCGTCCCACCGCCGGCGGAAGTCGGTCTGGAACGGGTAGTCGTAGCCGTCCTGGGCCGGCCAGTAGCAGACGAACTTCGCACCGAGTTCGCCGGCGACCTCGATCGTCCGCTTCGCCAGGTCCAGGGCCTTCCGACGCAGTTTCTTGTCGGGATTGCTGTATTGGCCGAACTTCAGGTCCGGATCCACCCACTGATGAGGCGTGATCATCACGAACTCCAGGCCCAGGTCGCCCGCCAGTTTCTTCAATGGCCGATAGGTCTGGTCGTTGATCTCGGTCGGATAATGCATCTCGAGCCCGCGGACGCCGGGGATGCGGCCGGCCACCTTGAACCGTTCCTCGATCTTGCGGTCGGGGCGGTAGCCCTGCTTCACGAACCGGTCGCCCGCGGCGCCGAGGTACCACATCCCGACGGAGACTTTCAGGTCGCGCATTCCATACACCTCAATTTCCGGGAACTTTTTGTGCGCCCGAGGGTGCCAGCGGCCGTGCCGTGCCCGGCTTGACGGTCTTCCGACTGCCCGTAGCGGGTTCTCCGGGCGTTCGAGGCGGGGATGGGGCCGGAGACGGATTGACCACATAGCATTGGAGTTCCCCGCCGCTGTTCTTGCAATAGACGCGGCCGTCGGCGAAGGCCACGTGCGGCCACCCGGTGGCCACTCCGCCTTTCTCGGCCAGTTTCTTGCCGTCCGTGTCGTAGAGCGCCAGCCGGCCGTTGCCGAGGCAAATCAGTTTGCCGTCGGCGGTCATGATAAGCGTGCCGCCGATCCCGAAGTCGTCGCCCTGCCACACCTTGGAAACGCCCGTGGCCCTCACGTCCCAGCACTCCAGCAGGCTGGAGATCTTGTAGAGCCGGTTCTTGTAGAAGATGGGACTGCTGACATCCGTGTGAGGCGCCCTGCCGCGCTTCATGGCGCCGCGCAGGGAGACCTCTACCAGGTCGTCCGATCCCAGGTGGTTCGACACGACCACCAGGCCGTCCCAGTAGGCCGGCGTCGTCAGGTATGAGTTGAACTGCGGGCGGTAGGGGTACGTCGCCACGGTCCGGCCTTCCTTGCCGCGGTCCACCCGGACGACAAGCAGTTCCCCCAGGCACAGCGCCGCGATGCACGGGACTTTGTCCACCACGATCGGGACCGGCCCGCCGCTGTGGCCGGCCATGCTGACATCCTCGGACGCCCACGCGCGCTTGCCCGTCTTCTTATCAAAAGCCACGAGGGCGCCTTGCCTGGACCCGACCTCGACGACCGCCCAATTGCCGTAAACCAGCGGCGACGAGGTGTAACCGTAGTCGCGGTTGCCGGCGCGACGGCCGACTTGGAAGGTGTCGAAGAGGTTGAAACCCCAGACCTTGGCGCCCTTCTGGGCCGTGTTCCACCCATTCAGTTCGCCATCCACGCTCAGGCTGAAGAGGTATCCGGTTTCCTCATCATACGAAGGCGTGGAGATGGGGCCCTCGACATAGGCGCCTTCGTCGCCGGTGGCGAACCGGCTTCGCCCGCGGCTCGGATAGGTCTGCTTCCAGACCTCGTTGCCGGTGGCCGGGTCGAGGCAGTATACGTTGTCCGCCCCGGCCACGCGGCCCAGGACGAAGACTTTTCCTCCCCCGACGATGGGGGAATTCTCGCCAGTGCCCACATTCTTCTTCCACGCAGCCGCCGCCGGAGGCCAGCCGCCGGCTTTCCATCCGGAATCCTCCGGCGAGATGTCGGTCCGGTCTGGCCCGCGCCACGACGGCCAGTCGGCCGCCAAGGCCGCCTCAGCCGTCAACATAATGGCGCCTGCCGCCAGCACCAGCCACGCCGCTTGCGAGTTTCTGTCGCCGGCCATCAATCGGCTTCTTAAAAGTTGTCCGGACATTATAACGTACGAGCACCCATTGTCACAGATTATCCGGAAACAGAGTCGCTCCCCTGGCGGCCGGGTTTCCGGAAATGGTTGCGCGAGGGCGGTTGCCCAACGGTCAGGAACCCTCGGGAAGGCACCGCCGCCAGCGCCTAGCGCCGTAGTTCCCCGTAGAGCACATAACGGTCGCCGCGATGGTGCAACCGCAGGAACTCAACCGGCACGTCCTCCTCCGAGAAGGAGACCCGCTCTATGTAGAGAACGGCGGAATTAACGGGAACGGAGAGGCGGTCGGCCAATGGGTGGGACGCCGAGATGGCGCGAATGGTCTGCTTCGCCCGGGCCCAGCGGAGCCCGAAATGCACCTCCAGGAGCTCGCGAAGTGAGCGCGACCGGTAATCGAGTTGCAGAAGACCCCGGCAGATCCGATGGACGAGCCACGACTCCTCCAGGCTCATCGGCTCATCATCGGCCAGGCGCAGGCGCTCGAGGCGAATCGTCTCGTCACCGGCGCCGATGCCCAGTTCCTTCGCAATAGACTCCGGCGCGGGAACCACCTCGGCCGACAGGATCTTCGTCCCCGGGGCAAACCCTCTCTGGCGCATGTCCTCTGTAAACGTGATGATTCGACCGATGCCCTGCTCGATCGTCGGATGCGCTACGAAACTGCCTCGGCCGCGCTGCCGGTAAACCAGGCCGTCCCGCACGAGGGCGTCGAACGCCTGCCGCACCGTGGCGCGACTGATGCGGTACTGGGCGATGATCGCCGACTCTGAGGGCACCATGTCCCCGGGCCGCCACTCACCCCCGAGAATCTTCCGGCGCAGAAGATCGTACAGCTGGTGATACAGCGGCACCTTGCTGTCACGGATGATATGGTTGGCCCGCTCGACCATTTGTGCCATCCAAGAACGTCGGGGCGCCTTGGCAACGCGTAGGAGCCCAAGTCGCGCCAATCGCTGCACCGACATACCATAACGCCCCGGCGCCTGCTCTGCAACACTCTGTCCTGTTCCGCACGACTGAAGCGGCGGGCGAACATGAACCCTCTGCCCTCGTGATCTGCAGGAGCCCGGCGTACAGTCTCGGCAGCGCAGAACTCCTGCTCAGATCACGATCTGCCCGTTGAGTCTCCTGTCCGAAGGCATGGGTATCGATGACGGCACTGGAGCGCCCATAGACGACAACACACCAATCCATTGAGAGCAAAATGCACAGCTCCGAGCCGTGTGCCGTCAGCCTGAGCGGTTGTCCCGACAACCGGACTGGCGGTTTCCTGCGGTTCTAGCGGTTTGGGCGGTATTCCGAATACGGCCGCAACCCTTTTGCGGAAGCGCAATTACGTCAAAGACAAAGACTTGTGAAAATCCGCCTGAGAGAATTCGAAGTCCGCGACTCTATCCATTGAGCTACGGGCGCAACGTCGCCATTCTAGCCGGGGCGTCGCGCGTGTCAATCCGCCGGCGCGGCTGCCTACTGGAGATATTCGCCGCGGACGAAGCGGACGATGAAGGGCGCGAAGATGAGGATGACGACACTCGCCAGGATGAGCATTGAGGGGACGAGGATCTTGACAGCGGCCTCGCCGGCCCTCCGCTCGGCGCGCATCGAGCGGCGCATGCGCAGGAGGTTGGCCTGTAGTTTCAGGACGTCGGCCAGGGGCGTGCCGAGCGATTCAGCCTGAAGGACGGCCGAGAGAATACCGTCCAACCCGTCTACGTTGATGCGCTGGCCGAGGTGGGTGAGCGCATCCTGGCGGCTGCGGCCGAAATCAATTTCCCGGACCAAAATGCCGAGTTCCTCGTTGAGGGGGTCGTTCGGTTCGTCGCGGATGACTGCGCCCGTCGCCTCGTAGAAAGTGGCGCCGGCGTCCATGGCCATGGCGACGAGGTCGAGGGTGTACGGCAGCCGCTTGGCGATCGCCCGCAGGCGCTTCAGGGCCCGTTCGCGGAGCCACAGGTATGCCACGAAGAAGCCGCCCAGGAACCCGACAATCAGGAAGGCCACGATGGCCGCCAGCGTCATGCTATCGAGCATCAGCCGCCCGCCCAGCACAAACATGACCGCGCCGACCAACCCCCACACGACGCACAGCACGATATACTCGTCGGCGCTGTACTGGTGAGGGTTGCCCAGCGCGAGCAGCAGTTTCAGGATGTGACGCTTGAAGCCCGGAAGGTTCAGCCGGCGGACCAACTGGTGGATCGGGATCAGGAACGGCCGGAGCCAGAGGACCTCGAAGAGGCCGTTGCGGTTGATGTTGTCCACTTCGACGCGGAACGCGGCCTCCTCGCCGGTCTCGACGGGGGCACGAAACAGCGACGTCACCATCGCGAAGACCGCGACGAAGACCAGCACGTTGATCATCACCAGGAGAAACACATCCACCCGTCCTTCCTGCGACCCCCTAGATCTCGAACGAGACGATCTTGCGGATCCAGAGGAACCCGGTCACCCAGAACACCACCGCGACGGCCAGCAAAAGGAGACCCCACTGGTCGTTCAGGATCGCCTGGAGCCACGTTTCGTCAATCAGGTAATAGATGCCGACGATCACGATAGGCATCGCGCCCATCATGTAGGCCGACATCCGGTTCTCGGCCGTCAGGCTCTTGACTTTTTCCTCGAGGCGGAGGATTTCCCGCAGCGACTCGCCCAGCCGGTCGAGGGTCTGCGGCAGGTTCCCGCCGCGCATGCGCGCGGTCTCCATGGCCGCGAACAGAAGTTTGTAGTGATGCAACTTGATGCGGGCCGAGGCTCGCCGCATTACCTCGTCCACGCTGGCGCCGTGCTCGAACTCGCGGAGCATGAGGCCGAACTCCTGGCTGATGGGCGGCTGGGTGTTGGCCTCAATCAGTTTCATGGATTGGACCAGGTTCAGGCCCGCCCGCATTCCGTTCGCCAGGGTCACGAGGCCGTCAATCAGTTGATCGTTGAGTTTCTGTCGCCGGCGTCGCTGGAGGACGAAGATGACGATGCGCGGCACGAAATAGCCAATGGCCGTACCTGCGGCGAACGCCAGGAGGATGCCCCATCCGCCCGCCTCGGCGTGAACCGCGAAGAGGCAGAAGATAACGCCCGCCACCAGGGCCCCGGCGAACATGACGAAAGTCAGTTGCCGCGGCGTCACGTCGAACATAAAGAGTTCCACCAGTGCGCCGTGGAAATCCTCCTCCTGCCTGCGGATCATCTCGCGAAACGGCAGCCGCAGGGAGATGACGCCCCCGAACGTCGCCACCATCACGAGAAGTGTGGCGCCGAGGCGCTCGGGGCTGAAAAAATCGCTTTGGGCGAGCGGAAGCACGTCGTTCATGTCTCACATGAAGGCATCAACGGTCAGAAGGCCCTTCGTGAGGAGGTCCTTGGCGAAGATCGGGATGTAGCCGGTGTGAATCAGTTCGCCGCGCGCGCGGCCCTTTTCGCCGCTGATCGGCCGCGTGAAGATGTCCTCGACGACGATGGTTCCCTCATCGCGGTCGAGGCCGGCCACCTCGCTGATGGCGGTGACCTCGCGGCGGCCATCGGCGAATCGCGTCAGGTGCACCACCACGTCGAGGGCCGTCACGACCTGCTCGCGGATCGCCCGAACGGGCATGTCCACTGCCTCCAGAACGAGTCCCTCGATGCGTTTCATGGCGTCCTCGGGCCCGTTGGCGTGGATTGTCGTCAGGGACCCGTCGTGGCCGGTATTCATGGCCTGGAGCATGTCGAGCGCCTCGGGGCCGCGGACCTCGCCGACGAGGATCCGGTCCGGCCGCATCCGAAGCGCGTTTTGCACCAAGTCGCGGATCGTGTAGCGGCCCTTCCCTTCGACGTTGGCCTGGCGCGTCTCCATGCGGACGACGTGTTCCTGGAACAACTGGAGTTCGGCGGAGTCCTCAATCGTGATGATGCGTTCGTGCGGCGGGATGAAGGCCGAAAGGACATTCAGCAGCGTGGTCTTGCCGGACGCCGTGCCGCCCGACACGAGGATGTTCTGGCGCCCGAGGACACAGGCCCTCAGGAAGTTGGCGGCCCACGGCGTGATCGTCCCGAATCCGATGAGGTCGTCAATGGTGAACGGCACCTCGGCGAACTTGCGGATCGTCAGGACCGGCCCGACGAGGCTCAGCGGTTCGATCGTGGCGTTGACGCGGCTGCCGTCCGGCAGGCGCGCGTCCACGATCGGGCTCGAGCGGTCAATGCGCCGCCCGATCGGCGTCACGATCCGCTCGATCACCGTGTAGACCACCTCGTCGGAGAAGAAGGATCGGCCGGTGTTGCGGACCACGCCCGCCTCCTCGATATAAATCTTGCTCGCGCCGACGACCATGACTTCGGTGACGTTCGGCATGTCCAGCAGGTCCTGGATCGGCCCCAGGCCAACGACGATGTCCAGGATGTCCTTCATCAGGTACCGCCGGACGGTGTACACCCACAGGGCCTCGGTCACCTGGGGGGCCTCGCGGTCGAAGGCCGGGTGGAACTCCTCTTCGACCTTCTCGATGTCTTCCTTGACGTGGTCGGCGCCGAACTTGAGGCCCAGGTCGCCGATGAGGAGGTCCCTCAATCTCAGCAGGCCCGCCTCGTACTGCGGGTCGAGGACGCTGTCGCCGGGGGCGAGGATCGGCGGACGCATCTTGCTCCCGGCCCGCCGCGATATCTCCGTGATCACGTCGCGCTTCAGTTGCTGTTCCACGAGGAACCAGCCTGTCTCGTCGTCCACCTCCTCGACGCACGAGTCGAGGACCGCCGCAAGGTGGGCCTTGATGTGGGCGATATAGCGCGGGTCGCTCTGGGCCTCGACGTCCACCGTCCTCAGGTTCAGGCGGCGCAAGAGTTCCGCGTGAGTTTTCTTCTCGACCTCCATCGCCTTGGCGAGGGGCGTCCGTTCGCGGCGGGTGCGGATCATCTCCTCGGGCGGACGGACCGCTTCCTCGCCCGACAGGTACAGAGCCCACTCGCCGATGTGGATTTCCTGGCCGGGGGCGATCTTGACCTGCTCGCCCACGCCGACGAGGTTGCCGTCCACCAGCGTCCCGTTCAGTCCGACGTTCTCAATATAGAACTCGCCGTCGCGCTTCAGGATCCGCGCGTGCTCCCTGGAGACGAACGGGCTGGGCAACTCCAGGTCGTTGGCGGCGTCGCGGCCGATGCGCAGCAGGTCTCCCTTCATGTCCATTTCCTGCCGCACGTCGCTCAACTGGCTGTAGGCGATGACCCGCATGGACCGCGTATCCGTTATTCTGGCGGAGGCAGAAGCGCCGGCGCCGCCGCGCCGCGGGGCTTCTCGAGCAGGTTCTGCACTTCCTTGCTGATCACCGGTTCGCCTTCCCCCTGGCCCGCCAACGTCAGCGTGAATCGCCTGGAACCCTTCAAAAGGTTCATCTGAATCTGAAAGAGTTGCTTGGCCTGAAGCGGCTGAACCTCAATCTGGATGTTGTCATAGGTCCGACGTGTCTGGGTCACCGACTCGGCCGACCCACCCAGCGCCTTGACCTGGACGTTTTCCATGACCTTCTTGATTTCGATCTGAGGCTTCTTGGGATCGGAGCCGATGTCGAACTCGCCGAAAATGTTCACATAGGCGCCCACCTCCAACTGCTGGCCGAGCGGGTTGTCGGGGGCAATAGGAATAGTGATCAGTTCGTAGCCAGGGCGGATAATTCTAATCTTGCCCGCCCCTTCCTCCTTGAACTCGTTGTACCAAAGGAACTCGCCGGGAGACATGTCACGCGGGGCCTTGCGGCCGATGAGCAAGCGGCCATTGTCATCATCCTCGGCGGCCCTCTTGAACGCCGGCTCCAGTATCCTGGGGATAGGCACCCTAACCAGATTGTTTTTCTGGATGGGGTTTCCCTTGGCCACCGGGTCCCTCAGCTGAAAGAACTGCTTGGAGCCAACCTCGTATTGGCTCCGGACACGGCCGATGTAGACGTTGACGAGGATGGCGGCGACCAGGGCGGCGCCGATGGCGACCGCCAGGACGCCCCCGCTTGGAATCCACTGCATTTCCTTCGACTGAGCCATGGAAGCCCTTTCCTATCATCCGGCGCGGGCCGGCACCCTATTCTCGGCTTTGCGGTGCGAAATTGCTACCCCAAAAACCCGGCCCACGCGCTACCGGGGCGCGTCGTAGACCGCCACGAGGGTCTCATCGCCGGACCGCCGCGGCCGCGCGTAAACTATCCGTTCTCGCCCCTGCCGAGAGAACCGCACAAGCCAGCCCTCGTCGGTCTGCGCCCGGGGGTCGGGCGCCTCGACCATCGTCCACCCTTGGGCCTCGTAGTGCTTCTCAAGGCTTGAGAGGGCCACATGGATATCGCCCGGCAGGCGCGCCAGCACCATCCGGGCGCCATTGCCTTCGGGGTTCTCGAACACCGCCAGAACCCCGGCCCCATCCGGAAGCAAGCCGGCCGGCACCTGGCTTCGCGGGTAATCGAATGGAAGGCCGAACCGGTCTGCGAGGAACCGGCGCCGGGCCTCGGGCGTCTGGTTGAGCGGATCCTGGTACGGCCCATCATCCTGTGCGGCGGCCATCAGGATGCCGGCCATGACCTTCCGGAGGTCGGTCATGGCCTCCTTTCGCCCCTCGGAGCCGGGAGGGACCTCGGGCGCGGGCGGCGTGGCCGAGAACGCGGCCGGCGCCGAGGCCGGAAGCCCCTTCCCCGTTTCTTCAAACCGCGCGGGAGACTGAAGGAAATGCGCAACGGCCACCATGGCCAGGAGGATGGCGACGATCGCCAGCACCCGCCACAGCGTGGATAGCCGCCGCGGTCGGCCCCCCGGAGGCGTCTCCTCGGCACGGGGTTTCGGGACTTCCTGGGACATGGTCGGGTTCACTGGGCCGTTACAACCCCTCCGCTGCCGATCCGGGCCTCGTCACTGAGGATGTCGTTGGCGTGCCACCAACGATTGTAGATGTCATCGCGGGTCGGCTTAAAGTGCGGCGCCACCGTGGCCGGCAGATTGTCCCGGAACGCCTCGAAAATGGCCTTGCACGGCCCGGTCCGGGCGATCTTCCAAGCATCGAGGTCGAAGAAATGCCACGGGCTGGTGTCGCGGTAATGGTCCGACGTGGCCGTATGGTCTATGAAGTTCCACATGACGCCCTGCGACTGGAAGGACCGCTCGGCGTGAGTGTGCTGGCGGCCGGGGAGGTTTCCCCAGATGCGGTTCGCATAATCCCGGGCCAGAAAGTTCGTGGTCGCGTCGAGTGCCGGCTTGAACACCTCCGGGTAAAGCCGCTCGAGTTCTTCGCCGCTTCCGCGCGGCATGTCGCCGCCGCTGGGGTCAGGAAGGTTCCCGGTGGGGGCCCAGCCCTCCAACTTCATCGGCGTCCACGGGCCGCTGGCGGCGTGCCAGAGATGGTAGCGGGCCTCGACGACGGCCTGCTGCTTCGTCAGCATCGCCATGGCCATGTAGATCGTCACGCCGGTCATGAAGATGATGATCGGCAGCGTCAGGACGAACTCGAGGAGGGCGTTGCCTGATCGAATCCCCCGGCGACGAGCGCGGTGGTAGCGGGTCGGGCTCAATGCGTGACCCCTTTCGCAAAGTCCGGCGAGTAGGCCGAGAGCATCTGGCGGACCGGGTCCATCCGCTCGGGCGTGAGGACGCCCGCCACGTCGCCGGCCTCGTTGGGCAGGCCCTTGTCGAGTTCAGGAATCAGTTCGTTCCACCGGTCGGCCCGCATCAGTTTCACTTTCCAGTGCTGCGTGAAGAGGTCCCAGGAGTAGCGGTTGTACACGCGGGCCTGCGCGTAGCAGACGAGGTTATCAATGGGGTTGGGGTTGACGAAACGGACGGCCCACTGGTGGACCCGGCCATTGCGATAGGCGAATCCGTTGAAGGTGAAGTGCGCCTGGATGTTGGCCGTCAGGTTGTCGCCGTCGGCGCTGAAGAGGATGGGCGCCAGGTTCGGCGTCTGGCCGGCCGGCGGCAGGTAATCGCGGCTGAGGGTCTTGTCGTTTTCCAGTTCGGCCCCGTTGAAGCGGATCAAGGTGACATGAAAATAGGTCTTCATTTCCGCTTGCGTCCAGGGCCACGGGGTGCCGTCGGGGTGAACCGGCGGATGCGGCGCAAAGATGCCCAGTTGCGGGTAGTGGGCCGTCCGGCGCGGCTCGACGCGATACCAGACGGCCTCGCGCGGGTCGGCCCCTTCGTAGGACTGCGTGGCCCGCGTGTAACCCGCGAGGCTGGGTCCAAACCCTTGCCCGCGGTAATTCACGCCAAACCGTCTGAGGTCCCTGTTCGTAAAGTTAGTAAAGATCAACCGTTCACCGTAATAAGTCGTGGTCGGGACCGGCCGATTGGTATTCGTCTTGACCGGCCAGGGACCCGTCGGCGGCGGGGGGTACGGCGCCACCACGTCCGCCGGGTTCTCCGGCGTCCAGGGGTGGCTCTCGTCGTTCGGGAGCGGATAACGGGCGTCGAATGACGAAGTTTCACACCAGGTGCGAGTGATTTTGCTTGGGTCCGCCTGCCCGATCCGCCTCACCTTGTCGTAATCCATCTCCCAGTTCTTCTCGTCAACTGCAATCCGGTCGTCCGTGCCCCCGAAAAGCATGTCCAACTTCTTCAGCGAAACGACGTTGAACATGGTCGAGAAGCGGCTGATGTCGAACAGGCCCATCGGCTGGGTCGTCGTGAATGGTTCGCGCCAGTAACCCCACGGACCCAGGACCTGGCCGCCGTACCCGCGGTAATTCATCACCCACGCAAAGCCGCCGATGACCTGGCCCCCCTGGGCTGCCGGCATGTGGCCGGTGGTCATCGGGTCTTTAAAGTCCTGGAACTGGCCGTCCACCACCGGCAGCGCCGGCCAGAGCGGCACGAGGAATCCGAAGTCGGCCTTGTTCTTGGTGGCGATGTCTATGGCCTCGCGCTGAGCCGCCAGGGGCGTATCCTTGGCCATCGCGTGCGAGAAGGCATCCATCAGTTTCGTGCATTCCCACAGGACACCCGTGTCGTAGGCCAAGTAGTCCGGCCACGGCACGGCCGCCACGATGTCGCTGAAGCGATGGATGATATCCTGTTCGGAGGCAGCGTTGCCGACCACCAGGAGCATCGGCGATTCGGCCAGCCGCGGGTCTATCGGCATGTCGCGGCCGGCCTTGGACGCGCCGATGTTCGTCACCAGATCATCAACGCACTCGACGGCGTGGGGCGTAACGGTCTCCAGGGTATCGCACAGGACGATCAGCGACAAGAGTTGCGTCTCCGTGACGTTGCTCATGGAGACGACGTTCAGGCCCCTGGCGTACCAGGCGGCGCCGCCGGCGGTGGCGGCGTCGGCGGCGTTCTGCACCTGGACCTTGTGATTCAGTTTCTCGCCGCCGTTCAGGACGAGGAACAGGAGGCCCGCCAGGAGGAAGAAGAACAGGACCACGACGTAAATGGCCTGTCCGCTCTCGGACCGGTGGAACCGCCCGATGAAACCGCCGGCTCGTCCGCGCCTTGGCCCCGCACTCGTGTGTCGGTCGCTCATGACTTGTTGGCTCCCGCGACTTTCTCTTGCGCGGCGATCATGTCGGTCGCTTGTTTGATGTAGCCCTGGATTTCCATTGTGTCCTTAGCATACCGGGCCATTTTGAAGGTGGCCAGGGCCTCGCGAGGCCTCAGTTGGCTCAAGAGGACCTTGCCCTGGGCAAAGTACCGCCGATAGTCAATCTCTTTCAGAAGATCGCGGACCTCCGGTGTGTCGTCCACCGTCTTGGCCGCCAAGGCCTCCTTCTGGGCCGTGAGCCACGCGCTCTGGCCGAGGAGTTCCATGGCAAGCGAGTAATGCTTCCAGTACTCCTTCTTTTTCTCGGCCTCGGCGATGCGGGCTTTCACGTCATCCGTGTCCTTGATCTTCTGGGCGGCAAGGTAACGGGCGATGGCGTCATCGTACTTCTTCTGGGCCATGGCCAGGTCGCCGGCCTCCATTTCCGCATTATAGCCTGCCTCGGCGATCTTGCCGTCCAGGACCTCCTTGAGGGCCGTGTCCTTCGGGTCCAGCAACTTCTCGGCCTCCGCGTAACTGGCGATGGCCTGGGGCCACTGTTTCTTTTTCATCGCCTCATCGCCCGCCTTGATGAAGGCATCCAGTTTCTCCTTCTGGCCCTGGGCCTGGAGGAACTGCTTGGCCTCGGCATTCTGCGGATCGTACTGGAGCACCTGGACGTAGTAGTCGGCGGCTTCCTTGAGGAGGCCGTTTTCCTTGAAGGTCCGGGCCTGCCCGAGAAGGTCTTCGGCGGCGGCCTTGTTCATCTTGGCCCGGATAACTTCGGAGGGACGGATCTCGAGGCACTTCTTATAGGCGGTATAGGCGTCGGCCCACCTCTTGTCGTCCGCCGCCTTCTCGGCTCGGGCGTACAGGTCCGCCAGTTTCTTCTCCGTGGCTACGGTCTTCAGCAGTTCCACAATCTCCGGGGTCTCCCGCTTCTCTCGTGCCTTCTCCCAGAATGCGGTGGCGTCGTCGAATAGTTGCTTTTGGAAGGCCTGGCGACCCTGATCCACAAAACTGCGATACACTCGCTGGTCAATCTTGTCCTGAAGCACCGCGATCTTGTCGTTGGGTTTGAGTTCGGGGTGGCGTTTCGCCAGGTTGATCAGTAACTCGATCGCTTCTTCGTATTTTCCGGCTTTCTGAAGCGCCTCGACGCCGGCCATATTCTCTTCGATATCGCGCTTATCCCCGAAACGCTTGCGGAACCCCATCACCCAATCGTGCGGCGCTTCCAACTTCTCGGCGGCGGTGGCGGCCTCGTCGGCGGCGGACCAGTCCATGTCGAGCAGCGCCTGCTCCGCCCGGGCCTCCTGCGCGCGCGGCATGGCATACTGTCTGAACCCCTCCATCTTGGGGTAATCCTGGACAATCCGAGCGTAGGCGGCAGCCGCCTCGGTGTACCGCTTCGCGTCATACATGCTGTCTGCCGCGCGCTGGGCCTGACGGGCCTCGTCCTCTAGGGCCATCTCCTGGTTGTACTTGTAGATGATGAAACCGGCGCACAGGGCGATCAGCGGCCCGGCTGTGACGGAGGCCCAGAAGGCCGTCCTCTTGAGGGTCCACTTGGGCTTCGGGATCGGAGCGGTCTTGTCGGGCGACTCGGCGCCGGCCTCTGCGCCGGCGGGAACGGCCGCGCCCGGTCGCACCGCTGCGGCCGTCGGCGCCGCCGCGGCCTCGGTGTCTATCTCCTTTTCCAGGGACTCGGAATCGGCCACGGAAATGCTCTTGCCCTGGACGTTCATGACGAAAATCCGCCGCAGCCAACGGACGATCTGGTCCGCCGTGGCGAATCGCTTTGCGGGGTCCTTGTCCATCATCCGCTCGACGATCTTCGAGACGAGGGGCGGGATGCCGGGCTGAAGGTCCTTCAGCGGCGGCACCCGCAGGGCTGCATTCGAATGCCAGTGCATCCAGCGGACCTGCTGGGCCTTCTCGTCGCGCAGGACGTCCCGGAACGCCTCGCCGAACTTCTCCGGCCCGGCGAACATCTCGTAGGCGATCATGCCGAGCGAGTAGAGGTCGGCACGAGGGTCCACCGGCATCCCGGTGAACATCTCGGGGGCCATGTACTTGGTGGTCCCCATCGGGAGGCTGGTCCGGCCGCCCGAATGGCCGATCAGGCCGAAGTCGGTGATCTTGAGTGCCCCGTCCTTGGCCATCATGACGTTGGCGGGCGTAAGGTCCCTGTGGACGATGCCCTGGGCATGCATCGCCCTGAGGCCGAGGGCCGTCGAAAGGAGGATCCCGAGGCCTGTCTGGAGCGGCACCGGGCCGCGGTCCATCAGGGTCCTGAGGGTCGTCCCCTCGACGCATTCCATCACGAGGTAGAGTTGCCCTTCCTGCTGGATCAGTTCGTGGACGTGGACGATGTTGGGCTGGGAGGCCGACAGGCGCGCGAGCGTCTGGGCCTCCGTCCGGAACCGGACGGCGAATTTCTCGTCGGACGCCAGATGCGGCGCGATCTGCTTGATGGCCACGTAGCGATCCAGCGTCGGGTCGTAGGCCTTGTAGATAATGGCCATGCCGCCCGCCGCCAGTTGCTCGCGGACCTCGTACTTGTCGAGCATGACGCCCGGCTTCAGGGAACCCGTGAACGGCTGTTCTGCCATGGCTAGACGTATCTCCGATACTCGTCTTCGTTCGGCCCTGGGGCCGGCGGCGGCCTCTGGGGCTATTGGTCCTTAGGCCGCAACTCCGGCCCCCCTTCGTTCGAGAGCGTCACTATGACCTGAATCGTAGCGGCGTACTGGGCGCCCTGGCGATCGGGAATCTGGAACTCTTCGCCCAGGAACCGCGAGGCGTAGGGGATTTCCAGCAGGAACGGATAGGTCACCTGCACGTGCAGGTCTTCCCAGTACCAGTAGTCCCAAATGGGCGGAATACCGTGGTAGAACGGGCAGTACGGCACATAGGTCCAGCCCCAGTCGGACCACTGGTCCCGGCGATGGTGGGCATACGGGCAATCGTTGTCGGGGTTCCCGTCCTGCCAGTGGGCCGGCTTGGCCAACTTGATCGTCGTGTAGGCATTGGCGTAATCATACTGTGCCTTGACGCGATGCATCCAGCCCTCGTCCTTGGCGCCGAAGTGGCCGAAGACCGCGTTGGTCTCTTTCGAAACGGTCTCTCCCGTCTGGTCGGGGGCGCCGCTCCGAAGGGACGCGCTGACGGGCACGAGCGCAAGGACCGCGGCTCGCCGGATCATTTCGAGTTTGCCAGAATCCATGCTGTCGGGCGGCCAGACCAGGTTGTGCCCCTCGTCGCCCGTCGCAAGCGGCACGACGACGGTCGCCATGCGGGCCGCTGCATAGGCCGAGTAGTGGACCACCATGTTGGCGTTAAACAGGAGCGTCGCCTGAATGATGACCAGAAAGATCATGAGGGCAAACGGGAAGAGGAGCGTCATCTCGATGGCGGCGCTCGCGCCCTGGTCCGCGTGGAAACCTCGCGGGCCGGCCGGCTCGCCACGTCGAGTCGCCTGCGGCGACCTGGCCCGGCGCACCCTGAGGAGGATCATGGCCACGGCCGCCAGAAGGACGACCCCGACGACGATAATCACAAGGCACCGCAAGGCCAGCGGGCTAAAGGCCGCGGCCCGCGCCCAGTCGGGAACCTGGCCGGACGCCTTGACGGCCATCCAGATGATTCCGCCCGTCGAGAGGAGGCCGGCGACGGCCAGAATCCGCATCGGCCATTTTCGCGACCTCGGAATGGAATCCGCCGGACCCATGACCGTCTGGTTCCTTTACGCCCCGAAGAGGCGTCCCACGCCGTCCCACAGGGTCCCGCCGGCTATCGTCTCCGCCAGGTACCACATGGTCCCGATGCAGACGGCAAAACCGAACGGCACCCGCAACGTCGCGACCGGGACGGCATCGTTCATCGTGGCGGTCGGCAGCGGCAGGATCCTGAGGGCCCTCAGGAGCCGCCACATGGACTGGCGGACCTCGCCTTTCCAGACCAGGACGATCAGGCCGACGGCCGCGCCGGTCAGGAACGAATAAAACATGGCGTGAACCGTCGCCCAGTCCTGCCAGCCCAGAAACGCGCCGACCGCCGCCATGAGTTTCACATCGCCGCCGCCCATCCCTCCCACGAGGTAGGCGATAAAAAGGACGCCGAACCCGAACCCGAACCCGAGAATATGGTTGAGAAACTCGTCCTTGGCGCTGCCTGCGGCGGCGCCCTCCAGGGCGCCTAGCGCCAGGCCGACGACTATGGCAGGATACGTCAACCAGTTGCTGACCGTACCGCGGCGGAGGTCAGAGATCGCCGCCGCGATCAAGACGCCCACAAGGACAATCCAGGAAACCCATTCCCAGTTCACTCACCGCTCCTGGCCCTTCGCCCGCCGACTCCGGGCCGAACCCCCGGCTGCGACAGTCTTGCAGCGCCTCGCCGTCGGCAAAGAAACCCGGGCAGACGGGGCTATACGCCGACCCTGGCCGATGCCCCCGCCGCCGGTCTTGCCGCCTGCGGCTACGGGTTCAGGGTGCCGCCGAAGAACTGCGAGTCCTGATTGTTCGTGGCGTCGCCCTTGGCCTTCGTCCAGATGTCAACCACCCAGGACCTGATCTCGTTCCGGAAGATGATCAGGAGGCCGAGCAAGGGCAGGACGATGGCCGCGACGATGAGGAGTTTTTCGAGCCCCTCGGCGCCGCGCTCGTCCCGGTGCAACCGCCTTAACTGACTGAGGATCATGGCTGTCATTCGTATCTCCTTCATCCTGTGCTTTCACTGCCGGTAAAACGAGGTACCCCTCGTTCCTAGTTCAGCGTGCCGCCCGTGAACCCCGAGGTATCCTGGCCCTCTCCGACCACGGTTTTCCAGATGTCAACCACCCAGGTTCTAATTTCGTTCCGGAAGATTATGAGGAGGCCGAGCAGGGGCAGGACGATGGCGGCGATGATGAGGAGTTTTTCGAGCCCCTCGGCGCCGCGCTCGTCCCTGTGAAGCCGCCTCAGCAACGTCCATGCTTTCATTTGTGGCGCTCCTTTATTTACGCGCCCGGCAGCCTACTCCGCCGAAGCAGCCGCTTCGGCTGCGAAGGCTGGAAGCCGGGCGGCTAACCAAAATGTTTTAACAATCCTTATAAAAACGGCCACGTGACGTAGTACGCCACCATCCCGAAATAGTCCGACAGAACCTCAAACAGTTTCTCGAAAAGGAACATCAGCGGCACCGCGATAAAGGCGAACACCATCACGTAGTCGAGCATCGTGTAGCCGCGCTCATCGCGGTGGAGGCACAACAGAAAACTCGGAACTCGGAGCGCGGAACTAAGGGCACAAAGCCTTCGCTTCCACTCCGTTTTCCGTTTCGAGCCGACCGTTCTGCGATTCATAACCCCGCCTTTAACCGTACCGCACACCGCGTGTTTCGCGTTCCGAGTTCCGCGCTCCGCGCTTATTTATCGGCAACCAGCGGTTCCAGGCTTGGCAAGTTCTTGAGTTCGGCCTGAACCGCCACCTCATTACGGAAAACGAGTTTGGCGCCCGTCCATTGCAAGTCTGCCTTGGAAAGTTCCCGCTCTCCCTTCGGCAGGCGCAGCATGAACAGGTCCTCCACCTGGTACCGACCGCGGTCGTCCAGGGCGAGAACCTGGCTTATCTGGACGATGCGCCGGGCACCGCTGCCGAACCGCATCATCTGAACGATCACGTGAATGGCCGAGGCCACCTGGGCACGCAGCGCCATGAGCGGAATCTCGACGTTGCTCATCATGGCCATGGTCTCGAGGCGGTGGAGGGCGTCGCCCGGAGAATCGGCGTGGAGGGTCGTCATGGACCCCGCGTGGCCGCTGGTCATCGCCTGGATCATGTCGAGGGCCTCGCCGCCGCGGCATTCGCCGACGATCACGCGGTCCGGCCGCATCCGCAGGCTGTGCTTGAAGAGGTCGCGGATCGTCACTTCGCCGCGGCCGTACCGGTCGGGCGCCCTCGACTCAAGGCCCAGCACGTGCGGCTGTTTCAACTGGAGTTCGCTGGACTCCTCGATGACGACGATGCGCCGCTCGGCCGGGATGAACTCCGACAGCACGTTCAGGAGGCTGGTCTTGCCGCTCGACGTGCCGCCGCTTATCAGAAGGTTCTTCTCCGTGACAATGCAAAGCGCCAGGAAATCCCGGGCCAGTTCGCTCAGCGTGCCGCTCGAGACCAGGAACCCCATGTCGAACGCCTGCCGCGCAAACTTGCGGACCGTCACGACGACGCCCCGCCTCGAACACGGCGGCATGGCCACGTGGACGCGCGACCCGTCCGGCAACCGTGCTTCCAGCATCGGATGCTCGGCCGAAATGCGTTTGCCGACGTATTGAAGGATGTTCCGGGAGGCCGCCAGCAGGGCCGACTCGTTCGGGAACTTCGCCCGGGTCAGTTCCAGGCGGCCGCGGCGCTCGATGTAAACCTCGTCCGGGCCGTTGATCATGATTTCCGTCACGGTCGGATCCCGGAGGTACTCGCCGACCGGCTCCAGGAAGTGGAAGATCGTCTGCTCAAAGATCTCTTCGAGCCGGATGGGCTTGCGATCTGCGGGTTTGCCGGGTGCCGTTATCATAGCGCACACTGTCCTCCCGACGTTGGATTATACACCCTAATCGTTTCCCGTGCCAGTCGTCCACCGCCCCCAGGGCTCCGGCCAGGGCCCTGCGCGGCCCCCTTCGGCCTATTCGATGCTCTTGAGGCTCAGCCGCCGGGCCTCTTCGGCCACCTCGTCCGCCGCAAGGCCGGCCTTGCCCGCGATCTCGCTGGCGACGACCTTGCCTGTCGCCTGGTCCTCGGCGGCCACGTGGACTCGGCCCTTGCGGTCATAGGAGTACGTGACCTTGACGAGGCTGCCGGCAGGCCGGTTCGGCGGCAACTCTCTGACCTCAAGGCTACCGATGGTTATGTTGGCCGTCGGGTCGGGGGCGTCGCCCTGGACCACCTGGAGGACGATCTTCTGCTGCCCGTCGTAGGACGTCTGATAGGTCTTGGAGACGCTGGCCGGCAGTCGGCTGTTCTTCGGAATCAGGACGTCGTTGCGGTACTGGAGGGTCCTCACGTCCTTGATGATGAGGCCCAGGGCGTGGGCGGCGACGTCAACGGTGCGGATTTTTCCGAGCCTCTCGGCGGCCTCGGCACCCAGTTCGCGGATGCGGTCTTCGCTGTGCAAGGCACAGACCGCCGCGTGGATCGCCGCGCCCGAAGCCACCGTCTCGTCCACCGCGATGTCGGTCGGAGTGGGCCTGGCGCTCATCCGCGCGAGCAGCCTCTGGACCATCGGCATCCGGGCCGACCCGCCCGTCGGGATCATCTTCGCGACGCCGCTCCACGTGATCCCCGCCTCTTCGAGCACCATTTCGGTCGTCAGTTGCGTCACCGCCAGGAGGTCTTCGGTCAGCGACTCGAACTCCTCGCGCGTGACCTCGTAGTTGCCCCAGTGGCCCCTGTAACTGACGGGTACATTGGTCTTGTCGCGGCGGCTGAGGGTCTTCTTGGCCTCCTCGGCGCTGACACACAGGTACGCCAGCGCCTGGGGGTCTTCGCGCGGGTCGGTCGAGAACTCCCGGCGGAACTTGTCGGCCAGGAAATTGACGAGCCGCTCGTCCCATTCCTTGCCGCCCAGTTCCACGTCGCCGTCGGTCGCCAGCGTGATGAACTCGTTGCCGCGCTTCTCAATGACCGTTACGTCGAACGTCCCGCCTCCGAGGTCGTAGACCAGGAAGATCCCGTCCTCTTCCGTCCGGGCCAGACCGTACGCAAGCGCGCTGGCGGTGGGCTCGTTGACGATGTCGAGGACCTCCAGGCCGGCGATCTTGCCGGCATCCTCGGTGGCCTTGCGCCGGGCGTCATCGAAGTACGCCGGGACCGTGATCACCGCCCGCCGGATCGGCCCGATGTGCATCTCGGAGTCCTGCTTGACCTTCTTCAGAATGAGCGCGGAGATCGCCTCCGGGGTATACGTCTCGCTGTCCACCTTGAACCGCCACTTGGAGTTTCCCATCTGGCGCTTGATGTGAAGGACGGCCCGGGCGGGGTTGGCCAGCGCTTCGCGCTTGGCGTCGCGGCCCACGAGGACGCTCGACTTGGTGAACGCGACGACCGAAGGGGTGAGGAGTTCCCCCTCGGCATTGGGCACGAGGACCGGCCGACCGGACTCATCCACGTAGGCCAGTTTCGAAAGAGTCGTCCCGAGGTCAATGCCTACCGCCCGGCCTTCGGCGCGTTTCGAGACATCGGCCATGACTGGACCTTCACGAGGGGGTGCGAGTTTCAGTCCATTCTAGAACAGGCCACCCCATTGTCAAGCATCGCACGGAAACCCCGCCCTGGGCAGAATCGTCCCGCGGCACCGCGGCGAGGTTGACCTTCCGCCGCCCGGCTGATACCATAAATTGGCCTGGGCCGGCGGCATTCTTTTTAAGCCGTACCCGGTTTCCGCCATCCGTATAAACCCTCGCGGAGGCAGTAATGGCTTCGGAAAAAAAACCAAAGGACCCGGATCCGACACCGGACCCCGTTCAGGCCGTCTCCATCTCGGCACGCGCTCACCTGGAATGCACGGCCGGCCCGGAGAAGGGCCAGCGGCTGCGCGTGGCGCCCAACGTCACCCTCATCGGCCGCGACGCCGCCTGCGATGTCGTCCTCTCGGAGACGGCCGTTTCGCGCCAGCATGTCCGCATCGAACGCCGCCCCGACCGCTGGCTCCTCAGGAACCTGAGTGCCAACGGCACCTTGCTCAACAAGAAGCCCGTGGACGAGGCCGTGCTGGCGGACGGCGACGAGATCCGCATCGGCGCCAAGACCCGCCTGCGGTTCGTCGTGGAGGAGGTCGCTCTCTCGGCGTCCGGCCGGCCCCAGTTCCGCCGCAGGGCCGCTCCGAAAGAAGATGAGGCCCCCGAACCCGAAAAGAAGACTGCCGCCGACGCCGAGGAGCAGCCCAAACCCTCCCTCTTCAAACGCCGCAAACGCCTCTTCGTCGGCCTGGCCATCTACCTGGCGGGCTTCCTGGTACTCCTGGTCCTGGGCCTGATCTATTTCAGTGGCGGCGGCCTCATCGGGGGTTCATCCGAGATTCCGGTGCTCCTTGAGGATGACGTGGTGGTTTCGGGGCCCGGCGGCGAGGCCAGGCGAATCACCGGCATCCGCAACGCCCTGGACGTCAAGTTCAACTACGAGGTCAATCCGATCCTCGCCGAACAGGGCAAAAAGGAGGCCATCGAACAGTACAGGACCCGTTATTTTCCAGGCCATGCGTCCGACCTCTACAGCGCCGTACGGAAATTCCAGCAGGCCCTCGGTTACTCCGGGGGGCGCGGATTCTTTGAGAAACCCGCCGAGGACAAGATCTTTCGGGACGCCCTGGACGAACTGATCAAGGCCGTCCTACGCGATTACAATCAGGCCGTCCTCGCCGACAAAGGCGATGATTACAGGGCCGCCTGGAAAGGTTACAAGCACCTCCTGGACGTGATTCCAGAACGAGAGAACCCCATCTATAAGAACGTCGCCCTGCGATTGGACCGCCTGAAGAGACTGCACGACGACCTGAAGTAGGCGGCTGGCTTACTGAGCCTGCCGGCCGGCAGACAGGACGGACTCTTACTTGGAGTTTTCCCGGCTCCCCCCATTGGCTGGAGGTTTCGCCCTCAGGGCGGGGATTTTGAAGAATGTCGTGGCCGGTTTGGGCTCGTCGGACTCGTCAGCCTCTGCTTTGGCATCGGGCCGTTCGGCCGGTTTCACCGCAGGGTACTTCTGACGAAACTCGCGGAGCCACTCCGGGTCCACGTTGTCCGACCGCGGAGACGCACCCGGCAGGGTGGTGCTGCGGCCGGGCTCGCCACGGCCAAGCCCTGGCTGGCCGGAAGACGGGCTCTGCGATTGCACGCCGGGGCTCTCCGCAGGCGTCTTGACGGCGGGAGTCACGTCCGGCTGGATCTCCTCGTTCCACGGCACCCATACCCCACCGGCCACAAGCAGCGCCAGAACCAGCGCCGCGAGGCCGAACCCCACCGCCAGACCGATCACGATGACCTCAGGCCGCTCGACGGCGACGTCCCATAGAGGCCCCGCCGCACGACGGATCCAGCGGCGCATCAGGCGGACCCTCACGCGCCGGCGACGAAGGACCTGTTTGCCCGCCGACTCCGACAGCCGCACGATGGCCTGCCGCAGGTCCTCTTTCCTGGCACCCAGGAGCGTGGCCACGGCGATCACGACCGTTCCATGGCGGCCGAGGTGACCGCCGTAACGCCTGACCCGCTGGCCCAGGCGGACCAACAGGCCGACGGGGTCGCGCCGGGCCTGGGCGACGAGGCGCAACGCGCCGAAAAGGTGGCGCCCCCGCGCCACGTCTTCCGCAACGAGCCGGGCCAGCCCTTCCGATATCCCGAGCACTTTCTGGACGCCCCTGACCGCCTCGACCCGCCGCTCAAGCGACCCGACGGAAAGGCACTGGCCTAGAATCACCGCGTCCCGGTAGATCCACAGGTCCACCGGCAACCCGACCCGGTGGGTTCCATGAGGGGGCCATTCGCTCAGCCGCCGGCCCAGGCCGCGCACGACCACACCGAGCATCCGCGTTGCCGGAACGCCGCGGGCAACACAGGCCGCGAGAAACGCCTCGAGGGTCGCTGAGTCGCGCGGCTTGCCATCCAGATGCGAGCGGCCGAGTTCCTCGACGGTGGCCCGCCACCGCTCGAACAGTTCGCGGTCGTAGGCCCGTTTCTTCTCAGGGTTAGTCAGCACCGACACTGCCTGGGCCACCTCGGCCAGCAGGTCTAGCGCCTGCTTGCGGTAGGTGCCGATCTGGTAGGCCCGCAGTTTCCGCTTGATGCGGCGGCCCGCGTGGTGGACGGCGCCGGCGTCGCCCTCGAGTTCCGGCAGGGCCAGCAGGCCGTAATAGGTGGGGTCAGTGCGCTTCAGGCCGAGCCAGTCGCGCAGCATCGTCTCACGCGAGAGTTCCACGGTACCGACGGCGCTGGGTTGGGTGTTGACCATAGGCGTTTATTCGGCAAACGGCGGCCTGACTCTGTTATGATACCGCCGACATCGCGGCCAGGCAATCCGAGGGGGGCCTCCGCACCAAAATATAGTACGCTTTCTATGGCCGAACCAGCGTCGCGGAAACTGCGGTTAGAGGAAGTCCTGGCCCGCCCAGGGCGGGCGGCCAGGCTCCGGACCGCTCTCGACACAGGGTCACTCTGCGACCACTGCCTCGGACGCCTGGTGGCGGAAGTCGGATCGGGGATGACCAACGACGAGCGCGGACGCATCGTTCGGAGCGTTCTCGGCGTCGCGCCGCCCGACGAGCCGTGCGGCCTGTGCGGCGGACTCTTCGGCCGCATCGAGGAGTGGACCGCCCGCGCCGTCGCGGCCCTGGAGGGCCTGGATTTCGGCACCCTCGCCGTCACATCCCACCCCGACCCCGCCATCCTTACGCGCGAAGAGGCCCTCTGGCGCGCTACCGGCGCCGACCTCGCCGAGCCTTATAAACAGGCCTTCAACCGCCTTCTCGGCACGCGCCTCTGCCAGCGACTCGGCTGCGAGGCCGACCTCAGGAACCCCGACCTCGTCGTCCAGGCCGACCACCGCACCGGCGAGGTCGCCATCCGCATCGAGCCGCTCCTGGCCAGAGGACGCTATCGGAAACTCATCCGCGGCATCCCCCAATGCCGCTGGCGGCGGTTTACAACGAGCGTCCAGCAGACAATCGGCGACCCGGTTCTCCGCGCGGCCGGCGGCAAAGACCACCTTTTTCACGGTTGCGGACGCGAGGACGTGGACGTCCGGTGCCTGGCCGAGCGGCCGTTTGTGCTCGAAATATCGCAGCCGCGCCGGCGGCGACTCGACTGGACCGCCCTGGCGGCCGAGATCAACCGCTCCGGCAAGGTCGAGGTGACGGGCCTGGAACCCTGCACCCGCGAGGCCGTGGCTCGCCTGAAGGGCCTCCGCCAGGAGAAAACTTACCGGGCGCTCGTCCGGTTGGGGGCCGACGTGGACGACCTCGGCCTTGCCCGCCTGGCCACGCTCATCGGGCCAATCAGCCAGCAGACGCCCACGCGGGTCCTCCGGCGCCGGCCGGACCTCACGCGGACGCGCCGCGTTATTGCGATGGATTGGCGGCGGGCGGCCGACCGCCAAGTCGAACTTACCGTCCGGGCCCAGGCGGGCACTTACATCAAGGAACTCGTGAGCGGCGACGCAGGCCGCACGAGGCCAAGCGTGGCCGAGGTCCTCGGCACGACCGCCGCATGCATCGAACTCGACGTCATCGCCATCCACACCGATCCCGCCGCGCCTTAAACCCGGAACCCGAAACCCGAAACCCGGAACTTTGAACCTTGCTTTTTTTTACTCAAGCCTTCCTTTGCGCTCTTTGCGTCCTTTGCGGTTAACGTTTGTAAGTCGTTTTAACTTATGTTGACTTACGTTTTTTTGGCGCTCGGAAAACGCGCTTTTTTAGCAAAAGTTACCCCCCAGATAACCCCCCACCCTCTCTGGCGCTAGCGCCGCGAGGGGTATGCGGCAATAAAGATAAAATGGGTAACCCGACTTTCCGAAGTAGAGGGGGGGAGAAAGGGGGGCAAAGGGGGGTCAACGGGGGGTCAAAAGGGGGTCAAGAGATACCCAAACGGGGGGTATTTGGGTACTTGCGGACCCCATCTTTTTGACGTAAGTCGCGTTTTTGCAATTCGACTTACAGCAACGGACGGATCATCCGCAGATGACACAGATGGTCACAGATGGCCAGCCCCGTCAGGGGCGGACTGCGCTCTAGCCACGGGTGCAAACCCGTGGAACGCGGCAAGCCCAACCCCCATTTTTTTGATTGAGCCCCGGCCGGGGCGATTGAATCGTGTGCCGCAGGCCGTGATTTCAGTCGCCCCTATGCGGGGCTCAAAAAACGAAAAGAAGAGGGGTTCACGATCTCCGCCTTCCCCCGGGCTTGCCCGCCTGTGGCGGGCGGCGCACCGGGGCTAGAGATCAATCGTGCCTGCGGCACTCTTGAATGACATTGTGTGCCACGGCCCGTACGGGCCGTGCGTTTTTCGGGCGGGGCCTGCCCGCCGTAGTCCCCTCGGGACGAAGGCGGAACATGGCACGGTTAGGGGTGTCCCCAGATTCCAACCACGAAATAGGTGACTGTCCCCTATTTCCGTACTACCAGCGCCGCAACCAACAAGCCCGACGGTCCCATACGAAAACCACCCGACGACGCCTTCGCAAACTCGGCATCAATGTCAATCAGTTGAGG
>Ga0315275_10000631_pt1 | contig 29589 bp, 22 predicted proteins | sample YL17G03_0_MG_FD_205557 | JGI IMG/M metagenome (GOLD analysis project Ga0315275, IMG submission 205557) | Sediment microbial communities from Yellowstone Lake, YNP, Wyoming, USA - YL17G03_0 | ecosystem: Environmental > Aquatic > Freshwater > Lake > Sediment | place: USA: Wyoming | collected...
GGATGCTGCCGGCCGCCGCCCGGATCGCGTCCATGTCCGCGGCCTGTCCGTACAGGTGCACGGGGATGATCGCCTTGGTGCGCGGCGTTATCGCGGCGGTGAGCTTGCGCGGATCGAGGTTGAAGTCGCTGGGATCGATGTCCACGAAGACCGGGCGCGCCCCGATGCGGTGCACCACACCGGCGGTCGCAAAGAACGTGAAGGGCGTCGTGATGACCTCGTCCCGCGGGCCCACGCCCAGAGTCATCAGAGCCGCGAGCAGCGCATCCGTCCCGGAGGAGACGGCCACCGCGCGCTTCACCTTCAGGTACGCGGCGCACTCCTTTTCGAGGGCAGCCACCTCCGGCCCGAGGATGAACTGCTGGGTCGCGAGAACGCGCTCGATCGCGGCGTGAACGTCGTCACGCACCTCCTGCCACTGCCGCGTCAGGTCGAACAGAGGAACCGCCGGTTTCTGGTCAGTCATTTTTCACCCCTCGAGATTCGAGTAGCGCGTCCTGGGACGCACACGCCCGGAACGCCTCAGCAAGAACGCCAGGATCGCCCCCGCCAGGAAGCCCCCGATGTGCGCAAAGAAGGCGACGCCGCCGGCGGCGGCTTCCACCCTCGCGAGCGCCAAAGTGCCGGAGAAGAACTGCACCACGAACCAAAGTACCAGGAAGACAAGCGCCGGAAGCTCCGTGACCGTGAAGAAGATCCCCAGGAACAGCAGTGTCCTCACCCGCGCCCACGGGAACCAGACCAGGTACGCGCCGAGCACCCCGGCGATCGCGCCCGAGGCGCCGATCATCGGTACCTCGGATGTGGGCGCGATGAAGGTCTGAGCCAGCGCAGCCGCGCCGCCGCAGCCCAGGTAGAAGAGGAGGTACCGCACGTGGCCGAGCACATCTTCGACGTTGTCTCCGAAGATCCACAGGAACCACATGTTGGAGATGAGGTGGAACCAGCCGCCGTGGAGGAACATCGACAGCAGAACGCTCCTGATGTTGAAGAGCAGGTTCACGTCGAAGACCGCAGGTTGGAAGAGGCGCACCGGCACGAAGGCGTAGGCCCGCAAGAACCGCTCGAGGTACGACCCAAGCGAGAGCTCGAACACGAACGCCACCGCGCACGCCGCGATCAGCAGCACGTTTACCACCGGGGGCCGCGAGGACGGGATGGAATCCCGCAGCGGAAACATGACGCGGGAGTATAGCTTGCGGGCGTGTCAGCCATGGAGGCCCGTCCGAGCGGCCAGAGGGCACCGAGCGAGTCCCGCCTGCGGCGGGACGAGCAGGGTCAGCGCTTGGGTCAGCGCTTGGCCTTGCCAGCGACGCGCACGCGCGCTAACCTGGCCATAGCCATGGCAAGAGCGTCCGTCCAAGGGGAGCGGTGATGCCGCGAGACAACCCCCTCCTCAGCGTGGTCATCGCCACGGTCGGCCGGACGGACAAGCTCACGGCCTCGCTCCGCGCCTACGAGCGCCTCGACCCGGCCACAGAGCCGTTCGAAGTTATCGTGGTGTTCGACGGGCCTGAGCCCGCGGGCCAAGCCATCGCCTCGGCGCCCCGGCCCTTCCCGATAAAGGTCATCGAGCAGCCGCGCAGTGGTAACGGCCGCGCCAAGAACCTCGGCGCGCGGCATGCCGCGGGCGACTATCTCCTCTTCCTCAACGACGATACCCGGCCGGCGCCGGCTTGCCTGCTTGCCCATCACCAGGCACAGCAGCGCCTGGGCCCGTGCATCGTGGTCGGGCACGTCGACTGGGACCCGCAGCAGGAGATCACACCGTACATGCGCTGGCTCGCCCCGGCAGGGCATCTGTTCAACTTCGGACGGCTGGACACCGAGCGCCAGATACGCTGGGACGCATGCTGGGGGGCGCACCTTGGGCTGCCCCGGGCGTGGCTACTCGACGAGCCGTTCGATCCCGGTTTCCCATTCCCCTCACTGGAGGACTCCGAGTGGGGGTATCGCCAGGCGCACCGCGGCCGCCCGCTGCGGTACGTGCCCGAGGCGGTCGCCCTCCACGACCACAACTATGGCGGCCCGGCGGACTTCCGGCCGCGGGCCAGGATCTCGGGAGCGGCGACGCGCTACGCGCTGCGCCGCCACTTGCCCATGCTTTGGGCGCTCGTGCTGCGCCCGGTCGCAGCAGTAGTGGTGTTGTCGGTCCTCGCGCTGTGGCCGGAGCGGTGGCGGCGCGAGACCCTGTGGGACCTGGACTTCCGCTGGAACTTCGTCTGGGGAATCCTGACGCCTCAGCGCAGGTACCGGCTTACCCACGGGCGCCGATGAGCTTGACCGGTGACACCGGGCACGCAGGCGCCGTCGGCTTGGCTGCCGCTTGCGTCACCAACCTCGCCTGGAGCCTGGCCCCGCCCCCGAGATCCTTGACTTCCGCCTGGCGCCCGTAAGGGGGCTGCTGGTGGCTACCACCGCGAGGACCGTGGGGCGGCCAGAGGCGAGCGGCGAGACCGAGCCCCCTCCATATTGCGGAGCCCAGGCCAGACGCGCTAACGTACGATGATCGTGCAAGACGCCGCGACGTATCTCCCGGCACGAGGTGCGCTCGGCGCATTGGCGTGGGCGCGACGCCCGGAGGCGACCCATTACGTGCAGGCCCAGCACAGCGGAGGGCTCGAGCATGGAACCAACCGTCAGCGTTGTGGCCGCCGCCGTGGGCACGCGTCTCGGCGCAGGTAAGGGGCGATATGTGAGTACTGAGCCCCGTGCCTACTCGCGCCTGGTTGCGGCCGCGCTCTTCCTCTTCCTGCTCCTGGCCGACTGGGTCCTGCTCAATGGCCCGCTCCTTGCACTTCGCCGCGCGCTGGTGGCGGCAGTGGCTCTGGTCGCCGTTCCCTATGCAATCCGCCACCGCCGCGCGGTGGTCAGCACCCTGCTGGCGCCGCCGCTGGTGTTCTTTGCCGCCTTTCTGGCGGCCGGCCTGGCGCTCGCCCCGTTCGCCGTCGCGCCCTGGAGTGCCGCCCTCCATACCCTGGTATTCGCCGGGTTGACCCTCTTTGCCGTGGCGGTCGCGGGTACGATATCGCTGGCTGCGACGCTCACCGTGGTGCGACTGACCTTCGCGCTCAAGCTCGTTGGTTCTCTGGTCCTCGGGTTCTTCGGCGGCCGGTTCGCGTCTACCGGGATCTTCGGGTTCGCTAGCAGCAGTCTGCACGAACGGCACTTGTTTGGAGGCCTCTTCGGCAACCCGAACCCGCTCTGCGATGCGGCCACCGCGTACCTGCTGCTCGCGACCTGCCATCTCATCGAGCGTGGCCGGCAGTGGCCACCAGGCTGGCGCGGAGGTTTGCAGGCGGTTTGGTACGGCCTCACAATCCCGGTGTCTGCCTATCTCATGTGGCAGAGCCTGTCGCGCAGCGCCTGGATCGGCCTCGCGATCGTTGCTCTTCTACTCGGCTTGCTCGCTCACGGGCGTAAGTCTCACACTGGTCTTTTATGGCGTCGCCGCGCGCTGCTGCTCAGCACCGGCGCGATCGCAACCATAGTTACGACCCTGTCGCTCCTCATCTGGCTCAACACCAGCCGAGGATTAGTCAAACTCACTGGCTCGTCAGCCGAAAACACGTGGCGGCACATCACCTCAGGCGCTATCTTTGACACTTCCCTACGGCCCCTGTTCTGGAATTCTGCCGTCACCCGAATTCGGGAAAGACCTTGGATCGGCTACGGCATAGCTTCGACGCCACTGATTCACATTCCGCCGCTGGGTGAGACCTTGGGCTTCGCCCACAACTTGGAGCTCGAAGCAGCACTCTACGCGGGCATCCCAGCCGCGCTCCTGATCGTGCTGTTCTCGGTGAGCAGCTTGAAGGCGGCGGCGCGTGCTTTCCTGGCCCGCCGCCCCCTTGCCCTGCCGGTCGCGGCGGTGCTGTTCTTCTTCTTCCTCCTCGCTCAGGTCGAGCCGCTTATCTTAAGCTCCCCATACCCCAGTCTGCCCATCGTGCTCATCCTCGCGGTCCACCTCGGCCTGCCTCCGGAACCTGACACGCAGGCACACTAAAGGGGTCGGCGTGATGCTCTCTTCTCCGCTGCGCCGCATGGAGGCCCTGCGTAGAGGATCGAGGGCGCACCACCGCATGCTCTCTGGGCAAAGGGGAGAAGCTCGCCTCCACGGAGCTTGGGTCCCAACCTTACTCCCTGACCGGCAGGTCGCGCGCATCCGGAACTGGCTCGCTACCCGGCGCCGGCGTAACCGGCCGTCCCGACCCCGTTTTTCTCCCGCCGGGCTACCTGTGGCTCACCCCGCCCGAGCTGTATTGATGAAACCCGTTTCCAGTGCACACACGGCCGGGGCGCACGCCCCGGCCGCTGCTTTGGGGCGGACTGGGCAGGGCGGGCAGCACCAGGTTTGAACCCGCGCGAATCGGAAGGAGTCCGAAGCTGCACCCGGGATGACAGGCGCCTCAAGGATCCAGACGCCGAGCGTGCAATCGCACGAAAGCACGGAGGCGCACCGGAGTGCGCCCCATACTCGTTCCCCATGCCCCGCCTTTGCCGCGTTAATGTTTACATGTCACACGAGGTGCAGCGTGTCCTCTCGCCGTTCCATCTCGGCAGGTTGCAGCGGCAGCACAGTACTCTGGTAGGACGGGACGAGATCCCTGAGCAGATCCCGAACCCGCTGAGGGTCCTCCGCGCAGGCGGCTAACTCGAGCTGTCGCAACCGTTGATCCAAATTCCCCGGCGGGGCAGGACAATTCGCCACGAAGATCTTGTCGGCAACTTTCTGCGCGTGCTCTTCCTCCTCGGTCATGAGCTCCTCATAGAGCTTCTCGCCCGGTCGCAACCCGATGAACACGATGGGAATGTCCACGTCCGGCACCTGCCCGGTCATCGTGATCATGGCCCGTGCCAACTCCACGATCCGGATCTGCTCCCCCATGTCCAGCACGCACAGCTCGCCGTGGTCGCCGTAGGCCGCTGCCAGCACGAGACCCACCGCCTCGGAGATGGTCATGAAGTACCGGCGCACCTCCGGGTCCGTCACCGTGACCGGTCCGCCTGCGGCGATCTGTTCGCGAAACAGGGGCACGACCGATCCCGAGGAGCCCAGCACGTTCCCGAACCGGACCGCACAGAAGCGGGTTTGAGACTGCCGGGCCCTTGCCCGCACGACCATCTCTCCAACTCGCTTTGAGGCTCCCATCACGCTTGAGGGCCGCACCGCCTTGTCGGTCGAGATGTAGACGAATCGTTCGACCCCAAGAGCATCTGCGATAGCGGCGAGATCTCTCGTCGCCAGGATGTTGTTCTTGACCGCCTCGCAGGGTGCGCTCTCCAGCAACGGGACGTGCTTATGGGCAGCCGCGTGGAAGATGTCCTGAGGAGCGTACCTCTTGACGAGGCCATTCATGCGATCCGCGTCGCGAATGTCGGCAACCTCGGCAAACGCCGGCACCACCGACGCCTCCCGCTCCAACCGCCGCTTGAGCAGGTACAACCCGTTCTCATTAAGGTCCGCCATCACCAGATCGCCAATCCCCGCTCGAGCCAACTGGAGGCAAATCTCGCCGCCGATGGATCCCGCCGCCCCGGTGACCAGCGTCCTCCTCCCGCGCACCAGGGCGGCCTGGCCGCTTTCGTGAAACCTCACCTGCGGTCGCGGAAGCAGGTCATCAGGAGATAGGTCTTGCAGCATGGACGCGCTCAGCCGCTCGCGCAGGTAGATGAAGGAGACAGGGAGGATCTTGAAGCGCACCTTCAGATCGGTGCACAGTGAGAGGATCTCGCGGATCCGCTTGGGAGACAGCCTGGGTATCGCGATCAGGACCTTTCCCACCTGGTGGCGCTGTACGAGCGATCGCAGATCGGGGATGGCACCCAGCACCGGCTTCCCACCCACGATCATGCCCAACTTCGCCCGGTCGTCGTCCACGAAACCGACGATGCGGTAGTTGTGCTCCTGCGAGCGCTGCAGGTCGCGCAGCAGCGCCTCCCCCGCCGCACCGGCCCCGATGATGAGCGTACGAACGACCCCGTTTTTCTGCGAACGGGTGCGATCCGCGAGAAAGGACCAGGCAAGCCGCGGCGAGAAGCGCACAAAGCCCATTGCAGCAGTGGAAAGGAAAAGCTCCATCACGACGACGGAACGGGGCGGGCCCTTGTGCTGCAGGAAGTACACGCCCGACATGAAAAGCCCTGTGCCCAGAAGGCCTGCCATCACGACACGGGCCGCGTCCGGGAGGCCTGAGAAGCGAAACGACCAACGGTGGAGCCTGAACAAGAAGTTCGCCGTGAGACGGCTGGCGACAAGCACGATCGCCAACTCCACCATGATCCCTGAATACTCGGGCCAGATACGCCCCTCAAAACGAAGCAGCATTGCGACCCACAGGCCTACGCACGCAATTGCCGCATCGAGCGTGAGGAGGAGCGCATTCCTCCAGGGCGAGAATCGAACCCATCGCGAAACAGTCAGCTGTGCTGAACTCTTTCGGCCCATCAGTTCCGCCGATCCTTCACCCTCACAAATTGCTGGCTCGAGCGGTAGTGTACACCACCCTTGACTCGTCAAGTGCTCGGTCGACTTGAGAGGCAAATATCTGAATTCCCCAGCCTCAGCCAAAATCACGTAACCGGCAGTCGAGGCGCCCTAGGTCGACCGCGGGGCCTTCTCGGCCCACCATACAAATCCCCACAGGCTTGCGCCCGCCGCGATCAGGCTGGCGAAAACGATGGGCCCAGCCAGGTGCATTTTGCTCAGCCAGATTCTTGCGAGCCCGACTCCAAGAGCGGCCAGCGCCGCGTAGAGCAGCGTGACGAAACGGTGGCTAAAGCCCGCGATTACGAGCCTCTGGTAGAGATGGCTTCGATGGGCGGCAAGCACGTTCTCACCGCGCCGCAGCCGTCTCAGAAAAGTGAAGACGGTATCGAATACGAACGGCCAAACAAACAGGAACCCAACGAAGGCAAGCCGCGTGTCGCTGCGCGTTGCGATGATTGTCATGACCGCCAGGATGTAGCCGATGAAGGCACTTCCCACGTCTCCCATGAAAATCTTGGCCGGCGGCCAGTTGTGCAGCAGGAAACCAAGGCTGGAAGCCGAGAGCACTAGTCCGATCACCGCGATCACGGGATTGCTCCCTGCCAGGAGAAGCCATCCCGCGCCGGCAACCACGGCCTGTGCGCCGGCAATGCCGTCAATACCATCCATGAAGTTGTAGGCGTTCGTGAGACCCACGACCCAAAGGACCGTAACGGGAACGGCAAGCCAGCCCAGGCCGAGGAATCTCCCGGACGGCAACCCGACCCCTGACAAGGCCCCAATGCCGATGACGACCACGAACGCCCCAAGGATGTGAGCGGTGAGGCGAATCGAAACGGGGAGTGAGCGCAGATCGTCTGCCAGGCTCACACCCGCAACAATGGCCGCACCGAGGGCGAGCCAGAGGAGCGTGTCCGCACGCGGCCGGCTCCCGAGACCGACGATGACAAAGACGACGAGTCCGATCGCCGCGATGGCCAGGCCGCCTCCCCGTGGCGTCGGACGCTCATGCGAACTCCGTGCGCCAGGGAGGTCCAGCACACCACGGGCGGTCGCCCAACGGCGCACCACCCCGACACCGGCGTAGGCCACGAGAGCGATGCCGAGCCCCCAGCCCACAAGGGTCAGCGGGTTCATCGGCTACAACGCCCCGGCCCGACGCATCTCTCGGATCGTGGTCTGCCAACCGACATCGAGCCCGAACGCCGGCGCGAAGCCAAGCTCCCTCGTGATCTTGCTGGCGTCCACTGCGACGTCCTCGACATACTTCTCAACCGCAGCTCGTGAAAGCGGCGGCCGCACCCGGATAGCCCCCGCCGCCCCTTCGACAACACCAGCCAGAGAGCGAGCCACGAAAACCGGCAGGCGGACACGGGGGGGCCGCCGGCCCAGTGCTGTGCAGATCGCCGAAACGATCTCCGCCACCGTGTGAACCTGGCCATCCGAGACGTTGAAGATCTGCCCCCCTGCAGTGGGCGCCCGCAGCGCCAGCACTGCGGCCTGCGCGGCGTCGCGGTCGAAGACAAGCGTGCGGCGGTTCGTGCCGCTGCCGATTGGCAGAAACCGCCGGCGGGCAAGTGCACGCACAAGCCGAAGATAGTTGCCTTTCACGCGCGGCCCGTACGCGGCGGCGAGGCGCAGCACCGTGCCGAAGGGCTCCCCGCGAGGCCCCTGCGCGCCAAGGACGATCCGCTCGGCCGCCAGTTTCGTCTCGGCGTAGATCGTGTCGGGCCGCGGCGGCGTCTCCTCGGACGCCACGGAACCCGGGGTCGGGCCGTACACGGAGATCGTGCTGAAGAGGACTACCCTTTCGACACGCGCCTGCAACGATGCCTCGACCACGTTCGCTGTACCGCCAACGTTGATCCGCTGATACTCCTTTCGCAGTTCAGGCCTCTGAGCATCCTGGTGAACAAGCGCCGCCAGGTGCACAACCGCGTCCATTCCGCGTACGGCAGCCCGCACCGACTCCGCGTCGGTGACATCGCCAAGCACCACCTCGACGCCTTCCGGCAGCAGCCCGGCTTCGGGCGCGTCTGACGCAAAGGCCCGCACGCTGAACCCCGCGGCGTCGAGGGCTTTTACCACGGCCAGCCCCACTGCACCCGTCGCTCCGGTAACAAGGACCGTCGTCACGGGCTTCCTGCCACAGAACCCTGTGGCCAGTCAGACCCCAGTGCGTCTCGGTAGACGGAAAGCGTCGCGGCGATCACTACCTCCTCCGAGAACTCGGACACCGCGATCTCGCGCCCACGTCGTCCCATCCGCTCTCGCAACGAGCGGTCGCGGAGCAAAGTCGCAATCGCCTCAGCGAGCGAGCTCGCGTCGCGCGGCGGCACTAACAGGCCGTTCTCGCCATCCCGGACGACCTCCCTGCAGCCCGAGACGTCTGTGGTCACGATTGGGCGCCCGCCCGCGGCAGCCTCCAGAAGAATCTTGGGGATTCCCTCGCGGTAGCTTGGAAGGACAACCAGTGCGGCTTGGCGCAGGACAGCGGGCATATCGTCCCGCAGCCCCCACCACTCGACAATCCCCTCCGCCGACCAGGCACGCAGTGTAGCTTCCGGAACCGCTTCCGGGTTCTCCTTGTCCGGTACCCCGACCAAGACGAACCGGCACGCCTGACCACGACCGCGAAGCTTTCGGGCAGCCTCGACAAACTCGCGGACGCCCTTGTCCCACAGCAGGCGTGACGCCAACAGCACCACCGGAACACCCTCTGGTTCCTCGGAAGGTGAGAACGCGCGAACGTCAACACCGGACCCACGGATCAGCACTGCCCGCCCGGCGGGTACAAGGTGCCTTTCAACGAACATCTTGCGGTCGTCCGGGTTCTGAAAGATCACCCGCACGCGCTGATCGGCGAGGGCCAAGCGATAGGCGAAGGATACCCCGAAGCGCAGCATCCTTCCCCGGAGCCCAGTTCCGAGGAAGGTGTACCCGAGGCCTGGAATCGTGTTAATCACGGCAGGCACGCCTGCCACACGCGCCGCGAGCGAGCCGTAGATCACCGGCTTTATCGCCACATGGTGGACCACCCGGGGGCGCTCGTGGCGATAGAGCCTGACGAGCTCCCAGGCGCTAGCAAGCTCCCACCAAGGGGCCGTCATGCGCCGTTGAAGCGCAAGTGGCACGAAGCGAAAGCCCTCGCGCTCAATCGCCTGCCGGTATCCGCGCTCGACGCCTGTCGCCACCACCACCTCGCACCCGGCATCCCGGAGTGCCCTTGCCAGCGACAACCGGTGCGACCAGAAATACCAGTCGACATTGACGACGAGGAGGACCCGGATATTCAATTCGGTTTGCGCACCACGATGTCCAGCCCACAGACCAGGAGATCATCGTCCGAAAACCCGCCGAAGGCCTCGTTCATCTTGCGCCGAGAGAGGGGTAGGCGGGGCCACCTGTCCGCATGCTTGTGCATGACCTCGTATCCCGATGCAACCAGGAGCTTTTCGATCTGCGATGCCCGCAGGCGATTGGTGTAGAAACCGGAGGACGCGAATAGCTCTGACTCCCAGGTTGTTTCAGAGAAGCGCAGAGAGTTCAGACTATGTGACAAGTGATCTTGGAAATCAACCCGGTGGCTTGCCACACCGCCAGGGGGTTGGAGCCTGTGCAGCTCGCGAAAGATCGCGCCGACTTCATCCTGCCGGATGTGCTCAATCACCGCTTGCGAGAAGATGAACTCGATGGAAGCACTCGGTATCGTGCGCAGACTTTCCAGTCCGCCGGTGAGGTACACTGTGTTGGCGACGCGAAGCATTTCGGACACTGAGCGGCACTTCCGCAGAGCCTCGACGTCGTGACCGCATCGCTCCAAAGCATCGAAGACTGGTTTGTACTGCGGAAAGTCAGCACTCGCAAAGGAAGCTGTATCAACCAGTAGAGTCCTGGCTGACCCATGCGCCGCCGCAACGACCGAGGTGGCCAGGGAATCCCCTGACCCGAGTTCCAGCACCGAGAATCCGGTGGGCAACCATGTCCTCGTGCGCTCGTAGTGCCCTGCGAACACGTTCACGGCATAATCTGCGTCGAGCATGGAGCCATGCCTGAATACCCCAAGGGTCCGCCAACCCCCGTAACGCACCGGCAGCCGTGAGAGAACCAGCTTCACAAGGACCTTGACCCACCAGGGCAGTTGCTCCGTTAGGCCGGCCACGCGCGAAGCCACGCCTGTAACATCAGCACTGCCCATAGCCGGTACTGCTCGTTGCGCCGCCCTGACAGATGCTCAGCCCACGCGGCCCTGATCGGCTCGGGCCGAAGTAGGCCTTGCTCACGCATTCGCCGCTCGTCAAGCAGCTCCTCAGCCCATTCGCGCAGCGGGCCGCGGAGCCAGGCGTCGATGGGCACGCCAAACCCCATTTTGGGCCGCTCAACGAGTTCCGCTGGAACGTACCGGGAGAGCACTTGGCGCAGCAGCCACTTGCCCTGCCCGTCCCGCCTCTTGAAATGGAGCGGTAGCCGCCACACCCACTCCACCACCCGGTGGTCCAGCAGTGGGCAGCGCGCTTCCAGGCTCACCCCCATGCTGGCGCGGTCCACCTTCACCAATATGTCGTCTGGCAGATAGGTCACCAGGTCGAAGAGCATCATCCTCTCGGTGAAGTCGGGCGCCAATTCGCGCACCGCAGGGTCCAGCAACACGCTTGCCGGTTCCTGCCCGCCGACGACCAGATCGCAGGGTGACTTCCACAGCGACACCAGGCGGTGGTAAAGGGCGTCGGGCTGATCGGCCGTGAGCAGCTCCGCGAGCTTGTGCGCCTTGTCTCCAGGCATTGTCTGGCGGACGCGCCTGGGCACCAGCCACTCCACCGCGTCATAAAGAGAGTCCCAGCGCTGCGGCGACCAGGCCCGGATCGCCCGTGCCGTCCACCCGCGCACGCGCGCCGGAATCCACCGCGCCCGCCGCCAAATGCCATCGGCCCATTGGTACCGGGTGTACCCGCCGAACAGTTCGTCCCCACCGTCACCCGACAGGGCCACCGTGACGTGCTGTCGTGCAAGGGCAGAGACGAGAAAGGTCGGGATCTGTGAGGAGTCGGCGAACGGTTCATCGTAAAGGGTCGGAAGCCGGGGAATGACGTCCTGTGCTTCCTTCGGCGTCACGTACAGCTCTGTGTGGTCCGTTCCGAGATGCCTTGCAACCTCCTTGGCGGCTTTCGCCTCGTTGTACGCAGCCTCATGGAATCCGATGGTGAACGTCCGCACGGGCCGGGTGCTCTGCGCCTGCATGAGGGCCACCACCGTGGAGGAGTCGAACCCACCCGAGAGCATGGCCCCCAGGGGCACGTCCGCAATCATGCGGCGGGCAACGGCATCCCTGAGCAGTGTGTCGAGCTGATCCGTCGCCTCAACGTCTGAGAGGTCAAAACGACGCGCCAACCCGTCACGCGCCACTTGGCGCGCTTCCCAGTACGGCCGAATCTCCGGCGCCTGTCCGGCACGGACGACGGCCATGCACCCCTGCGGCAGCTTGTGCGCATTGCGATAGATACAGAGCGGCATTGGCACATAGCCGAAGCGCAGGTATGCGGCCAAGGCATCGCGGTCGATCTCAGCGGAGAAGGACGGGTGAGCGCGCAGCGCCTTCAGCTCCGAGCCGAACAAAAAGGTGTTGCCGTCCTGCCAGTAGTAGAGCGGCTTCTTACCCAACCGGTCTCGCGCAAGGAGCAGGGTCCGCTCCTTCCGGTCCCAGAGCGCAATCGCAAACATTCCCCAGAGGCGGGGAATCGTGGCTTCCGGACCCCAGCACGAGCAAGCTTCGAGGAACACCTCCGTATCCGAGGTGCCACGAAAGGCGACACCTCGTTGCTCGAGCTCCGCGCGAAGATCTTGGAAGTTGTAAATTTCACCGTTGTAGACAACCACATAGCGTCCATCGCCGGAGGACATCGGCTGGTGCCCAGTGGGTGACAGGTCGAGGATCGACAGCCGGCGAAAGCCGAGTGCGATCCCCACTGCGGGGTCGCTCCACTGGCCAGCGTCGTCGGGCCCCCGGTGATGCAGAGTCCTAGCCATTCTCTGCACCCTCTCGCAGAGCACGTCGGCGTCACCGCCGCGGTGCTGCCACATGCCCGCTATCCCGCACATATCACGCCATCCGCTAGCATGGCCAGTGTCAGATCCAACCACGGCCAGCCGCTCGCTGATGTGTCGTACTGCCGGTGGTCGCCCTTCTTCGACGCGTCTCCTCCGGTCCCTACTTCGCCGGTCGCAGGAGCCAGGTCGCATCCAGAGCTGCAAGCGGTACGAGACCTTCGATCGCCTTCACGTGGAAGTCCTGAAGCACGCGGTTCGGCAACTTCGCCGCATCAATCCGGAGGTACGTCCCATGAAGGTTGGCGATGCTGACGCGTGTGACGCCATCCACGACACCCGACCACCGTAGCGAACGATCGTCCGCGGTAACTGTCGCCTGCACAGCCTGAGCAGTCACCGGTGTCGCCAGTTCGAGTACCGCTCTGGGTGCCCCGGGCAGGATTGGCAGAAACAGGGGTGGCACTTCGACAGTCAGGAACGCACCGTCTCCACCGGCTGAAGTCCGGACGGAAAACGGTTGCGACGCGCGCGTTATCTTAACGGCATTCATCCCGGCCCCTAGTGCAAGCCCGTATACCCCGTCATCCGGCGCCGACAACCGGATCACCGCCGGCTCGTTCAGTCGCGCCGTCGTGGCAACGAGGGGCTCCCCCTGCGGCGAGACGAGGCCCACCAAAGCAACGTCCCCGTATTTGCCAAGCTGGCGCCAGGTCAATTCGAAGTCGATTGCCTCACCCTTCCTGGCCCAGAAGTACACCCAGTTTGCTCGGCGCAGCCAGAGTGGTGGCAAGGCACCTGCAACGCGCGCGACCGGCTGGAGGACCCTGTATTGGATAAAGCTGCCCCATAGGATCGCTGGCCCGATGGTCGGCAGGGGCCGAACAGTTAGGCCGCTCACGTAGGCGCTATCGTCGGCAAGCTTGTCCAGTTCGCGGTCCGCCCGCGCGATTGCCTCCCAATACTGGCGTGGCGTCCCGGGCAGCGGCTGATAGTCAGGGGTCGTGAAGGTCTGCATCGTGTACACCCAATATCCTGCTGAGGCCCGCGCGCAATTGTAGAGTTGCTCGGCAAGGTCCCCGGGAGGGATCTTGCTCTGGAACAGGCCGGCGACCAGCTCGACGTCAGCTCCTAGTGTTTTGAAGCGTTCCTGGATCTCGGCGATGGAACTCGTGAAACCCGACTCGTAGGTCTGCTCCGTGAAGCAGAAGACAGGGAACTGATTGCAGCCGAAACCGAGCGCCTCGCCCTCCTGAAGCGGGGCGGGGATGTCGAGGTGAAGCACGCCCAGCCGCACCCCGCGTCGGGCCCGTTGGACAGCCGAAAGAAACGCCGCGGCGAGCTCGCGTGCGCGCTCTCGCTGTAGGGTCCGGTACGTACCGATCTGCCCGGTATCTGCGATGGTTCGGGCGCGATCGCCGGGCGGCGGCAGCGTGCTGTGTTTCCCCGTCTTCTCGAGGTACCGGGCGAAGCACCTGTCGCAATAGCATTCCCCCTCGTAAAACGTCCTGTGCGCGCCGTACATCTCCATGTCAACGACCACCGCCCCGATCGGTTCCTCTCCGAGGGCCGCAAAGATGGCGACGGCTCGCGGGGTGATCGCCCCCTCCCAGAATTCCGGCGTGTAGGGGCACGGGGTGTCGCGCAGGACGGTGCCGTCGGCCGACACCCAGGGGTTGAACCCCTTCACCCACTCCGGTTCATGAGCCCCCACCAGTTAAACACCGGCAAAAAGGCTATGCCGTGACTGGCAGCCTCGGCGCCCCAGCGGCGCAGCGCCTCCGCATCGGCTGGCCGGATCGGGGCCTCAAGCGCCCCGAACTTGACCAGGGCCGCGTTCATCCCAGCCCCGGCCATGCCCGGCAGGACCGCCATGTCGCCTACGCTCATGTAGCCCGCCCGCAGGCGACCGGGCAGCGGTCGTCGGAGGTCCGGCGGAGCCGCGCTCGCCGCAAGATCGTAGACCAAGCCAACCAGCAAAAGGAGCACGCCCCACCTCATCGAGACACCGCACTCATCGCGATTACTGGAAAGCGACAATGACGACCTCCGGACCTCTGCCCTGCTTTGTTCTGCCGTATTCTGCAGGGTGAATACTCACACCGGTCGCTCGTCTGGGTTGTTCGTTGTGATGCCACAGCTTTAGCGAAGGGGATAAGCATCACTCGTTAATTGTCCCCCGCCCGCTCCGGTGACTGGCCCGGAGCCGGCCAGCGACGAATAGAGTTCCTCATAGGCGCGGGCCATGCGTTCGGCACAGAACTCTCGCTCGATGCGTGCTCGCGCCAAGCTGCCCAGGCGGCGGCGCTCCCCAGCATCCATCGCCACCAGCGTGCGCAGCCCGGCGGCAAGCGCCTCAGGGTCCTGCCGAGGCACCACAATGCCAGTCTCGCCCACGATAGTGGCCGCGTCCCCCACGTCGGTGACAACACAGGGGACTCCGCACGCCATGGCTTCTGCCACTGCATTCGGAAAACCCTCGCCGAAGGACGATGAGCACGCCAAAACGTCCAGGGCTGCCATCAGGCGAGGAATGTCGTCTCGCTGCCCTAGCAGGTGCACTCGGCTAGCAAAGGCATCGGTCAACTCTGCCGCAAGCGCGGGATTGTCAGGCGTCACCCCCTGCCCGGCGAGCAGGAAATGTACCCGGGCTTCGGCCTTGGTGGTGAGCCGCGCGGCAGCCAGGAAGGTGGTGTGGTCCTTCATCGGGTCGAAGCGCGCGACGAGGCCAATGAGCAGCGTGTCGGCACCGAGCCCCAACTCCTTCTGCACGTGGGCGCGGGCCTCCGGATCGGGACAAAACAGTTCGACGTCGACCCCGTTTGGGATCAACACCCACCGGCGCGGACGATAGCCGATAGCCTCGTGGTACGCGCGCCCCGCCTGAGAGTTAACCACTACCGCGGCAGGAAACGACGAGAACCTCGCACAGGCGGCCACCGTCAAACCCGAGAGGCGACGGTACCGGCGCATATCCATGTCCGAGGACCGCACGTTCCAGATCAGCCGCCGGTGCCGGGCCAGGACGCTGGCCAGGAGGGCCAGCAGGTCGGCATGGTAAAGCCAGCTCTGCACGAGGTCCGGCCGTTCCCGCTGCACCAGCCGTGCGAGCCGCCACACTGCGGAGGGCGTCGGCCGACCGCGCCGCATGTGGAGGGAATCGACTTGCAAGCCCATGGCGCTGATACGCTCGCCCACGTCACCGGGCGCAATCATGCAGACGACCCGGTTGTGGAAGCGGCTGCGATCGATGTTACTCAAGAGACTTTCGAGTGCGTGCTCGGCACCCCCCACGTCGAGGCTTGAGATCACATGGAGGACCCTCACGCGAGTTCCGAGCGGGCGGGCAAGCCGTCGAGGGCCTCCCTGGGTTGTCCGCCTTCCTCAATTCCAGCGGTGGCTGTTTCGCCGGACGACCCAACTAGCGACGGCCCGGCTGGCGACCGAGACACGTAGAGGGACCAGAACAACATTAGGAGGATTTCGAAGCCGGATCGAGCAAAGAGGTGAACCTCCTTTGCGTGGCCAGCGAGAAAAAAACCTGTGGTCACAATGAGCACAATCGGACCGCCTCGACATACGCCTCGTCGCCAGAGGTTCAGTCCATAGAAAAGCAGCACCAGGTAGAATGTGACAGAGATAGCGGTCCCCACCAGCCCGATGCCCCAGATATTCGTCACGTAGCCCACGTCGCTGTCCACCCGGAGGTGGTCGAGTGGACTCGATTCGTTCCCCTCACGCAGCCCGAGGGAGTTTCCAAACAGGAGCACGCCGGCGCTATTGGGAAAGAAGTACATGTTGTAGCGAATCTCATCGAAGGAATAATTCCTCAAGACCCCCTCACGGAAGAAATTGGCGACCAGATCTGTTTGCTGCTGCCAGGCCATCTCGATGTTCTCACGCGTGACAGGATCGAGGTTGACTTCGACGACGAAGACGGTTACGACGCCCAAGAGTAGGATGGCAGGTGCGAAATACCTCAGCAGCCGGGTACCTTCTCGGATCGAAAATGTTAAGCAGAAGGGCACAACTGAAAGGGCAAAGAAGAGCACGCCGGTCTGCGCCATCAGCACCACAACCCCGAGACACACAACTCCCATGACCATCAACAGCAGCGGTCCATACGTGGTTTTCCTCCTCGCAATCTTGTCCATGGCGATGAAGAAGCCAATGACCTGCATGTACGACATCATGGCGCCACCCTTGGTGAGCCCGATCGCTCTCCACGGCGGTAGCCGGTCGCCCGGGTACAAGCTCCAATGCATGTAGATGAAGTCGCGAAAAGGGTGGTAGAGAAACTCGGCTACTATGACCAGCCCGTGGAGCGTAAGGATGAGCAGTATCAAGTCACTGAAATAGACCCACGACTGTTCGCCCTGTAGGCGCCTCTGGCGGACCGTTCTCTTCACGAACCAGAGGATCGCCGCGAACGCCACCAAGGCCCGAGCAAACTTCAAGGGATACGAGCTGTCCACGAGCCCGTTGTCCAGGTACACAAGCGCGGCGTAGATCAGCGCAAGCACGAGGATTCCAAAGAGCAGCTGTGGCACCACGCCCATCAACGCGCGAGCGTACGTGAGCGACAGTACAGCAAGCACGAGCTCCACCAATATCGCGGTGTCGACCGAGCTGGTCAGGAAAACGCCGAAAACCAACAGGAAGACCAGGAACACGTCGAGGAGCCGTGGTACAGTCCACCTTTGGATGTCTTCGGGCAGCTCGCCCAGAGAACAGTTGTTAGTGTTCGTCTCTTCCATGCCGGTTCTCACTGCGGCATATGACAGCCGAGGACCTCGCGCTGCTGGGACTGCTGTTCCCACAGCCTCGACGACGACCTCACATCATCATCGCCGATGTCTTATGGGTGGCCCGCACTTTCAGGGGGCAGGATAAGGATTCCTTCAGTGTGTAAACCGAGAATGTTGACAGCGCCAAACGCCGGCCAGATCGGCAAGGGAGGATCTCTGAGGTCCCGATTCTCAACCTACCCTTGGTCCAGTTTTCCGGGGCGGGTCAGAGCAAGATGGCCTCTCATAATGGGTGGATCAACAAGAGGGGGCAGGTCAAGGCGGTGAAACAATTGAGTAATAGACCCCCGCCCACGCTTCATAGGACGCCGTTGATCCTGCGCTCCTCGCCCACACTTGAACGATATACACCCCGGGAGTTGCCCCGGTGGTGTCCCACACCCAACTAGGATTCCCGCTGTATGCCTGCCCCACGCTCCACAACCCGGTGTTGGGATTCCGATATGTGAAGTAGTACTGATAGCTCCCAGAACCCCCGGTGGCCGCCCCCGTGAACGTGACCACCGCGCCCTGGACCTGCGGCGAACTCTTGTCCATCGTCAGCGCCACACCAGTAACTGGTGGCGGATTGAAATACTGGACGCTTTCCTGATTCCCTGCGAGGTCCACCGCAAAGTAACTTACAATCGTCGTCGAGGAGATAGGGAACGGCCCGTCATAAACAGGTGACCCCATCGTGGGCGTCGTCCCATCAATCGTATAGTGTATGGTTGCAGGTTCATCGGCCAAGAGCGTCACCTCACCCCCTTCTTCGGAGGCAGTAGTGACGGGAGGCCAACTATCTGTCGTCCAGCTCACGACGGTAGGATCTGTCTGCCAGTTCCCGTCCGCGTCCTTCCCAATCACAGAAAGGGTGTGTGGGCCCTCATATCCAATTGAGTGCAAGACGAAAGGAGTACTGAATGTCCCCGCCCAGTTCCTCGGGATTGTCAGCCTCGCATTCGTGTACGTGGGTACGTCAACCCTATAAGGCGTATGCAGAGGAGCAGCAAAAAGCGCAGGCAAGTCAAGACTTCCGCCTGGTGGCACTTGAATTTCCAAAAGATAATTGGTATCGCCGTAGCTCCAAGGAGGGTACGGGGCGCCGGGACTGGAATAGATGTCGGCCATCACTTGCGAAAAGCAGTAACTTGGTGCACTTGGCAACGGGTCTATTGGATTGGTGATGAGGCTGGGATCCGTCGCTAACTCCGCAACTCCTGCAACCTGTCCCTGGCTATTGTAGTAGTAGACTCCAATATCAGCATCGTACATCTCCCACCTTCCGTTGATAAGAACCTCTGAGGTGGTATGCGCTGTGAAAAGCCAGCGGCGCGCCTGATAGCCCAATGAAGTCATGAATTGGCAATAGAGTTCGGCCGACTGGTCGCAAAATCCAAAACCGATTGAATTGAAGAACAAGGCAGGCGAAGGCATATCCCACCCATGATCCGTAATTCCATACCAATGGTACCTATTGTCGCGAATGAAACGCCAAACCTTGCGCTGGAGCGGTTCATTAGGGTACTCCGGCGGCATCGCTTGGATGGCACTGAGAACATCCGCATCCGAAGCAAACAACATACCGTTTAGATCAATCCTAAACGATGCTGTGCTGCCCGAATGGTTGACGATACGAACAAAATCTGTCTGCGATGTACTGGTCTTCAAATCATAGGTGATATATCCGTTCCCCGACGAAAGCGATTGGTCTACGATAACCGCTGGTGTTCCCGGGGAATTGTTCATGTACACAATCAGTTCGTCAATGTTAGTCCCTTCTATGTACAGGACATTGTCGTCTTGCAAGAAGAGTCGCTTCCCGTTCAGAACGAACACAATTGGCGTATCAACATTCACATTTGACGTTGTGACACTGCTGATGAAGTCCTCGCTCGACTCCAAGAAAGCCTGGAGCGTCAAGGTTCCAGCAGTGAATTGTTGACCAAGTATAGTGACATCTGCACCAAAGCTGATAGGGGTGTCTACAGGTATTTCATCGGAGTAGTCACCGTCACCAAGTTTGTAGCGGTACGAAATGACACCATCGCCACCAATATAAATCGTTGGATTCGCCTGGTTGGTTAAACCTGTCGGGGCGCCAATGATCTTGGCAACAGACCCCGCATCCAAACGGAGCGGGCCCAAGAGACTGACCGCCAACACTACGAACCAAAATGTCTTCCTGAATGGATTCGCGAGGCCGCACGGTCGGGCTGTGTGCAATGGCCGGACGAGGCGCGGCGCCCCGCATGAGAGGCTGCTCGGTTGGCTGTCTGCCCATCCAAGGCACGCTCCGGGCGTGCTGGGTAATGATCGAGCCTCCATATCTCAATTGTACCCCGCGCGCCGCGCAGGCTGAGAAACCAATGCTCGTTCAAGCATTCATCACGCGTTTTTCCGATGAAACCCTCGACAAACGCGTTCGGAATCGGCCGCCGAGGAGGAAAGTACCACAGCTCAGCGCCGCAGCTCTCGGCCCAACGCACCAGGCATTGCTGATGTACTCCGAGGCGTTGACCACGATGATTGCTCCTCCTTCGACGGTACCTGGCGACTTGGGCCGGTCATCCTACTGACGCGGTAACGCCCTCGTGCCGGTATTCGGCCGGAACCGCTCAACCAGGCCGGCCGCCAGGCGGCCCGGCAAGAGCGTGAGGAGGATGCCGCCCAGTGGCCGTACGAAAGGCCGTCTTGCCTGCCGAAGAGCGTGGAGAAAGTACGCGCGGGCAAACTCGATCTCACCGCGGCGGAATGCGCTCGTGCCGGCGCTGCGGAGCAGCTCGGCTCGGCCACGCCGGCAGCTCGACACCAAGTGGGGGTAGCGAGACTCAACGAGTGCCAGGGTGACGAACTGGTCGTCCTGCCGGACCTCGTGATACGCATTGGTGATGTTACCTTCGTGGCGCCGGTAGCGGGCGTAGACGCCGTCAACGTACCCGAACTGGCCTCCACTGGCCAGGCAGTCGATCCATAGCTTCCAGTCCGATACGACCGCCAGCCGCTCATCGAAGCCGGACGCAGGTATGGCGGACCCCCTGACCATCACTGCCGTCGCACAGAAAGGCACCCCTCGCCGCACGAGAGGTGCAGCCCCTTTCCCCCTCCGCAGGCCGAACCGTTCCGACCACAAGAAGAGCCGTTCGCCGGTGGCGGAGTCGAATACTTCGACGTCGTGGCCGCACAGCACGCGTCTCTCGTCGCGCTCCAGCCATTCAACCTGGGCGCTGATCTTCCTAGGTAGGAGCACATCATCCCCGCCCTGGAAGGCCACGTATTTGCCCCTGCACGCAGCCAGGGCTCGGTTGGAGTTGCCCGTTATACCTAGATTCGGCCCGCCCACGAGTGGGATCACTCTCTTGGGGTATTGCTCTGCGAGCTGCAAGACCACGTCGGCAGTGCCGTCGGTTGAGCCGTCGTCGGCCACCACGACCTCGAGCGGATCGTAGTCCTGCTCCGCGGCGCTGCGGACCGCTTCAGCGATGAACTCCACCTGGTTGTAGGTGATGATTGCGACGGAGACGAGGGGCTTGCGCACTAGCCCACCCGTGGACCCCCGCGCTGGAAGAGGCTTACGAGCTCTGTTCTCTCGCCTCGACTCAAGGTCGACAGCGAGAATGCCACGGCCAGCCCGATCCACAGGATGGCAACAGGGGGACGCACGTGTTGGTCGTTCCATGTGTGCAGTGAGGCCGCGACGACAACGGAAAGACCAAGCGCCCAGGGAAGCGTCGTCGACACGCCAGGCAGGAAGCCATGGCGACGTGCGGTGTAGCAGACGGTGAACGCCAGGTAACCAACATAGAGAACAAGGAATCCGACTCCGATGAGCGAGATCCCTCCGGTGGCCGACACTGCGAGGCCGGCAAAACCGATGAGACCGCCGTTCCAGAGCATCTCTGACCAGAAGAACGTCCGCATGTCGGCGTATGCAACCATTGGCATCGCCAGAACCCAGCTTATGGCCTTGAAGTAGTCCCCAATGAGCATCCAGCGGATGATCGAGAGTGAAGGTGCAAACTCGTCGGAGTAGAGCACGCTTACCACCAGTGGCTTCAGCACGACCACCGAGACAACGAGCGGCACCATCAGAAAAATGGAGAAACGAAGCACTGATTGGATCAACGCGGCACGGGCGGCTGTGCCGGATGTCCGACTCAGCGTTGGAAGATAGTAGGTGCCGAAGGAACCCAGAACCAGTGTGACATACATCATACTCAACGTCCAAGCTACATCGAACACACCGGCACCCGGCAAGCCAAATCGCCGATTGACGAGGGACCTAACGACGAGCTGCGTGCCTGTCCCAACGAGACCTGTGATGAACATCGTAATGCCCATGGACAGAAAGTGCCTCGCGGAATCGGCTTTGAATCGGCGCCGCAGCCCGTCGATCAGGGGCGACAGCCATCGCTCACGACTTGCGTAGGTCAGCGCAAGCAGCAGGGCCGCCCCAGCCGATGCACTTAACAGCCAGATAAACCCAACGGGGTTACCACTTCGTACCAGCCGGGAGAACGGATACGCGACCAGTGCCATGGTCATCGCACTGGCGACCTGAACTAGAGCAAGGCGGCCGATTGCTCGGTGTGCGTTGAGGACCCCTGCCAAGAAACTTCCCACAACTGCAAGAAGGACCGGCAGGGCGAGCCACCTGAAGACTGCCACCGTGGCTTCATCGTGCTGCCCGGTCACCCAGTGCGCAACCTCGCGTGGGAAGAGCACGAATGCGGCGCACGTAATCCCGCACGCCGCCATCAGGATCCAGAAAACCGTTACGAGAAAGTCGCCCTGTTGTTCCCCGTCCCGGCTCGCCAACCCCTGAACGAGAGCCGTTTGGCCGTTGATCGAGCCCACAGCGACGGCAGTCTGTTGGGTTTGGCGCAGCAAGGAAAACAACCCGATTCCGCTAGGACCGAGAACGACCGCTATCACCTTTGTTGCTACAGCGCCAAGGCAGAGGCTGGCAAGGGAGCCTAGGCCCGTCTTCGAGTATGCCTTCAGCAGCTCACGCATCGACGAACCTTCGGTGCCAGCGCGACCTCACACTAATGGCCAGGGGCGTCGAACCGTCGCAAGATCCTGCCTTCGCCACCACACAACCACCGGCGCCCCTGGATCGAGCTTCGTCGGACGTTCCGGGGTCATGGGGCTACGCTGTGAATGCGCATATGGAAGACACAACCCTCGCCTGGTCCTCGACTTGCAAGTGCGGACCCATCGGCAGACTCAGGACATCGCCCGCGAGGGCCTCGCTGGTTGGGAACTCCTCATGACGGAGCCCCAAGTCTCGGTAGGCATCCGAAAGGTGCGGTGGAACTGGGTAGTGGATGAGGGTGCCAATGCCCTCGTTGGCGAGATGTTGTTGCAGCACATCGCGCCGAGGGTGGCGGACGACAAACTGGTGCCAGACGGGCTCGGCCCACTCCGGCACGTGGGGCAATATCAGGTCACAGATCTTAGCCAGGCCCTCGAAGTAGCGTTGCGCGACATTGCGGCGCCTTCCGTTCCATTCGTCCAGATGCCGCAGCTTGACGCGGAGGAAGGCGGCCTGCAGTGGATCGAGGCGCGAGTTGAAGCCTCTCACCTCGTTGTTGTATTTCGTTCGCGAACCATAGTTTCGCAAGACGCCGACGCGCTTGGCCAGGTCAGGGTCGTCGGTCGTCACGGCGCCTGCGTCGCCGAATGCCCCGAGGTTCTTCCCCGGATAGAAGCTCCAGCCCACGGCGTCGGACACACCCCCAACACGTGCCCCCTTGTACCTCGCCCCGTGAGCCTGGGCTGCATCCTCGATCACGTGCAGCCCACGTCTCCGCGCAGCGTCGCGGATCGGATCCATATTGGCCGGTTGCCCGTAGAGATGAACTGCGAGGATCGCCTTCGTCTTGGTCGTGAGCGCCTGTTCTATCAGCCCAGGGTCCATGTTGTATGTACGGTCGTTGGGTTCAACCGGGACAGGGGTCGCACCCGCATAGGAGACGGCGAGCCAGGTAGCAATGTAGGTGTTTGCGGGCACGATGACTTCATCCCCGGGCCCGATTCCGATCGCTCGGAGGGTGAGATGAAGCGCGTCGAGACCGTTCCCCACGCCGACGCAGTACCTTGTGCCGCAATAGTCGGCCCACTCCCGCTCGAACGCCTCAACCTCGTCACCCAGAACGTACCAACCGGATTTCATGACGCGGCGATAGGCGGCGTCGAGCTCCTCACGCAGCTCGCTATAGGCCGCCCCGACGTCAAGGAAGGGCACCCTCACGGTTGATCCTTGACGGCTCGGCGGAACTCGTCGTAGTCCCGATAGTAGTCGTCGGCATTGTACACCGAGGAGGCCAGAACGAGACAGACCGAACCGGAAGAGAAGTTGTCGATCTCGCGCCAGATCATGGGAGGGACGTACAGCCCATAGTAGGAGCGATTGAGGTGGAATCGCTTCTTTTCGCACGCGTCGTCGAGTGCGACATCGAAGCTTCCGGACATAGCGATGATGAACTGGTGCAGCTCTTTGTGCGCGTGGCCGCCGCGCTCTGCGCCGCCCGGCACATCGTAGAGGTAGTAAACCCTCTTGAATTCAAACGGCACGTGACGGGCCCCCTCGACGAACGTAAGATTTCCACGCGGATCCGCGATCTTCGGTAGCTCGATGATCCGACAGGCCTCAAGGCCCATGGCCGACCTCCAGCATCCCCAGGCCAGTTCCGTCGAGCTCAAACCGAAGGCCGCAACTGCACTCGCCTCTCATCTCCCCGGTAAGTTCGAGCCGCCGGCCGCAGCGGCACACCCACCCCACCTGCCGCGCGGGGACACCAATCACAAGCGCGTGGTTCGGCACCGCCTTGGTGACCACTGATCCGGATCCAACCACGGCCTCTATGCCGATCCGCACGGACGCGAGGAGGCTGGCGCCGGCCCCAATGAGAGCGCCATCCCCAACTTGGGGGCCGATGATACGTTCCTCGTGGTAGCCCTCCTTGCCTATCTTGTTGTCGTTAGTGGTACTAACGTGAATACTGATAAACACGTCGTTGCCTACCGTGCAGTTCCCCGTGATGTGGGTGAGGTCCATGATTTTGGTTCTGTTCCCGATGGTGGCGTTGTAGTTCAGAGTCACATAGCGGCTGATGATGCAGGAGTCCCCAACCTTGCACTGCTCCCGAATGCTGGCTCCGTCTCCGATGAGGGTGTTTCGCCCAATCTCCACGTCGTAAAATATGACTGCGTGGGGCCCGATGGACGTGTTCTCTCCGACGCGAACCCTGCGTTCGAAGTGGGGTAGGCGGGCCGTGGCACCAGCCCCCTTGGGCTCTTTGCCAATCACGGCACCAGGGAAGACCTCCACGCCTTCGCCCAGGGTCACACCCTCGCCAATGACAACGAAGGGATGAATGACGACGTTCCGGCCCAATTTCACACCCTGGCGAATAATGGCGTACTCGTGGATCTGGACCGAATCGTCCAGCTCCTCCCGGGGCCCTTGGTAGATTGCGGTGGAGTGGATCATGGAACCACCTTTCTGCAGGGTCATGACCCCCGACAGGGCCGGGTTTACACTACTTCCTCTCGCTGATCGCGCCAGGGGCGGCGGACAGATAAAACGCCCGGGCTTGCCGCAGCCCCTGGGTCAGCGTTGTTGCCGCAACAAAGCCAAGCACTTCACGCGCCGTTGTGGGATCAGCCTTGGAGTCGCGGACATCGCCGCGCCTTGGGGCCTCGTGAACCGGATCGCGGCCTGCGCCCACGATCTCCCGCCCGAGGCGGGCGAGATCGCGGATGGTCGTCCGTGTGCCCGGGGCCACGTTGTAGGCCTTCGCACACGCCGCAGCCGGGGCCTGGGCGGCCAGCAAGTTGGCGACGACCGCGTCGGCGACAAAGGTAAAGTCGCGGCTCTGCTCGCCATCACCGTAAATGATTGGCGGTTCTCCGGCAGCGAGGGCCCTGAAAAACCGCGGGATGACGGCGGCGTAGGGTCCGTCAGGGTCCTGGCGCGGACCATAGACGTTGAAGTAGCGCAGGCCCACGAACTCCATGCCGAAGCAGCGGCCGAAGATGCCGGCGAGCTGCTCATTCATGACCTTGGACAGCGCATACGGGGAAAGCGGCTTGCCCTCTTCCCCTTCCCGCTTGGGGAGCTTTTCGCTGTCGCCGTACACGCTCGAGGAGGATGCGTAGACCACACGTTGAACCTTTGCATCGCGCGCTGCCGCGAAGACATTCGCCGTACCACCAACGTTGACCGCGATCGTCGTCGCCGGGTCCTTCATAGACCGGGGAACGGAGCCGAGTGCCGCCTGATGGAAGATCACCCTGACACCTTCACATGCGCGGTCACAGGTGGGGGCATCACGGATGTCACCCTCGATCAGCTCGATGCGATCGAGGCAGTGGGCCAGGTTCTCACGCTTCCCCGTCGCGAGGTTGTCGAGCACCCGCACGTGCGCTCCCCGATCGAGCAGGGCGTCCACGAGATGGGATCCAATGAAACCGGCACCGCCGGTGACCAGGACGGGAACGCCTTCGAAGTTCGAGATCGGCATGGCCTAGGCTCGCACCACGTTGGGGCGCGGGTCGCGGTAGACGCCGCGGGTGTCCACGACGAGTGCCGCGTTGCTTGCGACCAGCTCGTAATCCACCGCGTGGTGATCGGTGACGAGCACGACCGCGTCCATCCCCGCCAGGACCTCGGCCGTCAGCGCACAGGAGTGCATCGGCGGAAGGTCGGGCCACGTCCGCATGTGCGGGGAGATCGGGATGTGGGGATCGTGGTACGAGACCTCCGCGCCGAGTGAGAGCAGACGATGGATGATCTCGAACGCAGGGCTCTCACGGGGATCATCGATATCACGTTTATAGGCGATCCCCAGGATGAGGACGCTGCTGCCCTTGAGGGCCTTCCCCCTCTCATTGAGGGCAAGCTGCAGTTTCCCGACGACGTATTCGGGCATCTGCACGTTGACATCGCCCGCCAACTCGATGAACTTGGGCGCCACGCCGTACTCGCGGGCCTTCCACGACAGGTAGAAGGGGTCGAGCGGAATGCAGTGCCCGCCCCAGCCGGGGCCGGGGTTGAAACGCATGAACCCGAAGGGTTTGGTCTCGGCGGCGTCGAGGACCTCCCAGATGTCGATGCCCATTTTGTCGTAAATGATCTTGAGCTCGTTGACGAGGGCGATGTTGACCGCGCGGAAGATGTTCTCCATCAGTTTGGTGGCTTCAGCCGTCCGTGCCGACGACACGCGCACGGTCTTGGCGATGATCTGGTCGTAGAGGGCCTGGGCGAGATCGCCTGAGGTTTGATCCACACCGCCCACCACCTTAGGGGTCGTGGTGGTGGTGAAGTCCTTCCGGCCGGGGTCTTCCCGCTCGGGAGAGAAGGCGAGGAAGAAATCAGTGCCGCAGAGGAGGCCGTCAGGTGGGGACGGGATTGCTTCGGCCGCTGCGCGGCCTCGCAATGACAGTGAGGTTGGCGGGGTTGCTTCGCTCGCTACGCTCGCTCGCAATGGCAGGGGGTCTGAAGGGGCGGGGGCTTCAAGGATGGGCCGGAGGCGCTCGTCGGTGGTGCCGGGGTAGGTGGTGGATTCGAGAATGATGAGCTGGCCGGGACGGAGGGCGGCGCGGATCTGGTGGGCCGCCCCGTCCACGTAGGTCATGTCGGGCTCGCGCTGGGGCGTGAGTGGTGTGGGGACGCAGATGAGGATCGCGTCGGCTTCTGCGAGGCGGGAGAAGTCGGCGGTCGCCTCGAATTGCCCGGCGGCTCTGGCGGCGGCGATGCGGCCGCCGTCGAGATGTCGGATGTAGCCCTCGCCGCGGTTGAGCTTCTCGACCTTCTCAGGATCCACGTCGAAACCCAGGAGAGGAAAACCGTTTTCCACGAAGGTCAGGGCTAGCGGAAGACCGACATAGCCGAGACCAATGACACCCACCAACGCCGACCGGTCGCGGATCCTGGCCAGGAGGGTGTTTGCCAGGTCGGAAGTAACGTCCTTCACTAGCGCCTCACTTGGCGAGCGGCTCGCCTGCACGACCAGCACCCATCATCAGTCCACGCTCCTTCCCCCTGCTTGGGCGCGGCGCAAACAATCCAGGCTGGGACCACCACGGCGACTCCAACGCAGTCGCTGGCCCCATGCCTGCTAACCCGTAGCTTTGCGCAAGGCTTCACGCACGAGGGCCAGCCCCAACCCGAGCATGCCGCCAAGCATGGCGGCCAGCAGCGACTTGATCGCGCGGCCGCGCGATTGCGCCTGCGCCGGCGGGACAGCGGGGGCTCCAAGGCGCACATCTTCGATCCCTTGCTCTCCCTTGGCAAGCAGGGCCTGGTTGTAGTTCTTGGCGAGTTGGCTGAAGAGGTCTCTCTGTTGGTCAATGGCGCGGTCGAGCTGGCCTAGGCGGGTATCAGTGTCGCGTCGGATACCGTCGAGCTCCTCATCTCGGCCCCGTGTCAACTGGCTGAGCTTGTTCGCTCGGTCTTCCGTCAGTTTTTGCAGGCCGGCATCGCGCTCGCGCGTGAGCTTCTCCAGCTCCGCCTCATTCATTCGTACATCGCCGTCAAGCACCTTCATATCGGCACTGATCCGTGCGAGATCCGTCGTCAGCGCGGTGGCGCGCGGCACCATCGCGTTGACGTCCATCTCGATCTCCGCCAGTTTGGCACTCAACGAAGTGAAAACCGGATTGACCTCCTGGGTCGCAAGGCTGCGCTGCTGGAGCGCCTTCCAGTCCGCGTTGCCGCTCTTGGAGTCGGTCAGCGAGCGCCACAGGGCATCGTCGGTGATTGCCTTTTGCAGGGTGAGGAGCTGGGGCGTTTCAGCAAGCTGTTTGCGGGCCGCATCGAGCTGGAGCTGCTTGAGCTGCAGGACGCTCGTGACGCGGGCCTGCTCTTCCTGCAACTCCCCGTACGCCTTGCGAAGAGCGGCGAGCTGCGCCTTGCGGTTGTCGAGGCTGTGCTCGCTGTTGAATTCCTCGACCAGGCGGCGAGTCTCCGCCTGGAACGTCGCGGCGAGGGAGCCCGTCTCACCCTTGAAGGTAGTAATGCGATCGCCCCATCTCGTTGCGGCTTCGTTGAACCGTTTCTGGAGCGCGTTGGCTTCGATCACGCGGGTGTCCTCGAGCTTGGCCAAGCTGTCGCGAATCTGCGGGTACTGCTCGTCGATGAACTTCACCGTCGAGGAGGTGGTGCCGGCAACAAGCTCGCGGGTGCGTTCCAGGAACACCTCGGCCCAGGTGTTGGCGATGGCCGCTGCATGCTCGCCGGTCTTGCCACGTGCCACCGCCTGCAGCATTGGGGCGAGAGTGGTTTCTTCCGCCCGGCGCGACACGAAGATGCGCGTCTCGAGCTCCTTGCCTAGCCGCAGCGGCCGTTCCGCGGCGAACAGCCCCCGCTCCACCAGTCGCTTCTTGGCCTCGGCGATGACCGCATCGGATTCCAGGATCGTCTGGTAGCTCTTCACCGTCAGGGTCTGCGGCTTGAGCTCGGAGCTGAACCTGGGCGGCACGATGATCAGGGTGGCCGAGGCCTCGTAGGTCTTCTCGACTACAACGAGGAGCACGGCCGCCGTCACCAGCCCGGCCACAACCGCGGTGCCGAAGATGAGAGCGGCGTTGCGGCGGAAGAACTGGACGATGTCGGCGAAGGTCAGCTCGTCGTTTGCGCTAGGTGAGATGCGTGGCGGCTGCGTGGGTTCAGGCATTGCTGACATGCGCTAGCTCCTTGCTTCCGACAGCTCGGCGTTCAACGGTGGACGCTGGGGGCCCCTCCGGGTGTCAACTCTGCTGCGCGGAGTGCCTTCACTGCCAGAGCGTTTCATGTCCACTGCGTGGCATCTGTGCGGGGCGCGCAGCCGGGGAGTCGTTTCGCGACACACGCTCCCGCCGCTGGTTTGCATCGCAAACCTTTGATCCGTCCCCAGTTGCCGCGCACAAGTGCACAGAGACTACGAGCGACGACCGTGGCGACCCGGGGGTTCACTCCGCTGTCCGCCCCAAAGCGACGTTAAGGATACTCCAAAACCGCTTCCAGCCCAGTAGGTGCCTCTCGAAAACCCGTAGAAACCTGTGAAGTGAGGGTATTCTAGCAAGCCAATACCTCAGCGTCGTGGTCCTGGGCAGTTGATCTGGGTGATGAGGCCGGGGCCATGCTGCCAAATAGGGCCGAAATGGACGATGGGCCGCCTCGCGGCGGCCCATCCGAGAACACGGTCCGACATGCGTCAGCGCTTGTGCTCGACTAGAGGCGGCAGCAACCCGAAGTGGCGGAAGGCCGGGAAAAGCGACTCG
>Ga0315275_10000632_pt1 | contig 29554 bp, 34 predicted proteins | sample YL17G03_0_MG_FD_205557 | JGI IMG/M metagenome (GOLD analysis project Ga0315275, IMG submission 205557) | Sediment microbial communities from Yellowstone Lake, YNP, Wyoming, USA - YL17G03_0 | ecosystem: Environmental > Aquatic > Freshwater > Lake > Sediment | place: USA: Wyoming | collected...
CTGTTCCACTGCCAGTTGTCTTCTGCAATGGCGGTAAATGGGTCCAGGCATGGTGTCCTCTCGTGGACGTGGCCAGCCAGGGAAAGAATTTTGAAGAGGCCAAGAAGAACATAGAAGAAGCCCTAGACATGTATTTCGAAGACAAGGACACGCCAAAACCGAAATTAAAGTCGCTGCTTTCGATGTCTGTTTCTGTGACCACAGTACCTGTCAAAATAGGGAACCTGAAAAATAACAAAACTACTTCCGCTGTCTGCGCGTAAGATTATTAAAATTCTCACAGATAACGGGTTCGCGGTTGAAACGCAGAGAGGAAGCCACATAAAACTCAAGAAAAGAAATGGTAACACCATTCACACGGTAATCGTGCCAAACTATCCGGAAATCGGCCCGATGGTAATAAATTCTATTATACGACAATCCGGCCTGCCAAAAGAACTTTTCCGCGGCTGAAAATCAGCTGACGTCGCTTTTAAGCGGCTTTTTCCTGCAAGAAATGAACGCCGAGGCGGGGAAAACTTAAAAACCTGGGCGAACAATTAACCCTTAATGATAAAGTCTGATTTTCTCGTGATAGGGTCGGGCATCGCCGGCCTCAATTTCGCGCTGCAGGCGAAAGAGTTCGGAAGCGTCTGCCTGATAACGAAGAAGGAAGCCGTCGAATCGAACACGAATTTCGCGCAGGGCGGAATCGCCGCCGTTTTCTCGAAGACGGACAGCTTCGATTTGCATTTCATTGACACGCTTAAGGCGGGCGACGGCCTGTGCGACAAGTACGCCGTGGAAATAATGGTGAAGCAGGCGCCCAGCGAAATCGAGAGGCTGATGGCGCTGGGAGCCGAGTTTGACAAGGACGCGAAGGCGGGCGGGTTCGAGCTGGGCCGGGAAGGCGGCCACTCGCGAAAGCGCATAGTGCATCACGGCGACATGACGGGCGCGGAAATAGAGAAGGCCATGATAGCAGGCACGCGCAGGAGCGGCGTCCGCATCTTCGAGAAGCATCTCGCCTTCGATATCATACTCAAGAACGGGAAATGCATAGGCGCGCGTGTCTTTGACGTGCATAACGCGAAAGTTGTGGATTTCTTCGCCAAGGCCGTCGCCATAGCGACGGGCGGGTTGTGCGAAGTCTACGAGAACACGTCGAATCCGTCTATAGCGACGGGCGACGGGGTTGCGATGGGCTTCCGCGCGGGCTGCGAAGTCGAGGACATCGAGTTCGTGCAGTTCCACCCGACTGCGCTGAGGCGCAGGGGAGAGCCGTTCTTCCTGATATCCGAGGCGGTCCGAGGCGAAGGCGGGAGGCTGGTGAACGGCAGGGGGGAGCGCTTCGTGAAAGAGCTCGCCTTCCGCGACGAGGTGGCGCGCGCGATTTTCAGCGAGCTTAAGGAAGGCAAGGTCTATCTGGACATGACGCATATGGGTAAAAACTTCGTGAGGACAAGGTTCCCCAATATTTACAAGACGTGCCTGGAGAATGGCGTGGACATAACTAGCGAGCGGCTGCCGGTCGAGCCGGTCGCCCATTATTCGTGCGGCGGGCTGAAGACGGACGTCGACGGCAAGACGAACATATCAGGGCTTTACGCTTTCGGCGAGGCCGCGTGCACCGGCGTGCACGGCACGAACAGGCTCGCCTCCAATTCGCTTCTCGAGTCGCTGGTTTTCTCTTCGCGCGCGGCGGATTCCGCGCGGGCTTACGCGGTTGGCAGCGAAGTCGATTTCACAAACACGAGGCAGATGAGCGTCTCGGAGGAGCGGCCGACCGAGCTGAGGACGGCCCTGAAGAGCGTCATGTGGAAGAACGCGGGCATAATACGCGACGGCGACGGCCTGCAGAGCGCCCTGAAGGAAATATCCGCGATGCAAAAGACCCTGGTCACGGCCGAGAAGAAAGGCATAAACGCGGACATAATAGAAATAAGAAACATGCTACTCGTGTCTAAGCTCATAGTCAGCGCTGCGCTCGCGCGCGAGGAGTCGAGGGGCGCGCACTACCGCGATGACTACCCGGAGAAAGCGGACGAGTGGGAAAGGCACATAACACTGAGCAGGGTAGGGAAACATAACTCTTTATAAAAATAATCCGCGAAAGGAGAAGGAATTTTTAAATATTTATATATACAATCCCTCATATACGGTTATTATGGTGTTTTGATGAGCAAGCAAAAATTCCCCGAGGCCGAGGCGAGGCTTTTCACGCGTATATTCATCTGCATGCACTGCGGCGCGAGGATAAGAGCGGACGCTGTCAAGGTGAAGGCCAAGAAGATAAAGTGCAGGAAGTGCCGCAAGAAACAGCTCAGGCCCATCAAGAAAGAGCGCAAGTCAGTCTAGGCCGCTTAGGGCGGTTTCTGGTTTTCCGGATTTTTATACAGACGAGCCCAAAGAATATATTATGTCCGACCTGATGGAGCTTCTAGACATGATGAGGCCCGGGAACTGCGCGATGGCGGCCATGGGCGTTTTCATAGGGGCGCTCATAGCGCTCGGCGGATTGCATGGCATGTTCACCGCAGGATTCGTGATGGCCATTATTGCCGTGTTCGCCATAACCGGCGCCGGCAACGCGGTCAACGACTTTTTCGATACAGATGCGGACAAGATGAACAGGCCGCAAAGGCCAATCCCATCGGGCGCGGTCTCGAAGCGCACGGCGCTGATGTTCACTCTCCTCCTTTTCGCCCTGGGCAACTTCTGCGCCATGACCATAAGCTGGTTCTGCTTCGCGCTGGCGCTGGCGAACTCAGGCCTGCTCGTGTTATACTCGTGGTCGCTCCAGCACAAGATTTTCGTGGGCAACATAACGGTCGGCTATCTTTCAGGCTCGGTTTTCCTGTTCGGCGCGGCCGTGTTCTTCAATGACAAGCTGTGGGTGGCGCTCGTCCTTGCATCGCTGGCCATGCTCGTGAGCATATCGAGGGAAGTGGTGAAGGACATGGAAGACATTGAAGGCGACAGGAAGAGCTTCATGAAAAGGATCGCCTCCAGGAAAGCGAAGAAGAGAGGCGAGAGGTTCAGTCTCACAGAGGAAGGAGCGAACCTCAAGTACGGAGAGAAGAGGATGATAGTCATCGCCATATTCTGCCTGGTAATGGCCATGGCGCTTTCAGCCATGCCGCACTATTACGCCTTCATGGGGCCCAGCTACGTCCTTGTGGTCCTGGCCGCGGACGCGGTTTTCGTCTGGTGCATCTACTCGCTGCTGAGGGAAGAGCGGAAGAAGAAAGGCTACGCCAGGATAAGCAAACGCCTGAAGATCGGGATGTTCATAGCCATGCTCGCTTTCATGGCCGGAGTCATGATATAAATTTTTAAGAAACATCTGCAATAATGATTACTATGGGCAAATACAAGTTCGTAAGCAACAGGGTAATGAAGAACTCGAAAGGCGAAGAGAAGGGCAAGATGCGCGTGATGGTCCTAAGCGGGACTGAAACAGCGCATATAGATTACGTCTGCCCCGAATGCGGCCTGGGAAAGCACGAGGAAACGCCGTGGGTGAGGCCATTCGCTCTCAAATGTCCGAAGTGCGGCTTCGTGCTGAAGCTGCCGAAGCTCAAGGACGAGATAAAGAAAGAAAAGAAGCAGGCGAAACTCGAAATGGAAAAAAAGGCCGGTTTGGGCGGATAAAGCGGTGTTTAAACGCACAAAAATGAATTTAAAACCAATTTCTAAAATTTAATTGGTATGTTAGACGAGAAGCTCCTTGACGTGATGGCGTGCCCCAAGTGCAGGGGCGAGATTCACGAAAAGGGGATGTTCATCCTTTGCAGGAGATGCTGCCTGGCTTTCCCCGTACTGGATGAAAGCGTGCCCAACATGATAATCGAAGAGGCATGGCCCCTGCAGAAAGCTGAAAAAAGCGACTTCAGGCACGATCTCAGGCTCTGAGCCGTCGTCACGGCACGTTCTGTTTCTAAAGGAGAATTAGTATTTAAACAGGCCAAGCATTAATTAAAATTACGCCGGGATGGCGGAGTGGTAAACCGGAAAAGGAAGCTTTGCCGGTCTATACACGCGCCGGACTTGAGAACTGGATCTTAAGAGTCGCTTCGTATGACGCATACTTCGTATGCGTCTTTCGCTGACGACGATGACTTCATGGCTTGACTCTGATCGGCGGAATATGATGAGCAACCCCAGTAATCCTTTCAGGAGATCCGGTGGGCGAAAAGTAAACGACGCAGAAAGCGCGTCTTTCGCTCGCAGGCCCACACAGGTTCGAATCCTGTTCCCGGCGCTATTTTTTTCATCCTAAAAACAGGCGGGGCTATTTTGTTTTTTTAGAGGCGGGCGTTGTGACTGATTTGTTGCGGGAGATGAAGAAATACATGCCGTATCCGATGACGAAGAACGCCAGGCAGTAGAGCACGTCAACCCAGCAGCTTGTGTAATAAATCCCCGCGCTGGCGGTGTAAGAGAACGAGAAGTCAGCCAAAGCCTGCAGTATGAAGCTCGCGCTCAGCACGCTGACCGACCTGAAAATCACGCTCCCGTAGGAGATGCTGAGTATAAGTAAAGCGAATGACAGGAAGACCGCATCGCCAACTACATAATAGACGTTTAAAAATTTGGTCAGGAGAGGCGCTTACTCTACCGCTTTTTCATAAATGAAAATCGGGAAAACGACCGCGAAAACGAGTATTGGCAATATGAGCAGCTTTGCGGCCGTCATGGCGTCCATCTTCATTTTTATGCTTTTCAGGAGCAGGAACATGCCATAGTTCGCCAGTATGATGGTGGCGGAAAAACCAATGTCCGCGATAGAAGGATATGCAATCTCTGTCTGCAAAAACATGTTGTAGTAAAAGAACACGACCGTGCCAAGGCCGTATGTTATTACTCCGAGCGAGATGAAAAACAAAGCCTTGCCGAAAGCGCTTTTAAAACTGAAAAACTTCAGGGCATCCAGGCCAATCCACGCCCCGATGAAAGGAATGAGTGTGAGCCCCACGCCATTCAGTATGTACCTCACATTGGCGTAGCTTTCATCAGAAGGCGTCAGCAACATTCCAGCTACTATTACAATGGTAACAGAGATCAGCAGCAGCAATTTCTTGTCCATTAATTATATGTCAGGGGTTAAATACATTGTTTAAACATCCATACAGTGAGACGGCAATGAAACCGGCAAGGCGTACAATCAAAACCCTAAAAATAAAAAAAGGAAGAGAATTCGCACGCCAATGGATTCATATCAGTCTTTCCTGAAGACTTTGAACTCTCTTGCGACGCTTTTCTCTTCCCTTTCCAGCTCGTTGAGGACTCTGTTGCGTATGTCGGTGCTCCTGACCTTCTCTTCTCTTGAGAAATGTTCCTCGACCCGTTTCGCGACCTTCTCGGCAACTTCCCTTGCCCTCTTTTGCTCAAGTTTCGTGCGCCTGGCCGCGCTTTCTATTGCCCTTCTGATTTTGTCCCGATTGAAATCCTCGGAGCCGCCATCTTTCTTTATCACGACAGTCATAAATCCAGCACCCCCAAAAGAAATTGAAAAATGCGTCTTAAAAAAGCTATGTTTATACATCCGGGCGCGTTTTTTCTGCTTCCCGCGGATTAACAGGCAGAGGTGGAAGTGGATAGCTTTTCTGCCATGACTTTTCAAAAGCTTACTTCTTCCTGAAATACTTGAACTCTTCCGCGATTTTTTGGTCTTCCTTGCGGAGCTCGTCAAAGACCATGCGCCTTATCTCGGAGCTTCTTATTTCCTTCGTGCCCTTGATGCTCCTTTCCACGCATTTCGAAACCTTGTCGGCTATGCGCTTCGCCTTGTATTTCTCGAACTTAGTTCTCATGGTTGCCGACTCTATGCTTTTGCTGAGCTTGTTCCTGTCGAATTTCTCCTTCGAAAAGTCATTTTTCAAAACGATTGTTCTCGTCATGAAACCCCTGTAAAAATTATCGCGGCTGTATATAAAAGTTAAAAATGGGATGAGCGGGATTACATCTTTTCTATTTTGCCTGCAGGCTTCTTCTCGCCGAAGATTTCGGAGCGGAAGCGGAAAATCTCAGCGCCCGGCGAAGACCAGGCGTCCGGCGGGAGCGAGGCTTTCATGCAGAGATTCTCGAGGAACGTTTTCGCGTCCCACGCGTATTCCGTCGCGACCTGCGGCAGGAGCAGGCCCGAGTGCATGCCCCTGCGTATTATCAGGCCGTCGCGGCCTATCTTTATCTGCCCTGCATATTCTTCCGGGCTCTTTACAATTATTTTCTCGGGCTTCGTGAGGACCGAGACCTCGACTATTATTTTTTTCAGTTCTTCCTTCCGGATGTCTGGGAAGCGCGGGTCCTGCGCAGCGCTCACTGCGGACTCGATTATCGCGTCGACCAGCGGCATGACCGGCGTCGGGAAGCCTATGCAGCCGCGCAGCTCCTTTTTCGGGTAAGTGTAAATGGTGGTGAAAACGCCGGACTTCGCTGCAAATTCCCTGCCGCATTCCGGCCGCTGGAGCATCTCGCCTTTCATTGTCCAGCGCTCCAGGGCGCGCCTTGCGAGTTTCACCGCGAACTCCCCATGCATGATGTCCATAAGAGTAATTTGTGAAACCGGATAAAAAACCTTACTTGTGCTTATTGCCGAGTTTTTTCAGCACGCCCTTCTTTATCATCCAGAGCTCCCCGGCCTCTTTCGCCAGCGGCGCGACTTTCCTGAGGCCGCGTGCCATCCGCTTCGTGAGCAGTGGTTTGTGCGGAATCTTATCCAGATATTTGGCGATGTAAAAAATGTGCCTTTCAGAAGTCATCCACTTCTGCCTGTCGAAGCGGGCGAGATTAACCGGCGCGGAAAAGCCGCGGAGCGTTTTTTGGCCGCGGAAATTGAAGTAGTCCTCGAAATACGAGAGCGTGAGCTCGCGGAGCGTGCGGTGGATGGACTCGCGGAACGAGAGACCGGAATATTTCGACTTGCCTATCGCGCCCCAGCAGCCGTTCTGCCTGAATATCGCCAGGACATGGTCGTCGTCGCGGACCGAGGCGAGGTCGATCAGCAGGGGATGGAAGCCGTGGAAGCGCAGCGCAGCGGCGGCGAAGACCGCTCCTTCTATGCAGTTCGCCTTTCTCTTCCAGATTGTATTGGATAGAATCCAGATAATCCTGGATTTTTGCGGGCGTGTTTAAACCGGAAAGGATTTTGCATGCCTCAGCCGAGAAACCGTATATATCCCTCATCGCATCACATTTTCTTGAGAATGCTGTTGACTTCCCTGATGAAATCCTCGAACTTGTCGAGCGGGATGCGCGCGCCTGCGGCATGGGAATGGCCGCCGCCCGCGCCGCCGACTGCGTCCGCGGCTTTCTCGGCAAGGTCGCTCAGCCTTACGGAATAATCAGGTGAGCGCATGGTTATGTCGAGCTTGTTCTTCCTGATGTAAGCGGCAAGGCCGACGCGGCTGTTGGTCACGGTCGCGGCGAACAAAGCCGAAGGTCCGCGGAAGCCGAAAGAGTAAACATCCTTGACGAAGCCTACGTCGCCTGTTTTCTGGGCGTTGCCCTTAACGAGATCGTAAAGCCTGAACTCGTCTGCAACCGCCCGGCGCGCGGCTTCAGGCAGGCCCGGGATGTCGGAGGGGTTCTTACCCTCGGCGAGCGTGCGGACGATTCTCCTCTTGGAATCGTAGTCATCGAAATCCTTGTCCTTTATGCCGAGGAAAATCATGCTGGCCTCGAAGTAGAGCGCCCTCGCGTCCCAGTTCTTCATGTGCTCGCGGACGAACTCCGTCTTCTCTTCGTAATCGCCTATCGCTCCGTATATAGCGATCCATATCCTTTCCTCGGGTATCTCATCACGGAAGTGCCTGTATATCAGCTCGGACGCGCTGCCCTCGCCGTTGACGTAAAGCGCCAGCGTGCCGGCCAGCCTCTTCTTCGCGCTGTCCGAGAGCGGGTGGTGGTCGAAATAGAGAATCTCGCTCCTCCCGCACTTGTCCTCGAGCAGCCTGAGGATTTCCTGCGTGTCCTTGTGCGTGATGGCGATGTCGGCTATGATTATGCGCTCGGCATCGACGGAATTCAGGTCGTCGAAGAACGAGACGGGCTTGGTGAAGAAAATCTGCGCGTTCGGAAACTTGGAAAGCGCAACCGCCCCCGCACAGATGCCGTCAGAATCCGAGTGCGTGAGAATGACTGTTTTCATTAATATGAATTGTTGTGCCTTCTATTAAAAACTAATCGGGGTTAGACGTTCATCTTGAGCTTTATCCTGTTCTCGATGTTTTTCACGCTGTTGCGGAGCTCGCGCTCGACCTTCGGCGGGTAGCGGAAGGTGAACGTTATCGCGTGTTTAATGCCCCTCGCCGGCTCCACGGCGAGCGCCTGCCAGAAAACGTAGCGGACGGGTACGACGTCGCTCTGCTTGACGTCTATGTTCTTTATCGCCAACAGGAAAACGCAGCAACCGAGCCTTAGCGCGAAGGACGCCAGGAAAACCACCTGCAGGCCCATAAGCCACATGAAAGCCGACGACTGGAAAACCTGGGCGAGCAGCGCGCCCGTAAGGTCGCCCAGAACCGTGCCGAAGCCGGTGAAGAAGTTGTGGGCAGCAACGTATTTCGGCCTTTTCTTCGCGGGCGTGACTTCGAGCAGGTAATTGAAAACGACGAGGTCGAAGCCGGAGAAAATGACGCCGTCATATATCTTTACTATCATTATGTGCGCCAGGTTGGAGACCAGCATCCATCCAAGAGGGACAAAGCACGCCATGATGCCGCACACGATGAGAATTTTGCGGCTGCCGAACCTGTCGTTCAGCTTGCCCCAGTACTGGTGCGTCACGGCGCGGGCCAGCGCCCCGACGACGACCGCGACGGCGAACCATTCATATCCGATGTTTATGTTCTTGAGCATATACACCGCGTAGAACGGAGCGGCCACGTCGACCGCGAAGTTCATGAATGCCATGTAGACTGTGAATATGACGAATTCGCTGTTTATCCTCATCGAAGTGTACCAACCGCGCGGGTTGAACGAGAAGTTGTACTTGTAGTGGAAGACCCTCTTCACGGGCGGCTCGTACATCCTCATGAAAAAGAAAATCGCCGCTGCCGAAATTACCACCGAAAGCAACAGGATGCCGGTGAAGCCCCAGTAAAGTATCAGGAACCCGGCCGCCAGCGTCGCGACCACGCCGGACACTCCTATGAGCATGTTTCTCCTGCCGAAATACCTGCCACGTATGTTGATGGACACAAGGTCTCCCATAAGGCTCGACCACGCGGGCGAGCGCAGGTAAAGGAAGAAATTCGAAACGGCGAGCAGCGCTATGAGTATCATCACCCGGTTCTCGATAGCTATCAGAGGCAGAAATGCTATGGGTATCCATATAAGCATCTTGGCCAGTATCTGGGAAACAAGCCATATGCGCTTCCTGCTCATGAACTTGGTGAGCATCGCGCCAGGGACATGGGAAACGGTCGCCGCAAGGTTCTCGACCGAATTAAGTATGCCTATCTCCGCGTTCGAAGCGCCCAAAACGAGAGCGAGGGGCGTGGTATACGAGGTCTGTATGCTGCCCGCCGCCGAATTGAAGATGCCCTCGATGGATGAATTTTTCAGGCTCTTCTCGACCTTTTCATGTTCGCCTTCTGTGAATTCGACCTTTATGTGCTTTCCGTTTTCCTTGCCATTCCCATCGGGCTTTTTGGACTCCGGGCTGTTGACCATGTCGCCGTAGGGGACTTTATCGCACTCAAAACCGTCTGTGTATTCGCCGTCCTCGATGACTCTGAAGCCCTTGCTGTGGGAAGGCTCTTCTCCCTTTTTCTTCTGCTTCTCGGCCTCTTCATCTGAAAAAATGAGCTTCGGCTTCTCCGGCCTCGGAGTCGGCTTTGGGGCGGGCTTCGCCTTCTTCGCAGGCTCCGGCTCCCTGACAACCTCGCCGTCCACTATTTCCTTGAAGCTGGAGCTTTGGACTTCTAATTTCTTTTCTTTCTTTTCGGCCATGGCAACCAGTAATAAAATAGTTAGAGGCAGTCAAATAAATAATTAGAATTTCACGAACCTATTTGTATTCGGATTTCTGCTGGTACTCGGACTTGAACTGGTAGTCGCTCTTGAAATGATATTCGCTGCCGCCGAGCGCTTCCTGGCGCGAGAAGTCGTATTTGCCTTCGCCTTTTCCGTCGTCATCATGCGATTGCGACTTCTTGACCGTCGCCTCGAAGATTTCATAAGGCGGCGGAAGATATGACTGCTTCATGTTTGATGTTGCAAACCTCCATATCTCGCTGCCGCTTCCGACATCCAGGGCGTAAAGATGGCAGTCAAACGAGCCGAAAAATATGCGTCTGCCGTGAACAGAAGGAGTCCCATAACTCACTGCGCCCAGCCTAGTTTTCCACACCTCCTTGCCGTCGAGCGTGATGGCGTGGACGCTGCCCGATTCCTCAGAGAAGAATATAATACCGTCATTTATCATTGGATTGGAGCCGGCGAAACCGCCTTCAACCCTGATTCTCCATATCTCCTTCCCTGTCTCCATGCTCAAGGCGTAAAAATAACCGTCCCTCGAACCGTGGTAAAGAACGTTGTTGCGGATGGCGGGTATGCTGGAATTGCCGTACTGCCCTGTCCTGAAGCGCCAAAGCTCCTTGCCATTGATTATATTTACGGCGTAGAGATAGTTGTCCATTGAACCGAAGCAGAGAACACCGTGGTGCAGCAGGAAGGCAGCGCAGTTCAGTATCTCTTCACCCGTCCTGAACCTCCATATCTCCTTGCCCGTTTCAGTGTCCAGACAATAGATGTTGCCGTCGAAGCTGCCTATTAAAACCCTGTTGCCCGCCGCGACAGGGCAGCTTGCAATCTCCGCACCCGTTCTGAATTTCCACATTTCCTTTCCAGTTGTGGCATCGACGGCGTAAACGTTCCTGTCCCTGGAACCGAAAAAAACCTTGTTTTTGTAAATAAGCGGTGTGGAGAATATCTCGCCCCCGGCCCTGAATTTCCATATTTCCCTGCCTTCAAGCGAAAGCGCGTACAGGTGGTAGTCATAGCTTCCTACATATATGATGCCCTCATGAATGACAGGTGAAGACATGTATATCTTGTCGCCTGTCTTGAACCTCCACGCTTCCTTGCCGTCCAGGACATCGACTGCATAAAGGTAGCCGTCGGCAGAGCCGAAATAGACTATGTTGCCATGCACAAGGGGATTGGATGCTATGCTTCCGCCCTCGCCCACCTTCCACATCCTGTCGAATTTCTTAGTTTTGCGAACTTCGAACTCTTCGAGTTCTATCGCGAAATCTTCAAAGGAAAATGACTGCTCCATATCAAACCTCAATATTTACCTTTCTGATAAAGCTCTTTCATAAAGAGCTTTTAATATTTCATCTTCTGGTGATATTCGACTTTTATCTGGTACTCGCTTTCTGATTTGTATTCCCCGCCTGAGACGGCGGAGACGTTGACTTCGTATCTGTCATTTTCTTCGAGGCTCTCTTCTGAAGCTGATTTCTTGACGACGAGCTCGAAATCCTCTGATGTCGGCGGCAGAACCGACTGGATCAGGGTGCTGCTGGTGAATTGCCATCTTTCCTTTCCCGTGTCGGCATCCAATGCGTATAAATGGCAATCAAAAGAGCCCACATAAACAATGCCTTCAAAAACCTTTAGGGTTTGGTATATGCTGCCTCCGGTATGAAATCTCCAGACTTCCTTTCCGTTCAAAGCGAGGCAGTACATGTTACCGTCTCCTGCCCCGAAATAAATCCTGTTGTTGTAAATAGCCGGCTTGCAGGACAATATCTCTTCGCCTCCCGTCCGGAAGCGCCAAAGCTCTTTTCCGTCTGAAGAAAGCGCGTAAAAAATGCTGTCCCTCGAACCGTGATAGATGATACCGTTGTGCACAGTCGGGCTTCCGGCATTGCCGTAATTGCCGGTCCTAAAGCGCCAGATTTCCCTGCCGCTGTAAATGTCAATTGCATACAGGTTGTTGTCGAAGGAAGGCAGGTATATGGTATTTTTATTTATTTCAAACGGGAAAGTGTTGAATATTTCTGCACCGGTTTTGAATCTCCATTTCTCTTTTCCCGTCGCCGGTTCAAGGCAATACAGAAAACCGTCGAATGAACCGATGAAAACCATGTTTTCATGCACAATGGGGCACGAAGATATGTCACCCCCCGTCTTGAATCTCCATATCTCCCTGCCGGTTTTGCAGTCAAGGCAGTAGAAAAACGTATCCTTTGAGCCGAAGTATATCCTGCCATTGTGATGGCATGCCGTGCTGTAAATTTTATCCCCTGACCTGAACCTCCAGATTTCCCTGCCGTCGCTGGCATTTATCGCGTAAAAGTTTCCGTCCAGAGAGCCCGCGTAGATTACGCCGTCGTGTATCGTGATTCCGGAATTGATGATGCCCGACGTCTTGAACTCCCACGCCTTTCTTCCAGTATTTTTGTCTATGGCGTAAATTCTGTGGTCACAGCAGCCGAAACAAAGCAGGTTACCATAAATCTCCGGTTCTGAAAGTATGCTTCCTCCGGATGTCAGTTTCCACGGCCTGTCGAATTTCCTTGTTTTCCTGACTTCGTAATCCTGCATCTCTACGTCGAAGTCGGAAAGGCTGAGCTCCATGCTAATGAATTACAAAATTAAATTAAAAAGCAAAAGCTGATTATTTTCACGCGTTAAGCGCTGCGTCGATTTCGGCCTGGAACTTCGCGTAAGGCTGCGCGCCCACGAACTTCTTGCCGTTTATGAAGAACGTCGGTGTTCCTGTCACGCCGTACGACTTTCCGTCCGCCGTGTCCTTGTCGACCTCGGCCTTGTATTTGCCGGAGTCGAGGCATGCGTTGAATTTCGCCGTGTCCAGACCGAGCGAACTGGCATACGCCTTCAGGTCGTTGATGGTCAGCGCACCCTGGTTGTTGAAGAGCTTCTCGTTGTACGCCCAGTACTTGTCGTTCCCCTGTTCATACGCACATTCGCTAGCTTCCGATGCGTTGTGAGCCGAGTCGTGGACTATGTAGTCGCGGAAGACGAAGCGCACCTTGCCCGTGTCTATGTAGTTCGCCTTGATTTGCGGGAAAGTGTCTCTCGCAAAGCGGCCGCAGAACGGGCACACGAATTCCGAGAATTCGACAATCGTGACCTTCGCAGTCGCGCTTCCCATCAGCGGGTCGTTGTCAAGCGCGATGCCGTTGACCACTTCTCCGCTGCTGTTGCCGCTGACATTGCCGTTGCCGGGGTTGACCGGCTTGCCGGCGTTGATGATGAAAATCGAAGATAGCGAAATCGCTATCACGGCTATTATGATCGCTGCAGAAACCAGATACACCGGCTTGCCGTCTTTTTTCTTCCTGGATAAACCAAACATACCAAAACCTCTCTATTGCATTCTGCTTCTAGGCTTTCTTTATTTTTATGCACTGTACCGGGCAGGCGTCCGCGGCTTCCTTGTTGCAGCCGATATCCTTGGCGTCCGTTTTCTTGGGCTTCGCCTTGCCGCCATCCATGACCCAGTTGACCGAGCATACTGCCGCGCATGCTCCGCAGCCTATGCACGCGTTGTGGTCCTGTATTATTTTGAAAGGCATATTAAAACACCTCCGCCTGAAACATCGCTAACGCATCACTCGGAGCACATGTTGGTCGTGCGCTTCCACTGCGCGTCGACGTGCTCCTGGATTTGTTTTATAATATGTTTATTCTCGGACTTAAATAAATGGGAGAAGCGCCCCTGAGCCTTAAGGTATTCCTCGACGGGCTTGCGCTCTGGGACATCTTTAGTCATGCGCATTTTATCGTTCTCAATCTCGTAAAGCATCCACATGCCCGTGTCTATCGCCAGCCTCGCGATTTCAACGGTCCTCCACGAGTCGAACTTCCAGCCGAGAGGGCACGGGTTCTGGATGTGAAGGAAGGAAGGCTGGTTCTCCTTCCTGAGCGCCTTCGCCACCTTCGCTTTCAGGTCGTCTATATACCCGATTGACGCGGTGGCGACGTAAGGAATGTGATGCGCGGCGACTATTTCGACTATCGGCTTCTTCCACGTTAGGTTGCCGGGCTTCACCGAACCCGACGGACTCGTGGTCGTCGAAGCGCCGAAAGGCGTCGCGCTCGAGCGCTGTACGCCGGTGTTGTGAACGACATAGCCGTTTGCTATGAAATTATGCGACTTCTCAACCTGCAAATCCAAGGTTGGCTCACGCCCAACGCTCTTTATTCCTCTTATCTTATCTACACCAAAGTGTTCGTTTCCTATCAAAAAGTTCACGTACTTGTACTGTGAAGGGTATTCTTCAACATTCCATTTCCTTGTTCTGCTGAAACAGATGTACCCGGCTTCGGAATCCTTCAAAAGAGCTCTTTTCACCACCATGCTTCCTTTCAGTTTTCGTTTTTTGTGTATTTTGCCTACTCTGTAGTCCATCGTCTGCAAAAGAAGCCTTAAAGTTTCCAGCAAATGGAAGCTGGCAGAAACGTATCGCATGCTTCCACTGTTTTTCACTTTATAGCCATCGGAAATCATCAACCCTTCCACAAATGCCTCTTTTTCCTCAAGCGGCAAAGTGAATATCCAATCGGGGATTATCTTGTTCTTCGCACCTGAACCGAAACCGAGCGAATTTATGAAATTGGCGATATTAATCGAGCTTATGTGAACCTCATTTTTGTCTTCCGAATATTTACTTCTGAATATCTGGTTGTGCAGCCCAATCAAAACCTTTCTTTCATGTTTTCCTTCGGGCAAAGAAAAACCTATTTCACTTCTTCCATTTCTCACCCACCCGTCTCCAACATAAATGCCAAGGTACTTCATAATGCCGGGGCTGCTGTTTTCCGGTATGACGACATCATTAAGCTTGTTGACTTTGTAATCATTTTTGGTCACCTTTCTTATGTTCGGGAACTTGAAACTTTTTCCTTTATCAGACCCATTTAGCACAACGACTTCATCCCCATTCTTCAATTCCTCTACGGTTTTCCACACGAGTTCGCTTTTCTTCCCTCTTCCTTTATGACTAACTACAAGAAAGGGATGATTGCCCGTGGCTTTAATTGTGTGGTGCAAAGTCTTAACCTCAAATACCTCTTTCATGCCGTTATCATAAACTCCCGCGCAATTTCTTAAAACTAACTTGTAGGTATTGGGATCAAAAGAGTATAATTTATCACCTTTCCTAATTTCAGTGATTTTGCGCAGGCCATTTTCCGTCATAATCCAAGCGTCTTTTGTAAGGCAATTCATGTAAGCCTCGTTGTCGAGGCAGATGTAGCATACCTTCTCGCGCCTCTCAAGCATGCCGGACAGCGCCTGAAGCCCGATATCCAAAGTGCCGCCGTCGCCGGCTATCGCTATGACATTCCCTACACGCCCCTGTTTCTCGAGCGCGAGCGACACGCCGCCCGCGATGGCGGCCGCGTTCTCGAAAGCTCCGTGGATGTAATTAACGCCCCACGAAGTGTTGGGGAACTGCGAGCTCACGATTTCCAGGCAGGAAGTCGCGTTAACGATGATCGTGTTCTTACCAGCGACGTTGAGTATGCTGCGGACCGCGATGGTCTCAGGACAGCCGGAGCAGTTGGTCGAGCCCTGGAAGAAAAGCGCGCAGCCTTCGCAGCCTTTCGCCGGGATGCCTGCTGCGCCAACGGATTTTCTGTTGTTTTTTGCTGCCATATTTACACCCAGATGAGTCCCCTTCTTTCCTGGCGTATGTCGCGGAATATTTTCATGAAATCATCAATCTTTACGTCGCGTCCTCCAAGGCCGCCGACGAACGTGCTGACGTTCGTTTTTCTGGTCAGGCCGCGTATCTCGTAGCACAGCGCCCCGCCCAGGCCCGGGGACAGGTCTTTTTCAAGCACGCCTATCGACACGATGTTTTTTATCGCCGCCTTTATCTCGGCCATGGGGAAAGGCCTGAAGCTCTTGATGCGTATGAGGCCCATGTCCTTTATGTTGTTCTCGCGGATTATGTGCTTCGCGGTTCCGGCGAGCGAGCCCATGGTGACTAGAGCGTATTTCGCGTTCTCCATGTTGTACGTCTCGATGAGGCCGTTGCCGTAGCCACGGCCGAAAACTTCCTTGAATTCGTTGTTGGTCTCGCGTATGACTTCCCTGGCCCAGCGCATCGCCTCGTGCTGCTCGACCTTGAATTCTTGGTAATGTTCCGGCCCGGCCCACATGCCCTGGGTGACGGGATTTTCGAAGTCAATCACGCGGCCGGAGAACTTGGGCAGGAACTTGCTGACCTTCGCCTTGTCCGCGATATCGACAGGCTCGTAGACATGCGACAGGAAAAAACCGTCTATGCACACCATGACCGGAAGCGAGATGCGGCTATTCTCTGCGATCTTGTAGGCCTGGATCACGGTATCGAAGGCTTCCTGCGCGCTCTCGCAGTATAATTGTATCCACCCGGAATCGCGCTCGGCAAAGGAATCGGACCAGTCGTTCCATATGTTAAGCGGCGCGGAAAGCGCGCGGTTCGCCGTTACCATGACCACCGGCAGGCGCATTCCGGAAACGACGTAAAGCATCTCGTGCATGAGGGCGAGGCCCTGGCTTGAGGACGCGGTGAATGTGCGCACGCCTGTCGCCTGAGCGCCCAGGCAGACGGACATCGCGGAATGCTCGGACTCGACGTTAACGTACTTCGCCTTCATCTCGCCGTCCGCGACCATTTCCGAGATGCGTTCGATTATGTGTGTTTGTGGCGTGATCGGATAGGCCGCAATGACTCCGGGTTCGCACAGTTTAACTGCTTCAGCTACAGCGTTACTTCCTTCGATGACTTTTTTCATTATTTCAAACCTCTCGAATCTCAATTTCCATTGAATCTTACTTATCCAGCTTCTTGTCTATCGCTTTGAAAGGGCACAGCACCATGCAGAGCAGACACCCTTTGCAGTAATCATAATCCACTTTTGCGACCTTGGTCTTCCTGCCGGCAAACTCGTGAAGCTCTATGCAGCCTTCCGGACAGTACTGCGTGCAGATGCCGCATCCCCTGCACTTGTCTTCAAGGAAGACTGGCCTGAACGTGCGCCAGCCAGCGGTCTTGCGCACCCTTGAGTTCTTCGAGCTGGAGCCCACGCAGCCTTTGCTCGAGCCGTTGTAGCCGTTGTGATTGCTGTTGCCGTTAACCATGACATCACACCTTAGTTTCCTCGTAAGCGCGCTTTATCGCCTGCACGTTCTTGTCGCGCATCGCTCCCTCGAAGCGCTCTTCGACGGCCTCTATGAGGCTCTTGAGCGTGACGAGCTTCGTCGCCTTAGCGAACGCGCCGAGCATTACGGTGTTGACTATCGGCTTGCCGAGTATGTCCATTGCTATCTTGTTCGCGTCGACCGTGAATGCGGAAAAAGAGCCGAACTTTTTCTTCTCATCGGAGTTTATTAGAATCATGCCTTTTTTCGTCAGGCCTTTTGTTATGTCCACGACGTTCGGGAGCGAGTTGTCGAGTACGATGACGTAATCAGGGTCGTAGACCTGCGTGCGCAGCGTTATGAACTCCTTAGCTAGTCGACAATACGCTTCGACGGGCGAGCCCCGGCGCTCGGGCCCGAAGTTCGGAACCGCCTGGCTGAACCTGCCGTCCTTGAATGCGGCTATTGCTATAAGCTCTGCCGTCGTGACCGCGCCCTGGCCACCCCTTCCATGAACCCTGATTTCCGTAATGCTATTCATACGTCTTTCAGCTCGCAAAGTACAGAGAAACTTGAAACCCAATAGAAAATAAAAGTGTCAAGCGCCTATATAAAGATTGGCTTAACATCCATCGACAATCGTAGGAGAAATTATTTTACGATTCTAAAAATCTGCCTGAACTCGTCCGTGCCCGCCTTGTCAATGAGCTGGAAGATTATGGATTCGGTCGTGGTTATGAAAGGCGCGCCGAGCTGGACGAACCTTTTTATCGCCAGGTTCGTGTCCGATTGCTTGCGCGACGAGACCGCGTCGCAGGCCACGTGCACGCTGTAGCCGCTGCTCATCAGGTCCAACGCGGTTTTAAGCACGCACACGTGCGTCTCAAAGCCGCAGATGACGACGTCCTTCGCCTTCGTCTTTTTTATCGCGCTCATAAATTCCTTTTCGCCGCAGCACGAGAAATGCATTTTCGCGACCGGCTTGAACTTGCCAAGCTCATTGGTGATTTCCGGAATCGTTTTTCCGAGCTTAACCGGGTTCTGCTCGGTGATTATTATCGGGATGCCGAGCATCCTGAAAGCTTCAGCCAGCTTGCGTATGTTGTCGGCTGTTCTGCCGAAATCAAAAATCGCATCACGGAAGCGCTCCTGCACGTCGATTATGACAAGGCACGCGCCTTTCCTCTGCGGAATTCCCAGAAGCGGTCTTGGTTTTCTCATAAGGGTTTTCTTATGGTTATTTTATCCCCGAGCTTGACGCCAAACTTATCGACGAATCTTCCGTGGTTTATCGCGACCTCGATCCTTCCGTAATCATCGGGGAAGGCTATAACCTCGCCTTTCGTGACTTCGCCGAACGTTCTCAGGAGTTTGGTGTTTATCCTATTCACGTTGGTTTCGATTTCGATATCGTCCTTGTACTTTATCCCGGATTTCTCGAAGTCCTTGAAAATGACATTCACAGAGGCGCTGCCAAAATGGTTTATGTGTATGACCTCTCCGGTAACAACGCCTTCCGAAACATTCGCTTCATCGTAAGGGGCTTTTACCAGCTTTTGCGGGTCAATAGGCTGGCCGAACTCTTCCAGGCGGACGCCTTTTGAAAGCCATGCAGCGGCCGGCGCGAAAACGTCGCGGCCGTGAAACACCGGGCATACGGGCCTGCGCATGTATTTCTCGTTGGTGATTTCAACGACCTTTTCTATGCCCCCCAGCCTTCTGGTCGCGGGGATGAGAAGGCCGTTGTCCGGCCCGATAAGGTAATCGCCGCGCTTGGCCTTGATTATGATTGCCATGCGGTCGGTTCCGACACCCGGGTCGACCACGCACACGTGGCATCCGACAGGCAGCTGCTCGACGCTCTCCATGGTCCACGCGCCTTCCATTATCTCGAATCCGGGGATGCCATGCCACAGGTCGATTATTTCCGCGTCCGGGCACATCTGGAGAATGACGGACTTCATTATGCCTATTCCCTGCGTCCCCACGCCGAAATCACTTGACAAAGAGATGAACTTCCTGCTCATGAAATTAAATTGTGCGGCTGAATTAAAATATTCGCATGGAAAAGCATCACGATTTAAAACTTTCCGCGATAGTTCTAATCTTCAGGGAATCCGGTGTCATTATGATAGGAGTTGAATACAAGTTTTCCGGCATTTCGTCGCTGAGAAAGCGCGGCGTTGACTTCGCGCATCTGGCGGTCTACCCATCTTCAGACACGCTTGAACGCCTTGAATTGCACGAAAGATACAAGCTTACAGACAGGGAATCGCCGGTTTCGGTGGACATTCCTGTCGACGTTTTTTACAGGCTCAACGGCTCGAAAGTAACAATTCCATTCGAGATACAGCCGAGGGAAATAATATTTGCGGAAAGCCCGGTGAAGCCTGTCCTGAATGAAGGCGAATTCATGTCACTGGAAACAAAAAGCAACGTGTCAAGGACCGGCTTGAGCGTCCTGGGTTTCTGCAAGCAGGGGAAATACGCCACTATTCTCAACAGCAGTGACCGCGTAATGATGATGGTTTACATGAAGAATGACGCAAGCGTCCCGTATGTGATAGACGAGGTGCCTTATCCTTTCCAGGTTGTGATCGCCACGCCTTGCAGCGACCCAGGGAGCCTCGTAAAAGGCGGGATAAAGATACTCACGCCGAAAAAGGAGGACATAACGGAAGGAGTCAGAACAAAGGTTGGCGGGATGGAGGGCTACGTTTTCACGCTTTCCCCTGAAATGTGGGGCATGGAAAACGTGCCCGGCAAGAAAATACGATGGAGCGAAAGAAAATACGACGCGCAACGCCTGTTCAGGAAAGGTCTTATAGACGAGATGGACCTCGGGAGATTCCCTTTCAGCCTGACGCTCAGCAACGAGTTAATAGAGGCCGGATGTCCGGCGTACGTTTTCCCTTTCCGTTTCGGAAGCAATCCCATGAATTATGTTTCAAGGTTATACGGGAAGGAAAAGAAGCTGCGTTATTATATTTTAAAGCCCGCTAGAAACACCAAAGTAACAGGCAACTCGGGCATTATACACAAAGGTTCTAAAAACAAGACGGTCTTCGAGAACTCGACCAGGGATCTGGAGCACAACATCACCCCTAAAAAACTAAGGGAATTCTTCGAAGTTGGCACGGATTTCGGCTTTGTTGTGCCGCTGGCCATGACATCGCAGAATTTTAAAAATGACAGCTACAACGGCGGCTTCAACGAACAGGAAAAAATATGCGTATAGGTCACATAAGGCCTGCGTCTTTCAGGATTTCACTCCCTGAGGCCGCTCACTCTTCTGAGATGCGCGACCGTTTCCTTGGTCACCTTTACCGCGTAGTCTATCTCGCGCGAGGTCGTGAATTTGGAGAGCGTGAACCTGAGCGAGCCCAGAACGCATTCCTGGTCGACTCCTATCGCCTGGAGAACGTGCGAAGGACCTTCCTCGCGGCTGGAGCACGCCGACCCCGTAGATACACGCACGCCTTTCGTGTCCAGGTACATCAGCAGTGCTTCACCTTCGACGCCCTTGAACGACACGTTGACGTTGTTGCACAGACGCCTCCCATCTTTAGGGCCGTTAAGCTGGGAATCGGAAATGGAAAGCAGGCCCCTTATCAGCCGGTCGTGCAGCTTTGCCATCTGCCTTATTTCGCGAGGACCGATGAGCTCTGCGGCTTTCGCGAGGCCGACAATGCCAGGGATGTTTTCAGTGCCTGGCCTTATGCCGAATTCGTGCGGCCCGCCAGTTGCGACTGGCTTTATCTTTATGCCTTTCTTCAAGTAGAGAGCGCCCACGCCTTTCGGGCCGTTGAGCTTGTGGCCAGAAACCGAGAGCAGGTCGATGTTCATCCGCTTGACGTCTATCGTCACTTTCGCGAACGACTGGACTGCGTCTGTATGGAAGAGCACGCCACGCTGCCTGCAGAGAGCGCCGATTTTTGCAATGTTCTGAATCGTACCGATTTCGTTGTTGCCGTGGATGACTGAAACCAGAATCGTATCTTTCCTCATCGCCTTATCGAGCGTTCTGAGGTCGACGAAGCCCTCGCGATCAACGTCAAGAAGCGTGACATCGAATCCTTCTTCGACCAGCGAATTACACGTGTTTATGACGGCGGGATGTTCGATTTTCGTGGTGATTATGTGTTTCCCTTCACCAGCGTAAGCATGAGCCACGCCGCGTATGGCGAGGTTGTCGGACTCTGTTCCACCGGAAGTGAAAATTATCTCGCTGGCTTCTGCGTTAATCTTTTTTGCAATGACTTCGCGCGCGAGGTCCATCGCCTTCTTCGCGTCACGGCCTGCCTTGTGCAATGAAGAGGCGTTGCCATATGCCTTCGAGAAGAACGGCATCATCGCCTCCATAACGCGCGGGTCGACCTTCGTGGTCGCGCCGTTGTCGAGATAGGCATCCATAATATCACCATATTAGAGAGTCCAAATAAACTTGATGTTCATTATTGTGTCCGGGGATTTAAAAATATAACAGCGTTATAAATTATCTTCAATATTTACAGAAATATAAATTGCCTTCCGCGTCAACTGCTTTATCTTTGAAAGCCAGCATCCAAACGCCTTTAACGGTTTCTCCAGAATCGAGCTTTATATCTTGGTTGGATTTCAAGAGTCCTTCTTGCAATGCCTCGTTTGCTGTCATGCCAGAAGGTATGTGGTCTTCAATCCACAACGTGTTGTTTTGGTTATCGTAAGTCAAGCCTTCTTTCAAAATATCAAAGGCTTGTGCATCTGTAGATATTGGAAATCCGACAGAATGGTTTAAAACGTATATGCCATGACAAGCCCGGATTATAGAAGAAGTCTGAGGGTTTTGGGTACAACCTGCGACAAGAGCAATGCCCAAAATCAGCATCGCCAAGCTGAATTTTTTTGTTCATGTTTAATTTCTAAATATGGAATTTATAAACATATCGAAAACTTTCGGTCGGAGCCAAAAAACTTTATATATAACGCCGTTATATAAAATAAACTCAAGGGGTTGTGAGGCATATGTATTCGAAAAAAGTGATTGATTATTTCACCCATCCGAAGAATGTCGGCGAGATAAAGGGCGCGGACGCACATGTGACGGAAGGCTCGCTGGCCTGCGGCGACATGATTAATCTTTACCTCAGGATAGACCCGAAGACGAAAGTTATCAAGGACATCAAATTCAAGTCGTATGGCTGCGCCGCGAACATCGCAACGACGAGCATCATGACGGAGATGGCGAAAGGCAAGACAGTCGAGCAAGCGAAGAAAATCGAGTTCAAGGACGTGACCAAGGCGCTCGGTGGTCTTCCGCCGATGAAGATACATTGCTCTGTCCTGGCGATAGACGCGCTCAAGTCAGCAATACGCAATTATGAAGAGAAGCACGGCATCGCAAAGCCGGAGGATCTGAACGAGAGCATTCTGCGGTCGCGACTTCGCCATGTGATGGATCCCAACATGGGCAAGGACATCGTGACCGTCGGGGTAGTCCAGGATGTAAAGTTCGACCCCAAAACAGGAAAAGTTAACCTGACCCTCAAATTACCGAAAACGCACAAGTTCTACGACAATATCATGCACGAGATTCAGGAAAGGATAGGCTTCATTCCCGGAGTCAAGAGCATAGAGAAGAAGTTCATAGAGTGATTCTTGTTCCACTCGCGCCATTGCAGTTGCCGTTGTGCAGACCCAAGTACTCGCAAACGTGTTTCTCTTCTAGCATTTCGTAGAACATGCCTGCAACAACAGGGTCATATGTGACGCCAGCATCTTCTTTTAGCATGCTCCTGATTTTGTCATGGCTCAATGTCGGGTACCAGATTCTGTTCTTGTCGCCGGCAGCATCGATAAAGTCAACAACACTCACTATGCGGGCGGAGGGAGGTATGTTTTTTCCTTTGAGCCCGAAAGGATACCCAGAGCCGTTCCAGTTTTCCTGATGATATAACACGCAATCAGCTATCTCTTTTTTATTAAGGCTCAGTGCTCCCTTCGGATCGAGCATGACTATGTAAGACCAGCCAACCTGCGGGTGCAGCCTAATGTATTTCAAATCCTTTTTTGTCATAGGCATCTCGCCGTTCAGTGACATGCCATGCCCGTCCTCGCCGACGTAGCCCGCCTTGCCAATATCATGCAGCATGCCGCCAATGCGAATCAGCGGATATCTCTGTTTTTTAGCACCGACCCATTCAGCGAACTGGTGCATGGCTTCCTCGGACAGCTCGCCGACCTTTATGAAATGTTCTATCCACATGGAATGCATTCCGACCTCTTCCAGTTTTCTGAAAAGCCAGTCCACAAGATTGTCGGTGCGTTTGAATGTCAATCCTTTCGCGGAACGTGCGATCTCCTGCATCCCTTCGTGATTGTACATTCCCTCGTCATCAAATTCTTCGCCATAGATTGCCAGTTTCGGAATCTCTAACATGTTCTCCCTTCCTGCGGCTTATTTTGCATCAATGAAATGACAGAATTAACGCCATCAAGGCTTTTTATGCGTTTCCAAAATGCCTTTAAATATAAGCTGGCGTGCTTTTACCGGCCGGGTTTGACGATTTCAAGGATGTCCTCGATGCTTCTAAGAACGTAGTCGGCGCCCGCCGCATGCACGGATTTTTCGGCTTTTTTCGTGCTGCCGTATGCGGCGAAAGCCGTGCGCATGCCTAGCGCTTTCGCGCCGCGTATGTCGCGCTCCGGCCAGTCGCCGACGAACAGGACATTCGTCGGCTCGACGCCTATTTCCTTCGTAGCCTTAAGGAACGGGAGCTTCGATGGCTTCTTCTCGCCCGTGTCGTGGAACGTCACGACAACGTCAAAGAAATCGTCAAGCTTCATCTCCACGAGGCGTATCCACGCGTTGAGCGAAGGCGCATCGGACACGATTCCGATTTTCAGGCCGCGCTCCTTCAGTTTCACCAGCGTCTTTATCGTGCCGGGGTAGGGCTTGACATAAGTCGCCTGTGCCTTCCTGTAGGCGACGATGCCTTCGGCCAGGATCTTGTAATTGATTTTTCCGAGCGTTTTGTTGAGGAACTCCTGGAAGATGCGGTTATACTCGATGCCCTTCTCGCCGTAAAGTTCGAAAAGTATTTTCATCGCCTTCTGCCTGCCCATGCGCAGGCCTGCGCTTATCATCGCATCAATCGCGGCCTCGCACGACTTGTGCTTCATCAGCATGAAGTCTATGAGCGTGTTGTCCAGGTCGAAGAGAACGGCCTTTATCATATTACCACTATCACAAGTAAAATTGGAAAGCGGGTTAAATAGTTTTCAGCGCTTGCTGCGCTTCTCGAGGAGCTTCCTTATCTTTACCAGCTCGCCCAGCACGTCGGTTCCCTGCTCTTCCTTGTGGTATGTTTCGACTGCCACCGGCTTCTGGCCCTTTACCATGTTCATTACGGTGTCGCGTATCTCCTCGAAATTCCTCATGCCTTCTATAGTTATTTCTGCTTTCCTGGCGTTTGGCGCGGAATAGCCCGCTGTCTGAATCTTTATGGATGCCAGACCGAATCTCCTTGAGACGGGACCCTGCTCGATGTCGACGTTCGTTATCCTGTTGTAAGGCACGATGCCCGTGTTCCTGAACCATACTCCCCTGTGCCATATCAGCTCGTGGTCGGTGAGCTTGTAGTGCATGCTGTTGTAGTATTTCCCGACCCATGCAAGGGCGATGAGCAGGCCTGCGATGATGGGGATGCCCGGAAAAATGGCCAATCTCGCAGTGACGTCAACTGGCGCGAAAATTATCATGGGCAGGCAGAACACGACGAAGAAAATCGCGGCCGCCGAAAGTATGTAAGTGTAGAAAAGGCTTTTCAGCTGCGGTGCTGGTTTAAGCTCGCTGTCTATTTTGATAGTCATTAAAACCATCTCCTTGGACAATATAACATCAAGTCGTTATTGAATTGCATTTCAAATTTAAAAGCAAATAAACCGAGATTAGTAGCATTTTCAGATTATCTTTATCGGTGCTTCATTTCTGCGTCCGGTCACGCTGTAGACCCCGGAACGGCATATTTCAACATGTGTAACACCATCTGGTATCAGACCGCCATTTGCCGCCTGCTTTGCTTTCATGACAAGTTTCCTGTATACCGCTAAATCATCGCCATGCAGATGGCGCGCATACAGGCTGCTATCCAATTCTTCAGGTCTTTTTTGCCTAAGGTCGTCAACGCTATACTTAATCTTGACGCATCCCATGCTGATAATTGAAAATAAAACTTAAAACTATTCAATGTCGCCTTCCGTGAACGGCCGCTGCCTCTTGAAGGGTTTTATGGATTTGTATCCAGGCGGCGGGTCGTTGGAAATGTTTCCGGGCTTTATTCTAAAATTGCAGATCGCAGCAGAAACTTCTTTCTTGAACGCCATGTAGTCGAGGTTCAGCCGGCCACGACGAGGGCGATATTATATCGCCTGCCTATGACAGCATCTTTCACGGTGCCGCCGTCGACGCCGGCAATCTTTATCCCGCTTGGCGCGGCTTTCTCGACAGGATGATAAATCGCGAAATCCGCTTTCGCGCCCTTGAGGAACCCAGCGAGCCTAATGCGTTTCTCCTCGGCGTAGGAAATCTTTTCCGAGGCTTCGCGGATTTTGGGAAGAAACTGGTCCATGCGAAAATTTTGGCTTTTAAATTTTAAAAAGAATTGATAAGATTGAAGGACAAGATAGAAGAGCAAGTAAAGTTTGGAGATTCCTTATGATAGTAATCGAGCAGGGCTTCGAGACGGAGATGAGCGACCTCGTGGTGGACAAGTCGAATTTCTATACCGTCATCTGGACGGTCGGCTACGGCGGCAGCATATCGTCAGGCGGGGTAATCAAAGACGGCGTCATTTATTTCGGGTGTTGCGACAACTACATTTATGCGGTCGACTGCTCCACGGGAAAGGAATTATGGCGATTCAAGGCATCGGGGTCATTTGTGGAATCGCGGCCCTTCCTTAACGGTCATTTTTTGTATTTGGGATGTTATGACGGCTACATGTACAAGGTGGATGCCAGCACAGGCAAACTGGCATGGAGATTCAGGACAGGGGATAAGATAACTGCCTCGGCTAACGTTCACATGGGAGTGGTTTACATATCATCCTTTGACGGCAATTTTTATTCCATTGATGACAGTGACGGGAAGGAGATATGGAGGTTCAGGACGGGAGACTGGACGGGCGCAGGACCGCTCATTATAGACGGCGTTTTTTACGCCGGCTCGGGAGACGGGAATCTTTATGCCCTTGATACAAAAACTGGAAAGGAATTATGGAGATTCAGGACAGGTGGCTCCATCCTCCACCACAGGATTGCGCCTTATCACGGAAACGTCATTTTCTTCCCATCGTCGGATCATTACCTTTATGCGGTAGACATGAAGACCGGAAGAGAGGTGTGGAAATTCAGGACCGGCGAAAGGACAGAATCCACGCCACTTATTCATGAAGGGGTCGTATACTTCGGCGCCCATGACAATTATTTCTACGCGGTCGATATGGAAAACGGCAAGGAGAAATGGAGGTTTAGGACGAATAACTGGGTGGGCGACATCAGGCCGCTCGTCCATGGCAACATTATTTATTTCGGCTCGGTTGACGGGAACATGTATGCGTTCACGATTGACGGCGGCAAGCTCGTTTGGAAATTCAGGACCGGAGGGGAAATCTGGGCCGACGCCGCATATTGGAACGGCCGGATAATATTCGGCTCATGGGACTGCCATCTTTACGCGGTCGACGCAGAGACCGGCAGGGAGACGTGGAGATTCGAAACGTCGAGCAAGGTGCAGGCTCCGCTGGAAATATTCGAGCAAGTTAAAAACAAGCCGGAGTTCGTCGGAAGGGTTGAAGAAAGCGGAATGGCAGAAGAAGGATACGGTTTCGTTCCACAACTGAACGTTTCCGAATCCTTCTACACGCCCGCAATCGAATACGCGGGGAAGGACATATACGGAGCGAAAGAGAAGAAATACGAGAAAATATAGCTGTCAATCAAACGATGATGCTCAAACGAAATGCCATTTCCGCGAATATACTTAAATAAACCCTCCAATAATTTCTCATGCTTGACATAACGTTTCTCGGAACTGGAAGCGGCCCGCCGACGAAGACGCGCAACCACTCGGCGATTTACCTGCACTACGACACGCACAACATGCTCTTCGACTGCGGAGAGGGCACGCAGCGCCAGATGATAATAGCGAACGGCATATCGTTCATGAAGCTCGACCACATATTCATAACGCACTGGCACGCGGACCACTGGGTCGGACTCATCGGACTGCTTTACACTATGAACCTCGAAGGACGGACGCGGCCGCTATACATACACGGCCCGGACGCCGAGCGCTTCATAGGCGACATCCTCGACCTGGATTACTGGGGTTCCGCTTTCAAGGTAATTCCTAAAGACGTTTCATCCGAAGGGAACAGGGAAACTAAGATTTACGAGACAGACGAATTCGAGATAACGTCCATTCCGACCAGGCACTCGGTCCCGTCGGTGGCTTACTGCTTCCGCGAGAAGGACAAGGTCAATGTCGACATAACGAAGGCAGAGAAGCTGTTCGGGCTGAAGCAGGGCAAGCTGGTGGGGCAGCTGAAGGATAAAGGAGAGGTCGAGTTTAAAGGCAGAAAAATCAAGCTCGACGACGTCGGCATCCGCAAGCCGGGCATAAAGATTATCTATTCAGGCGACACGGAGCCATGCCAGAACGTGCTGACGATATCGAACGGAGCGGACGTGCTCATACACGACGCGACCTTCGTCGAAACGAAAGAGGACATGATGCACTCGGGAGCGAAGGAGGCGGCGGAAATCGCCAAGAAGGCGGAAGTGAAGAACCTCATCCTCACGCATTTTTCCAGGCGCTATACTGACCTGAAGGAAATCGAGGCCGAAGCGAAGAAGATATTCGCCAGCTCGCACGTGGCGCGCGACTTCATGACGGTCGCCGTCAGAAACGATGGTATAAAAATCGGAAGGGCTGTTTAGTTCTTATTAATGCGCCGGCCGACAACTGGGTCGAAAGTGCGGAGCGAGCTTTTCTCATCGAACAAGATATGTGCCGGCTCAACGTTTATTACGCCCATCATCCAATTCTCGTTTGATGAAGCTTCTATTCATGCTGGCGCCCATGGAAGACATCACTGACAACGCCTTCAGGGAGCTGTGCTTCCAGCACGGCGCAGACCTTACTTTCACGGTGATGGCCAGGCTTTCCGGTCTGGCGGCGCGGAACTGGAACACTGAAAGGAAAATAGAATTGCTTAACGGCATCCCTACACATGTCCAGCTGGTGGCCCAGCGGGAAGATGACCTGAAATCGTTCCTTGGATGGTTTGAGCCCACTAGGGGATTCGCCGGCATCAATTTCAATATCGGCTGCCCCAGCCCACAGTACGTGAGGCAGGGACTAGGATGCGCGATGATGAAGCGGCTGTCTAAGCTGAACAAGCTGGTGATGATGGTGAAAAACCACGGGTATCCGTGCTCAGTAAAGATGCGTCTCGGCATGAACCTTTTCGAGAAGCATAGAAAAGTATACCTCAACGTCATCAAAGGCGTCGATGCCGATTTTTTCATTGTCCACGCAAGGCACGGTGCCGAGCATTACGAAACGCCGCCTGATTATTCGGTCTTTCCCGATTGCGTTGCCACCGGCAAGGACATCATAGCGAACGGCAACATCGACTCGGCCGAAAAGGTTGCGCTCTTCAGGAACATGGGTGTCAAAGGCGTGATGATAGGGCGGGCGGCTGTCAGGGACCCTGGCATATTCGGGCGCCTGAAAGGCTCTGAAGAGCCGGATGCCGTTGCGTTGAAAAACGAATACGCCCTGCTGGCGGACAAATACGACGTAGTCAACAAATACAGGAGCAACGTCACGAAAAGGCTCGGACAGCAAAACGTCATGGAAGAAGAGAATGCTGAAATGGGTTAAATTAAACGCAATAAAAGCCGAATGCGCCGGCCGAAAGTCCGACCCAAATCGATATACGTCGTGATTATTTATATATTGCCGTTTATGCTTATAAAGATTTTTGTATTTTAGCCTTTTAAGGCCAAATTCTAATTCTAAAATATGAGTTCAAAAATCCTCATTATTTCGCTTTTGACAATCGCTGTTTTGGTGAGTTCTGGGTGTATTTCATCTATAAGTGACATATTTGCAGATTGCTCTTTTGATACGGCTAAAGACAGAATAACAGATGAGATGGCAATGACTAGAGGAGAATGCACTGAGATTTGTAGCGATTATTGGAACAAAACAGGCAAATCTAACCCTGAGATAGGACCGATGGGATTTTACTTCTGTAACTGTTACACATGTGATGAATCCAAGGCAGGGATGTACAAGAAAGGTAGTTCCGGAATGCAAAATACCGAGCCAAAACAAACTTGTGTTCCATATTGGCAATGTTCAGAATGGTCAAATTGTACTACAATTGGACTACAAACTCGTTCGTGCCAAGA
>Ga0315275_10000633_pt1 | contig 29535 bp, 38 predicted proteins | sample YL17G03_0_MG_FD_205557 | JGI IMG/M metagenome (GOLD analysis project Ga0315275, IMG submission 205557) | Sediment microbial communities from Yellowstone Lake, YNP, Wyoming, USA - YL17G03_0 | ecosystem: Environmental > Aquatic > Freshwater > Lake > Sediment | place: USA: Wyoming | collected...
AAGTAATGTAATAGTAATATAGATAAGTTTATATATAATAAATGTGACTCTTTAGTGAAGCTCTAAATCTGGTGCTAGGTGCGAGCTTAGGTGTTCGGATGCTTCACATTTCTGGTAGTAACAGTACGGTGCTCGGAGGAGATTTATATATATGATTATATGCTTATGTATAGAAGTAAAAAACAGGTATGTCCTTTTCCAAAACCGACACTCAAAGTATTTAAAGGTTGGGGCATCTTTTGCAAAAGATCATCGATTTAGCTAATATACACTAATAGGATAAATATGGAAATGTTTATATACATGTTAGCACACTTATTGTGTCGGTGATGTATATGAGTACAGGAAATCCAAACTTCAGTAAAGGCTTAAAAGAAAGGCGAGATGAGTTGTTAAAGAGATTAAAAGAGAACACTGATCCTAACGAGGTTAGTAAAATAATAGCTAGGTTTTCTTTTGACTATAATATTAGTGAAAAAACAACGCTAGATTATTATAAACTATTTAAAAAAGCTGGATTAATTTAATTGTTTATGTTATAGTGGTAGTCCATTCGGTTCCTTCGCCGCTAATCTCTTCACCGACAATAGCATTTGCGTCTCCCAATATAAGTCTCCATGTATTTGCTTGACACCCAGTAATTGATACAGTGGATGTTGCAGGAGTGGTCAACCCACCCAATAAAGTAAATATAGTTTTATCATTAAAAAGGTCAAATAATAGATCAGTGTCAACATCAGCCATAAACCAACGCTGAACACGGAAAGTTGCCCTCTTTCCCCCCGGAGAAATTGCACCAACTTCAGAACCATAATAATGTTGAACAGCACCACTTTCTCTTGCTAAAGTGATATCTAGTCCTGTTACAACACCAACGGTAGCACCGTCAATTTTTATAACCATCGTGTTGGCTGTGTATGGCATTTTCCTAATCAATAGTATATAGACATAAATATATATAAAAACCTTATCATTTAAATTATAACAAAGTTTAAATATAAGAAACCATTATTATTACTAGTGGATGTTAAATGAATATAATATATATTGTTGAAGAAAATGCCATGGAGATTGAAATCAACGGGCAGAAAGAGAGAATAAAACTTGACGTTCTCTTAAAGCAATTACCAGAACGATTAGTGAGAGACAAGCATCTTATTAACGAGATAATGAAGATGAGAGAGGCATCAATCAAACAAGTTGGAGACTTTAACGATTACATAGGAAATCTAACAAAGGAAATAGCAACAAGACGAGCAAAAATGGAAGAATTAATGATGGATAAAGATATGAATCCTACGGAGGCGGGAAAGATGGTTCGCGCACACATGACAATTATCAAAGCTATGACGGACGAAAAGAACACTCTAAGAGAACTACGACATGGATTGAAACTATTAGCAAACGAAGAGGGACGCTTTGAAAACGAGTTGGCTAAACTAGAAAATGCTCGTGGTTGACATTGAAAATATATTACGACGGAGATAAAGCGGATGAGATTTCCGCCAAACTCTTTGACCATTTTAATTCTCATTCCGGGCATAGAACAACAGTACATCTATCAGACACAGTACACTGTGAAATGAAATGTTATAACCGTTTAACTGGAATGATTGAAGCAAGAGATAAGAGAAGTGCAGCGTTTATGTTATTTGGGGAAGTTGGACAAGAACTCCTCCAAAGAGTATATCCAGAGGAAGAATGTGAGTTCAGTATAGAGGGAGAGTTACCACTACATATAGATATATTTGAGAACCAAGAATATCCTCTTGAAATAAAGTGGAGCGCACAAAAGATATTTAGGGGAGAAGATATACCAAATGCTTGGTTACAACAACTTCTTGGATATATGGCACTTACAAATAAAGTAGTTGGATGGATGGTAATAGTAAATCTATTCACTAGAGAACTAACAACTTTCAAAATGATATCATCCCTTGAGGAATTAGAACTTCAGAGGCACAAAATCCATGATTCGGTAGATAGGATAGATGATGCGGCAAAGACTAAAAACCCGTCTAAATTAGTTCTAGTATTAGATGAATGCCCGTACTGTGGATTTAGACCCACGCGGGCAGGAAAGAAAATTGGGAATGAAGGATGTATTAGTTACGTTCCGCGTTCAAGAAAGGACTCAAACCTGCTTCCCGTTGAAGGCGAACTAACTGAGGGTCTACCTCCGGGTACATAGCTTTTATAGCTTGGAGGAGTATCTTCATCCTTCTATTCTTTATTGAACCCAACTCTTCTATTTCCCACTCAATATCAAGAAGAACTTCTGGATAGTTATTAGCTGTCCAGAGTAAGTTTTCCATCTCATGATCTATATGTTCTCGTATTCTACTCATATATACTGAATACTTGTGGGGGTCTATTTTTTTACTAGTTTTCCCATCTATAATTTCTTGCAACCATGCTTTTTGACTATCCGTTATCATATCAATCACTATTATAGTATAACATTAAACTATATAAATCTTGTCACTATAACTGATGTCTTTTAATCGCCAAATGTTGTTATTAACAAACTTTATATACATTAATAGATAACTTATATATGGTATAAATGTGCGCAGAAAAGACACAGGAACAAGCATTCCTAGAAAAACATAAACCAAAATCTCCTGTAGAATTGAAACAAGCATTGAAAGATGCAGAAGTTACAAGAGGTAAATACAGTAAAAATCTAGAAGAAATAGAAGCAAACTTAACGGTATTTATGCAAAAAGAATACCCTATGGTTGATCCGGCATCTGATAAAGTTTTAGCATGGATAAGACAGGCACCTCTTTCCGAATTAAGATATATATCTAGTATATATGAAGAAAAAACTAAGGGATTAACAACAGAACAAATTGAAGAAAAACTAAAATTTGACCCAGAATTTCAAACTACAGAATATGAACTAATGGCTAGGCTCATTTCTACACCAAAACATGATGTAGGTTGGTGGAAAGAACATGCAACGCCTGAATTTATAAAACTCTTCGACGCGACGTGGGAAGAAATCCTAACTAGTATTGCAGGAGAAATCAATTTTTTCTAGGAACCGACTACGGGCTTGCCTTTGGCATGATGTGTGAAACACTGGGGTGTGCGCCATCAGAACTGCTAGAAAAACATCCAAATCTAACGCATAGGGACAAAGAGTTCCTAATGAGATACGGTATAAAGAAGATGGAAAAACAGATGGAGTTGACGGCGGGAATGTTTGGAGGTAAAAAGTAATGGCTGCAAGAATACACGAAATGGACTTTGGTACTAAACCCTCCTGTCACAAGAAAATGAACCAGATGACTCGGGAAGCGCCTCTACAACTAAATAGAATGATGCAAAGATACTGGAAAGCGGTATACGAAAACGCAATACAATCTATTACTGATATGGGTGCTGTTGACACTGGTGCATTGCGACAAAGTATCCGTATTGTTCAAAATGCAACTCCAATGGGAATTAATTTTGAAGTAGCCGCCACAACCAATATAGAAGGAGATAAAGCAGAAGCATATATAGTAGCTGGGGGTGGCGGTGTAGGTAATCCTAAACACGGTGGAAGAGAAGTAGATTACGCAGAAGCAGTTCACGATGGATATTTCATTAAAGGGCAGAAAAAGGTATTTAGAAGAATGAATAAAGCCAATAAATCAGTTGGAGTAACAAAAGTAACTAAACAAGCCTTCTCTGGATGGGTTGCTGGTAGACCCTTTTTGACAGATGCCATCGCTCGCACAGATGAATATTTAAAACAATTATTAGACGAATATGGAACAGAAAAAGAAAAAATGTGGGAAGCTGACCAGCCAATGGTTAATCCGTATAGCATGCCTATGCCATATGGTCCGGGCATGCCGTTAAATGGTACGTATCAGGTGAATCCATAATGGTTTCTGTAAGAACTCTGTTTTTGTTGGTCCGTGGTATCGATCAGACAGGTAGGGCGTTAACCGATCCTACTAAAAAACTAACTGCATTAGAAATAGCACAAAAAAATCTAGCTGCTAGTGGTACTAGATTAATGTTTGCGGCTGTTGCCTTCGGTGCTTTCGGTTTAATGATTGGTAGAGCTATCCTTGGAACCTTAGAAACAACTAGTAGAGGTAAGAGAATATTAGATGATTTTGGAGAATCTTTAAATAGATTAACTAAATCATTTGCTAATGCAGTAATCAGAAACTATGGAGATGATCTAGAAAATCTAATAACCACTTTTGATAAATTATCAAAAAGTCAGGGCGGAATGGACATAATAGCTAAAATAACTGTAAGTTCTGTTATATTCGCAGTTGAAGCCGCTGCCCTTGCTGCAATGGGGGTGTTCGGTACAAAAATAGCTGCTGCATTACTCCCATCATTAGCCAAAGCAGGACTTACACTCGGTCCACTATCTGGCGTCGCGGGGGCATTGTGGGAAATAGTAATTCCTTTTGTAATTATAATGATGGTAAAAGATTTTATTTGGAGTATAGCGCCAGAAGCATGGCAAAAATCATGGACGAATTTCATGAAGGACGCTCAAGAAAAGTGGAAATGGGCAGGGAATCAAGCATTAGATGTATGGACTAAAGGACCAACACAAGCACCCGGAGAAGATGCTTTTGGTAATTTATTAAGTAGATTAACTGGGGGAAACAAAATAGGAACTGATATAAAAACTACTTCCGCTAATACAACGATAAGCAATATATTTAATTTTACAGGTCCAATAAATACAAAAGCAGATATAGATACAGTTGATGAAGTATTTGGAGACGCACTTAAGAACGTTGGCGGAATTCCATGACCGTATATAGAGTAGATATTGGTTCAAATACAAATGTAGAACACATAAGTGTTAATTTTGTTAGAGATAATGGAAACGATCCCAACGAATTCACAGTAACCATGCGTTCTGAGCATGGTTATACTTTTGCAGTGAAGAACGCCGTTACGATATATAGAGACGGGATTTCATGTTTTTCTGGTATACTAGAGCACATTCAAACAACAATGACTAATGATGGTTCAATAGAAACTTTAAGTGGTAGACACATAAAAGTTCTTCTCTGGAGAAAGTGGTGTGAAAGATATAATGATACTGATGGATTCTGGACAAATTATTACCCAAATAAAATCATAGAATTCTTACTCAGACCATCTATTTCAGACGTTATCGTTGATAGTGAAACTGCTAGAATTGGCTGGGGGATAGACTGTAAAGATTGGATTGAAACTTGTTATCCAACAACTAATTATTTTGAATATGGTTCATCGGATGGGCACTCCCCTGAAGCGATAACTAATAGATACGATACGATAGGTTATCTTTCAGAAAGCAATCAAACCAATGGACATTATCTTCAAATAGATATGAAAGAGGTATATTCTACTACTGCAATAAGAGTAGATAACAGAGGTTCTACTGGCGATGAATTTGAATCTTATCTAAGGAACTATTCCATTTCTATCAGTGCAGATGATAATGGTACCCCAACGAATTGGACAACTGTAGCAACAAAAACAAACAATAGAGCAATGAATATAGTCGAATCTTGGGCACCTCAGAATGCTAGACACGTTAGAATTACATGTACTGCTAATTTTGGTAGAAAATGGTTTGTGAGTAATGTATATGTCTACGAAGCGGATAATCCAATAACTGGAATATCTGTTGGCACCATAGCAGAACATTTACCTCTAAACGTTACACTATTGAGTGCTGATGCATCCCCGGGCGCACCATCAGTTACAGTTGAAAAGCCTTGGTTATTTAATGAAAGAGATTCTGTTTTACTTGGAGAAGACGGAGCAGATGAGATAGCATATGTAACAGCAGTTAATGGAAATAGTATATCATTATCACCAGTTTTAAACGGCACACCCGGAATAGTTGGATTATACCATACTGCCCACAATGCATTCCTTCAAAACACCGAAGTATTCCCAATGGTAAATATGGAATACTCAAGACGTTTGGATGCTATACAACAAATATGTAAACTATGTCTAACAGATGAGGAAGAATGGCAATTTGAGGTAACAAATGCAGGAGTAGTAAACTTTTCACTTAGAACAGGAACAGATAAATCTGGTACTATATCATTCGTTAAAGGCGGAAACATAGGAGATGATATATCAAATACTGACTATAGACAAGTAGTAGAAAGAGTAATGGTTATAGGAAAAGGAAAAGATGATACAAGCACCGAAAGTTCTAGTGGATGGGTTGGAGATGGGGATTATGAACTAGTAGAACTAGATAACAACGTTGTATCTAAAGAAGCCGCAATTAATGTTGCAAAAGGAATACTAGAAAAATCATCCGCAGAGAATAATGTTCATGTAATTAATGTTAGAGATGATTATACAACAAACTCTTGGGGAATAGATGACTTAATAACAGTTACAGATGCTATATCTGGATTTTTGTCCACTTATAGAGTTAAGAAAGTTACTAGAAACTATAACTCTAAGGGCGAGGCAGTTAAAATAGAATGTACTGGTAAAATCCTCAGAGGAACAAAAGCAATTAGTGATTTCTATGATAAATGGAAGGGGAGAACAAGCCAAGAAAAATATAATCTCTTTGGACATGCTTATTCCGATTCAGAATATATCATAAAACTAGAAGCTGAACTTGGAACCAATAATAAAAACCGTATATTATATTATACAGATTCTAATGCTTCAAATAAATTATACATAGGTATACAAAGCGGGACAACTGGTAGTGAAGGATTCATATCTCAAAGTGGTTCTTTCCCTCTAAAAGCAGGAACCTACAAAGCAATATTTTACGCTATGGTTGCAGATACAAGTGTAACAGATACGATAGCTACTCTTGATATATATAGTTATCCAGTAGACGAAGGAGGGATATTAGCAACAAAAACAATTGCTCCCTCAGATTTTACTACAGATAATATATTCCAAAAGATAGAAATACCTTTCTCTCTTAATACCAATGCAAATCATATATCTCTTCGAGTTAATACTTTCTTCTTCGGAAAAGGCAATCTTTATATAGATTATTACGCAATCCAATCTGGATATGATATTCTAATTGATGATCCCCCGGGCGCACCTGCGCAACCTACTGGATTTGATGCGATTGGGGGAATTGGTGGAATAACATGTGTATGGAATGCAAACACTGAAAAAGATTTAGATCACTATGTTTTATATAAAAGTAGCGATTCTGGATTCACTAGTCCAGTTGAAGTTGCTAGAGTGACCGGAACTGGCTATTATTGGCAAGCCCCATCCGCAGAAATAGGTTATGTTAGATACTTTAGGATAACAGCAGTAGATCGCGTTGGGCAAGCATCAACACCGTCTGCTATAGATTCGGCAACGGCAGATACATCAGACTTTTCAATAGCCCCGGGTAGTATAGATGCTGATTTGCTTGCTATAGAAGAAAGAAAATGGTTATCAAATACACAATTTGATTATAACCCAGAAGCCGCTATTCCTACTAGATATAACACTATATATTGGCACTTACCATTAGTCCCACCCAGTACTGATAGGACTGTATCCTCAACTATAACTTATAGTGATGGAACAACCTATTCAATAAATGCTAATAGTGCAACATTAGCTGATGGATTGTGGTACGTTTATTGGGATCAGACAAGTTTTAGTGGGGCTGAATACGAACTACTAACTACACAAAACTATTCAACTACATGTGGCGCTGGAAAAGGACTGATGGCTACAGTACAGATTAATGCCGTAAATGGTTGGAGTCCTACTATACTTACTTTCAATAGTTACCTACCAACAATATCTGCTGGTGTTATAGGTGCGGTATCTATTTTCTCTAGACATATAACTGGTTCGGAATGGATTGAGGGAAAGATGATTAGAACCGCATCTATTGGCAGACGAGTTGAAATGAACAGTGGTGGATTTACTGCATACGGAACTCAATCATTATTATTTAAAGATGAAACAGGTACTATAACAACTGGGTATATTGGTTCTACAACAACTCAATATTCGCTTTATTCATTTACGCCACAAGTAAACATAGAAGCACATGGGTCTGCTCTCACTTTAAACGAAAACGGAGATGCAATATTTGGTAATTTTCTCAGTGTGCGCCCTGCAGTTAATGGGGCTGTCAATTTAGGCACGAGTTTGCGCTGTTGGGGAAATGCTTATATGTATCTTACTATACTACGTTTACATACATCAGACCCTACTGCCGAAGAAGGAGCACTGGCATACGTAAAATCAAGTACCGGAGCAAAAGGATATTTAAAAGTGTGCATGATGAACGACGATGGTAATTTAGAATGGGTACAAGTGGCGGTAACAACTTGAGTAATGATAATGTTCAATTAAAAGAAATTGCAATTAAAGCCGCTAAACAATGGAAAGAACACTATATAGGCATGGGTATAGAAGAATCTGTGGCAGAAGAAATGAGCCACGAAATAGTAGTAAGAACTCTAAATCTAGCAAAAATGAATAATATATTAGGAATGGGAGGATTGCCACCAACTGAAGTTTCTATGGTAGGCAATCCAATATCTTGGAGTTGGGACACGGTAATATGCAGCAGTTCAACCGTTCCTAGCGGTGGACCAGCAACATGGATATGGACTACATTAATAGGTACTCTCATAGTACCAGTAGGCACTGTAACATCATGGTCTTGGCAAAGTGTTTGTTGTTCCGGGTGCGAAACAGAATGTCAAAGTGGATGTTTAGTTGACCCATGCCAAACTGGATGTTTACTTGATCCATGTCAAACCTGCGAAGTGGGATGCCAAGATTGTGAGGCTACCTGTTTAACACAATATCAATGTACTAGTGGTTGCGAAACGCAATATTTGTGTAATAGTGGATGTGAAACAACACCGTGTCAATCTGCTTGTTTACTTGAGTATCAATGTGATAGTGGATGCGAAATTGCATGTGAAGATTGTGGACAAGGAATTCATTGCCAACCTTCATCATGTGTATTGGATTGTAAAATAACATGCAATATAGAATGCCAAGATTATTGTTTATTAAACTGTCAAAATTTATGTGAAACTAGATGTAATGTTTGTGGACAACTTGGAGAAGAAATGCCATAATCTTTATATGATAGATACTCTATATATGTGTGGTAAACTTGAGTAAAAAGTTTAGTCTATTAAAATATCCAACCTATGGTTTAAACATATGGACTACTGATGATTGCAATTTGCATTGTAAATATTGCTTCTATAACGAATCAGAGATTTTTGAAACAAAATTTAAGCCAACATATATGAACAAAGAAGTAGCAGATGATACTATAAGATTTATAAATAGTGGAAAGGTGAACAATCTTTGTTTCTTTGGTGGGGAACCAATGATGAATTGGACAACCACACAATATATTCTAAGAAGGATTCATCTGGGCTATATAATTAATCCAGACAATCCCAATGCTTTTGGTCATATAAGCATGACAACCAATGGAACCCTTTTAACCCCAGAAATAATAGAAGAATTAAAAATGTTCAGTGTTGGATTAAATTTAAGTTTTGATGGCACTGAAACAACCCAAAATAAATGGCGTGGTGGAAGTTATAATCAAGTAATTAAAAATATAGATTTATTAGTTAATTATCCATCGATTTGTGTATTAAAAACGATGAGTGAACCAGAAAATCTCTATGAAGATGTCAAACATATAAAAGATTTAGGATTTAAAAATATCTTTGTAAATCTATTAGGACCGTATGGAGAATTTAACTACGAAGGAGTAGATATAGAAGATTACAAAAAACAATTTAAAATGACAGTAGAAAGACTAGCAGACAAAAACTTTGTTATAAATGACCATCGCAAATGGAAAGAACTAATATGCGGCAAAAAGTTAGGTTTTGGTTGCGGCTTTACTGGAAAAGGATTAGGAATGGACCCACAAGGGAACTTCTATCCATGCCACCAAGGACCATCAATGAATCAGAAAGAAAAATTCATCATTGGTAACATCAAAACTGGAATAGATAAAGAAAGAGAAACAATAGTAAGAAATGTAGCACATCCCCAAATGTGTTTTAACTGTCACTATAAACTATCACATTGTTATGTAACATCATGGAATACATACGGAAGATTTGGAGTTGATGCTGAAGACGCTTATTGTAAAGTTGAAAAAGCAAAGATAGAAGCAATAGAAGAAATAGATGGGCTACCACATTATGATGCTCCGTGTCAAAAAAGAGTACCATCTTTAATTCTTGCAACTCTAATGAGTGTAGACAAATTAGGTTATTTGAACATGTTTTTGGAGTCTATTCTAAAATTAGAATTGCCACTACCAACAGATTATTACATAATAATAAACGAAGGCGAAGAACGATTAATTAAGATACTCGAACTTTGGAAAGAAAATAAATCAACATTTTTACCTAAGCATAATAATAAATTTAGGGATATTAAAATAATGACAATCCCAATAGTAGAAGGTGAACGTTCACTGTTTAGAATAGCTAGAGGTCGTAATATAGTTTTAGGTGCCGCCAGAAAAAATCATGATACGATTGCATACGTGTTTATAGATGCAGATATAATAACGCCCCCAGATACGATAGTAAAAATGTTAGATAGTGATGGAGATATAGTTGGTGGTTTAGTTAAATGCAGAAGAGACGACATGGATGGATGGTATAATAACTATAGGATTAGTAAGGAGGAAGGAAGACTTATAGATACTATAAAGATTTTTGAAGATGGAGAAATATTAGATGTGGACGCTACTGGTTCTGATTGTATAATGGTTAAAAGGACAGCTTTTATGGATGAAATATATACATATAAACCAGAAATACCAGAAGCAGAAGATATGGGATTCTGTATGAAAAATAGGAAAAAAGGTAGAACTGTTAAAATAGACACGAGTATCAAGACGCGCCACTTGACACCAGCAGAGGTTATAATCAAATGAAAGTTAGAATATATATTGAAGATATAAAAATTACTGGAGATTTATACAATATAATATACAATATACAAGATATAGGAGTAAAAGGAAGAATAGAAATGGGAATAAATGAGGAAATTAATACAGATATAATAAAACAAAAAGTAGAAGCCGATCTAGTAAGATTAAAATCAAAGATAGAAATAATAATAAAACTAAGAGATGAATTTATCAAAAATAGTTATGAAGCAGATATATAACAGAAACCTTTTTATGTTCAAATATACTAAGTAATAGTGATGCGATATGGCAACAATAAGTCTAGCAAGTGCGCATCGTACAGTTGCACTAACGCGAATACTAGATTATATAATTACTACTAATGTTAAACGTGCATTCTATGACATTCCCGGGAAAACTGCACCAACTATCGATGCAGACACTTTTGTAATTAAACCAACCGAATACTCAATTGTTGCACACGTAAACGATACAGATAAAGCAACTCTTATTTTAATGAGGGGAGATATTGATCACGGATTTACGATAGTAGATGATGCACAACCATATAGAAATGTAGATTTAGTAACGATGGAATTTAAAATAAATACTGGACATGATTCTACCTCTGAAACTAAATGGACGGTAACTATTGTTTTAACTGGCAGAGATCACTGAGTCTTTTGTAATTTTTGGTATACCGCAATGCTTCCAGTTGCAAAGAACCATCCAAATGCAATTTGTCCCATAGTCTCTAGAGCCTTTGGAACAACTACTTCTGGGCGTAAGAACATGAAAGCAACATATCCAACTACAATGGTAGCAGCCACAAGATTAGTGAGTGTAGCCTTATCTATACTAAATGGATTACTCATATTGACCACACTATAGATAGTTTCTTAACATATAAGTCTTATTATTTTGGAAAGGAAAAGTTTATAAACAAACTGGGGGGTATACTTGTGATGGAGTGTTCCTATGAATAAGACTGAATTATTTGGCAGATTAGAAGAATTATTGGAAACTAAATATAAAGAAAAATTAGAAAAAGCCGTCGTAGAAGGAAAGGATAGCTTCTCAATAGATTTCAGGGATTTAATACAAGAAGATAAAAGATTTTTAAACGAACAATATGAAATAATAGCAAACGATGAAAATGGATTTTCGGATTTCATAACAGCCGTGTTTAATAAAACAGCAATAAAATTAAATCTGTCTGGACCGTTGGGACCGTTTTATACTAACATTTATCTATCTTTTACGAATGTTACGCCAAGGAGAAAAATAAGAGAACTAACATCAGAAATGATTAATGGTTTAATGGAAGTAAATGGTATAATAATAAGTACAAGTTCACCTCAATCAATCATAAATATTGCACGGTTTAAATGTCCTAAATGCGAAGATATTTTAGAAGTTAGACAGTTTTCATCTGAATTGATTTCTCCAACTATGTGTATATGCAAGAACACTAGAGGATTTATTCTATTAGAAAACGATTCTAAATGGGACGATTATCAAGAAATGATACTCCAAGAGAAACCAGATGAGGTAAGAGCAGGTGTAATACCAAGAACAATAAAAATAATTTGTAGAGGAAAACAGTTAATCGACAGATGTAAACCCGGAGATGTTGTAGATATATCTTGTTCACTAGTTCCAATACAAACTAAGAAAAAAGGAACTAGAATATATACACAATGTTTGGATGCAAATTATATAGAACAATTAAGTAAGGAATCATATTCAATAGAACTGACCGAAGAAGATAAAATAGTATTGGACAGTATATCAACTCATCCAGATTTACAAAATACACTTGTGCGTTCAGTTTTTCCATCTATATATGAACATAACGATGAAAAACTTGCAATGATTTTAGCTATGTTTGGTGGTGTCGATAGAAAGAAGTCAGATATAAGTCAGAGAGGAACGATTAATGTATTATTGATTGGCGATCCATCTACAGCAAAAACTAGAATGTTACAAGCAATGACAAACGCAGCACCGAAGATTATTTATACGTCAGGAATGGGGGCAAGCGGAGTAGGATTAACGGCGGCAGCAGTACAGGATCCATCTGGATGGAGATTAGAAGCGGGAGCTTTAGTTTTAGCCGATAGTGGAATATGTTGTATTGATGAAATAGAGAAAATGAGTGATGAAGATAGAGTAAAGATTCATGAGGCGATGTCAAAACAAACTATTAGCATAGATAAAGCAAGTATTCACACAACATTAAATTCTAGAACAACGATTATAGCGGCGGCAAATCCAACACACGGAAGATATGATGATTCAGAATATCTAACTGAAAATGTATCTCTTCCACCAACTATTTTATCTAGATTTGATCTAATATTTATTATACGAGATATTCCAGATATGATAAAAGATAGAGAGATGGCTGAAACAATATTTGATGTCAAGATAAGACCAGAATCAGAAGAAATTATTAATCAAGAACTTTTAAAGAAATATGTATTATATAGTAAACAAACTAATCCGACGCTTCCTTCAAACGTGATTAATAAAATACTTGATTTCTATATACCACTTAGACAACAATCCATGAATATAGCAAATACTCCAATAGCTATTGCACCAAGACAGTTAGAGGGACTAAGGAGACTAACTGAAGCACGGGCAAGAATGTATTTAAGAAAAGAAGCAACACTAGAAGACGCAGATAATGCAATAGAACTCATGACCAGATCATTGGAGAAGGCTGGATATGATCCAAAAACAGGAAAGATAGATATAATGATATCCGAAGCAGGAAAACCTCTATCTAAGGAGATTCAAAGAAAGAACATCATAACTATATTAGAGGGTTCAGTAGGACCAGTTACAATAGAAGAAATAATGGATATGTGTGAAAGCAGTGGATTATTTATAGAAAAGAAAGAATTAATTTCGATATTAAATAAATTGATTGACCAAGGATTTATGTACCATCCAGAACAACACCTATGGGTAACTATGACCAACATAAACACTTATAAAGAAGGTTGACTATAAATAATTGGTATATATGAATAACGAAAAAACATGGGGCGGGGTTATCTATTCCACAGACGAAGAGGAAGATGAAGAAGACCCAATAATCATACTTGCACAACAAATAGAAGACCTTCGGGTTGCTCCTTTGAAATGGAACGACAATGAAACAATGGATGAAGCTAAAGAACGAAAAAGAATAGCGATCTATCAATTAGAGAAAGAAATGTGGGACAAAATCTACTTAAAACGTCAAAAGAAACTCGGCGCATAAAGTTTATATACTTCTTTGGGCATATATCTTATACGGGCGAAAGGGCGGGTCTCTGGTAGCTCACAATAGGACGGGTGGAGAACCTCCAGAACGTTCATGTTCCGCACCGAGACCGCCAGCCCCTCATTATTACAGGCGATGAAAGTGGAACCAATTCCCAAAAGATTTCTAAAATGGGTCTTGGTTTTTGCATTAGCCGAAATACTGCATATGGCGGCACTCTATCAATTAGAGATTATAATGATATGGGTTAGTGAACAACATTATACATTTGAATTTCCATTCTACATTGGTGGAGAAATTAGTGTATGGGTTGCTCGTGATTTTTGGTATCTTTGTGATTTTATATCGAGAATATTAGGATATATAGCACTCTATAAATTAGTAGCCAATTATAAGGAAAGACTTATAAGATTATTTAAGAACTATACTACTGATCAAATTGGCAAGAAAAATAGATATTAGTAAAAGTTTGGGAGCACTCCCATCCGCATGGGACTATCGTACTTATCGTGTTCTCTCGCCAACTAGACTACAAGTTGAGGCACTCCCAACAGAATATAAAGGATTACTAGAGTTTACACCAGATGGACCGAGTGGTAATCCTAACAAAGTCCATCCGGATCAAGGAAACGTAGGTTCGTGTGTTGGATGGGATGGAAGTATAGTAATGGAGATTGCGAATAATATTAATGATAAAGGATTTGAAGATATGTCCGCTTGGTGGGCTTATGGAAGAAGTAGGGCATATAGTACTCCACCAATAATAAATTGGCAAGACGAGGGAAGCACAAACTTTGGTCTTTTAAAGGCTTTAAACAAAGAAGGTTGTGTAAAAGAAGAAATTTGCCCAACTCCAATAACAAACCAACCATTTGAATGCTATACTGAAGAAAATGTTACTAAAGCTGCTGAACATGCTATCGATCAGTATTGGAACATAAATCCACAACCCAACGATGTAAAGGCTGCAATGTATGGTATTACCCACGAGTTGCCATACAAGATGCCCGATGGCTCTCCGGGGAAAACAGCAATTATCTCAGCATTTCCTGTTTATGAAAATTTCTACGAAGCAAATAATAATGGTGGTATTGTTCCACTTCCCAAGTGGGGAGAACAACTATTAGGTGGTCATAGTAGTGCACTGGTTACATGGGAACTAAAGGATGGAAAGGAATACTACGGCAATTATGGCTCATGGGGAGAAGATGTAGGGAATGGTGGATTATTTTATATCCCAACAAACTATCCATTCTACCCCAATGACTTCTTCCTTATACATAATGGTCCACCAACAAACAACCCAAATCCAGACCCAACACCAACACCAAGTCCATGCAATAATGGAAACGGAACAGCAAAAATTCTCAATGTGGCTCCGTGGCTATTAAGAAGAAAAGGACGATTTTATTACCTCAATCCATAAACACTATTTAAGTGGTCAGTAATCTTTAAATATAACTTCCTTCGTATTTTAATCGGTGATCAATATAGACGAGCAGCCAACATTCATTTGGGAAGAATTCATTAACGAACCTTCTTGGACTAGAAAAGGAACAGATAGAATAAGAATAGCTAAATATGCAGCTTGGCAGCAAGTAGTAAGTTTTATAATGGATATAGCTTTTGAGGACCAACTTATGGATGTTCTTACACCGGAAGAAGCCAATTATCTATATATTGCTGATATCGAATTAAGACAACCAGACGGATTCCCAATCCACGAAGAAATGAAAGAAGCAACCATAGAACTGGAATAAAGAAAAGATTTATATATCTAATAAGTAATCATACATCTGATCTAAATGAAGTTGCCCCCTAATACAAAAGAACTTATAGAGGCGCTGGAGAGGGCATCTAAACCTTATCCTTTTCTAGACCCAGAGTATGAAATACTGGTCATAGAAGAATCTGAAAAACCAATCATTATAATGAATAAAGAAGAATATGCTAAACTCTGGGAGAAGATTACAGGTGCCCCGTATAAAGAAGACTGATACCTGTTTCCATTGCGGTTCCCCAACAGGCACGAATACAAAATGTTGGCATTGTGGATATGATTTGATAACCCACCAACCACCGATTTTATCCAAACGCAAAGTTAAAGGATGACAATTATGAAGACGATGGAAATAGAAGGGTATGATAGAATAGTAACCTTAGAGGCAGAGAGTAAATGAGAGTTCTCGTTGCGAGCGATAGAGGAGTAATGTTTTGTAATGAATGGATAAAATGGTTTAATGCTAGAGGTGTCGCATATGATGAAATATTATATGATTTAGATATATTAGATGATTATGATGTCCTTTTAATGTGGTTTATAAATTATGCTTCTTTGAATTCTATGGAGATAATCAAAAAAGCGAAACCTCATATAAAAATTGCAATGCAAACTGATGATGATTGGTATGATTATACAACCAATAATTTAGATATTCCAGAAAATTATCTTAAAGATTTATTATATGCCGATTTAATATTTGACTGTAATTATTTAACTCATTTATATTTAAAGAATAAAGGTTATCCTTCAGCTTTTGTATCTGTTCTCTCACCAAAAACAGTAGATGTTTCTAATGTTAAACCATTATCCTACTATGAAAGAAAAAAACTAAACAGAGGATTAGGAATGATACATGGAGTAAAAATATTGGCAAATCAATCTAACATGATAAATTTTATAAGACGAATAAAATTAAAACCTCTATGGATTGGCAGCGAATGGGTAAAGGGCAATCAAAAAGAAGGATTAGAAGAAGGAGAATACTTTCCTCCTTTTGGACATGATATAGATTATATAAATATGTTAAATCAAGGACTTATTGGAGTAATAGATAATTATGCTGGTGTTAGTAGATTTTGTCATGAGTGTGCATTACTAGGAATACCAACAGTTGGTACAAGAACAGCATACACACTATATAATTATGCCCCAGAACTCACTTGTGAATACGGAAAACTAGATATTTTATATGATAAAACCGTTAAACTTATAAGTGAAGAAGAGTACTATACTAGCGTCTCTAGACGAATTAAAGAGAAGGCACAAACGTTCTTCTCAGTGGAGGAATCAAAACTACGACTAACAAAAACGATAAAAGAATTTTGGGGATCAATCTATGAATTATGATATAAGAGATTTACTTCTAAGTGTTACAAACTTCTGTCTTGGTTCTTGTGTTTATTGTAACTTGAAAGATTTGGAAACTTTTGAATATGACCAAGAATGGATGATATTTGATCTAGAAAAGATATTAAAAGACCCCTATCTAGATGGAATACAAAATATGCATCTTACTGGCGGTGAACCTATTCTTTCACCTAAACTATGGGAAACCTGCAAGATGATAAAGAAGTATCATCCTGATATCCGTCTCAATATGCCAATTAGCGGATTTTTCCCCTATGCAACATATCGTTACATGAAAAAAATACATAATCTTCTTCCACAACTTAGAATAGATATATCAGTTGATGGAACAACAAAATCCATTCATGAAATAACAAGGGGCGAGGGAAGTTGGGAACCTCTCAACAAAACCATTGAACTGTTAAAAACTATCCCAGATTTAAAATTACAGCTTCAACTTACTCTCATGGAAAGCAATGTTGAGCAAATACAACCAGTTCAAGAGTGGACTAAGGAACTAGGTATTGGATTCTTCTTATGTTTCCCCCACTATGGAACTAGATTTGGTCATAATGTAGATGCGTCCCATGAACATGGAGAAACTTTCATAGAAAAAGTTGAAAGACAAACTAAAAATTGGCAGAATATTCGTCCACTCAACAAACAAACATGGATTTGTCAAAAAGCCGTATGGGAAGGAAAGGCGGTATATCATGATTGTACTATGGGATTAAACTCACTTGACATCGATCCATTTGGAAACGTATATCCATGTATGGTTTATGATAAGACTCAACTAATGGGAAATATCAAACACCAAAAGTTAACCGAGATACTTGAAAGTGAACACGCTAATAAGATACTTACGAGAGTAAAATATCGAGCATGTCAACCATGCCTTATGCCAGTATGCCCATGGAAGAGTAATTTTACAATTGATGGTGTTGTCCAGAAATTTGAGTGAACTAGAAATAAGAGACGTAAACACAATCTGGGGGACAAGAATACAAATGTATCATAGAAAAGGAACAAATGATACACTTGTAATAAACTCCGTTATGGAATCTGATGAATATCACGCTAAAGATATAACATCTTATAAGAATGGCGACGTATTTATAGATTTGGGAGCGCATATAGGAACTTGGTCTATACTCATGGCTATCAAGAATCCAACGTTTAAAATATATGCATATGAAGCCATTCCTGATAATTATGAGTTGATGAAAAAGAACATAGAACTCAACAAACTAACCAATGTTTTCTCATTTTTAGAAGCTGTATCAGATGTATCGGGGGAGAAAATTAACATATATCACACGCCAAGTGATACTCCATTTAATGCAGAACATAGATTCATAGGTAGTATGATGTCAACCCAAGGAGAACATTACGAAACTACTACAATATCCCTGAGAGACGCATTTGAGAGAGCTGGTAACAAAATAAAAGTAATAAAGACAGACTGTGAAGGATGTGAACTAAAGGGATTCCCCTCACTTACCACAGAACAAATCAAAAACATAGATTATGTGATTGGAGAATACCATCCATATAATATGGACATGGAAGACTTCTATGGGCTATTTAAACCATACTTCAATAGGCTATGGGAACCCCACAAAAATGAACTGCAAGGATTTGTGTTCAAGAACAAAGAGGTTCAATAATGAATATTCTATTTATATGCAACACAGGACACATAATGAACTGGGGAAACGAACTCTCCAGAGATAAATATACGATAAAAAATATAACTTATTTTGGCTCTGATAAATTCCCTGAGATAGATTTTAAACCAGATGTAATCCATTTTTATTGGAGAGAACATAGAGATTTTGCTGGAACTATAAATATAATAAATAAACTAAAAACGCAATTTGGTGTTCCTGTTATAGTACAAATGGATTGGCAACCACTACAACTAGAAGACGCTGACCTAAAATTCGCAAATTCTGGAAATCTAATAGTTACCGACACTATAGCAGGCAGAGATATCTATCCCACTCAATCCGGTTTAAAAGTTCCTTCCTTCTATTTGGGTGGAGAAGAGTTTGGGGAAAACTATTCCTTTATACATAGATTCGATTCACGCACAACTTTTAAAAACTTCTATAACTCAGTAACGGAAGAACCTCTCTTTGTTCCTAAAAGCAAGCGTAATGAATCAACTAGAGAATGGGAAGATTATTCATTCAAATTAACTAAAGCGGAAGACAGAAAAAGACTATGGGGGACGATGTGGCATACAAGACCAGAACTAAAGATGGATGATAAGTTTAAACTAATGAATATTCTCCAAAAAGATTATCTTTGTAGGTGGTTCTGTGGGTGGACAGCAAACACTCTAGTTACCATGAATACGTGGGCTAGTGGGGCAAGTGTTCGTTCTGATTATTATGAACCATATGAATATATGATAGCTGAATTCTGGGAGAAGTTATCAGAATGTACATGCACATTAGATAATAGATACTGGGGTATCAGTAGTCTTGGTGTGGAGGCGGCAGCCCTAAACATGCCACATGTAGGTACACCAACAGTAACATCGGCGGTAATACTAAATCCAAAATTAGTCTGCCCAGAAGGGGACATAGATAAACAAGCTGAAACTGTTAGATGGCTTATAGATAATCCAGATGAAGCTAGGAAACTTGGTGTTGAGGCACATAATAACTTTTTAGAACATTTCAGTTTAGAGAATAAAATTAAGAGATACGAAGAAGCACTCAAGTTGGTGGGATTAAAATGACAAAAATATGGATTGATTTGGCTACTCCTAAAGAAACTCTTTTTTTCTCTAAACTGATTGAGGAGTTTAAGAGGCGCAATTATGAACTACTTCTAACTACTAGAAAATATCCTGAGACAAACAATCTTATAAAATATTTAGGGTTAGAAGCTATAGTCGTAGGCGCGCATGGGAGCACGCGGGATGAAAAACTTAGATGCGCAATAAATAGGTTAGATAAACTATATAAATTAGTTCAAACAGAGAAACCAGATGGATTAATTACATTCACCAATCCAGAATCCTGTAGAATAGCATATGGATTAGGCGTACCAGTGTTCAACTTTACAGACATGCCCGAATCTGATAAAGTTATGAGACTTACATTACCCCTATCCACAGCGGTGTTTTCTCCCTTCTTTGTACCGAAGGAACTATTGTGGAAATATTGGGATGGTCCAATACAATATTACCAATGTATAGACCCAGTGGCATGGATGCCCGCGATACCCAAGCCATTAAAAGAGATACTTCCAAATCTGGAAGTTAAGAGACCATTCATTATATATCGCTCGGGAGAAATCCGTGCGTCTTATTATAATGGAAAAGATGATCTGACTCAACCGATAGTTGACCATCTTAAATCTCATTTTCCAGATGGTACATTTTATGAGGTGCCGAGATATACTACCCACGAAATGATAGATATGCAGAGTTTACTTGCTCATGCCGATTTGTTTATAGGTGGGGGAGCGACAATGAACATAGAAGCAGCATGGTGGGGAACTTGGACACTCGCATGTCGTCCAGTTATAGCATCTTACGACAGATGGATGGAGGAGAATCTACTACAATATCGTGCTTATAATATAGAAGGTGGAGTAGACATAGCAATAGAACTCTTGGCACATAAATCCAAGAACACTAGAGCAGGAATACTCTGGAAGCAGGTCTTCCCTCTTAAGAACATCTGTGATATAATAGAGGAAAGTTTAAATAGTTCATCTGCATCTTCTTAAACGGTGATGTTATGCAAGTAATGGTAGCAATACCGGATGGGAACGGTTATAAAATAGAATATGTTGATGGAAATGCTCTAGTTATAGGAGTAGAAGAAAATCGTTTGGTAATTAGGGAAGCCACGCCTATTACTGGTCCTGTTATTGCTTGTTTTAATCAATGGTTATGGGTAAAGAAGGCTTCTAAATGAAGGAAAGACGACAAGCACCATCTCCCCAACGTAGAGGACCACCACAACCTAATTGTAGTTTCTATCATAGGTGCTATAATAAACCAATGCGCTGTCAATTCTGTGTAAGAAACGGCAATACTTGGAGAGGTGGTATACCAACCTATCAATCGGATTTCTTAATAGAACCTCCAAAGGATGTATAATCATGACCCATGCCGAATTATGTCCCGTATGTAAGGGTTCAGGAAAGATTCACCACCCACCAGCGGATGATAACACATCCAGAACAGGTTATGATACAACTTGTCATGGATGTGGGGGAAAAGGTTGGGTGGAGGTAAACGACCAATATGTTCCCTATACTCCACTTCCATACTATCCATATCCGTGGCAGCCATATCCAGAAGCACCACCTATTTGGATAACTTGTCAATGGAGTGGTCACTGGGATAGTGCATCTGCACAATGGGTGAAAGATTGAACGAGTTTGACAGACCAGAATACGTAGACTTCTTGCTTTCGGAATGGGGACCACCAGATGCACCGGCACCCTACTATGCTGGGAGAATGACATTCATTGTATCATATATAAGAGGTGATACAGTATTGGATGCTGGGTGCGGGTTGGGACATTTGTATCATGAAATGCGGAGACAATACGATAATTCAAAACAGTATCTAGGTATGGATATTAGTCCTGCCATGTTGAAATACGCCAAATATTATTGTCCGGACGTTAGTTTCATTAAGGATGATATAAAGATATTTAATGTAAAAGCCGACAGTATAGTATGTACTGATGTACTGATTCATCAAGAAGACATTAAACCATTCGTAGATAACATGTGGAAGAACGCAACAAAAGAGTTAATCTTTACTATGAACTGTTCCAAGGATATAACAGAGAAGAGGGCGTGGGATGGTCCTATAACATTTCCAGAAGGACTAACAATGCGTAAGATGAGTAAAGAAAACGTACTTGCAGTACTGGCACAACTAGATGACGTTCTTCAAGTAGAAGTATTTGTGTGGGACGAACTTACTAGCATTTTCAGGGTTACTCGAAACGTTTAAATACTTCTAGGCACACTTTTTGTGTAGGTGAGTATATGCAGTGCGATGATTGCAAGTCAAAATGTCATAAAGATGGAACTATAGATTGTCCTTTCTATGAACACGATCCTTATAAAGCAGTTGAAAAAGCACTTATAGATATACAAAATACATTGTGGGGCTATAGTTCAATAAGAACTAGTAATATAACCACCGATACATGGTATAATACTTCAAGTAGTACTTCTGCCTTTTCTATGACGATAGATGAACGAGGACATCTACATGCCACATCTTAATAGTGGAATAATAACTACTAGTACATCTACTACATCTACTACATCTACTAGTACTACAAGTACAAGCACTACTACAACTACACAGCCCCCCGAACAGTTTTTACATTTATCAGAAATCTCTTTAGAAGTCAATGCACTTGAGGGGGAAGTTGAAGCATATGAAACCGAGCACGGTCCATGTTCCAATCTTGTAGATTTTGCACTGCTAGTCACTTCAATAAATCAAAGACCTGCAATTATAACTAGGGCATATGGCAGGGAATTATGTAACCAGTGTGGTTTTGGACAACGATATACGCTTGGGAATGAAACACATTGGGAATGTGCATCCTCAACTCCCGGCGTTTGTAACTTCTTTTTGAGATCATATATAACTACACCACATGGAACATTTATGCCCGGAGGCGACGGATATGACCAAGTAGAAGAGGCGCGCACGGCAAGAAACCCTGAACCATGGGGCACACCTATAGTTCAACCAATTCATGTGACTACGACTAGTAATAGCGTTAATACCTCAACTGTATATGAATGGGTAGATGATACACTTATTATAACACCCCCAAAACCGGGATATAAAAGAAAGGGCATATGTTTAGATTGTAAAAACGAATGTACCTCCAAGAAGAAGATGACTGAGTGCCCATTCTATGAAGAGAGGGTGGTAGAGATTGATCTTAGTAATATTAGAACATTATTTGGTTGTAGTATACTTACATATCCCTTTGTTGCGCCGAGTGAATTCATGCTTACAGTACATGGCAGAACACCACAACATTATGATTTAAGCGAAAGTGAATCCGTGTTCGTTCAGATACGCGATGGTATCTATCAGTATGAAACAGATTATGGCGAAGCCCCCCGTGTATTATATATTCACCCGAATACCCACACGATGTTGATTGAGGAAATAGGAGAAAGATTTTATGGGACAAGACAAGTATGAGAAGAAGGAGATAGACCGCACCTATGTAGAGGCGGATGACATAAGCATATACCCGCAAAAACTAGCCCCGGGCAAGATCACATATGGGGGTGCGGGCAGGGGCGAGCGCAAGGGGTGTCCAATCAAAGTCCGGCTGGTGGAAACAGAGGGAAGACCTCAACAGTTTATACTGGAGTTGCTGGGCGAATACCATGTGGAGGAACTTAGCTACTTTACCAGTGATCCCTCTACGTGGCGCAGCTACGGAAAACTGTGGCTGAGTCTGGAAGATGCCCGGAAACTGGCAGAGTTTATTCAAAGTAACCTAGTTTAAACATACTTTAAACAACCCGGGTGCACGCAAACACAGTAGACGTTTAACTTTTTCAAAAGGTTTATATGTGATGAAAACTCGTATAGAGGCTAGGTAAGCGGAGGTGACATGATGGAGAATAACACTATCGAGGTCGCTGGATTAATCGCCGTAGCTCTCGGCATACTGAATACATGGCTCAATGTTATAAACAACATATACGCCATCCCACTCAGCGTCCTCGGTCTCGCGGCTTTGATTTATGTACATCTTAAAAAGTAAGGATGTACTTAAATAAAATCAGTCCCACCGCTTTTTAGGTTTCAGGATTTTTCGGAGTACTCTAAGTCTTTGATATCTACTACAAGTTCCACCGTATCGGTGTCCTTCAGTGTCACCGTCTTTTTGATTGTTAGCTTTCCGTTAACTCTGAACCCCACAACCTCAATCTCTGGGTCTTCCAACCTAAAGTACACCGCCTTCATGGTGCCCGGGAGGTCGCGGTGGTCTATGTTTATGTTAAATTCGCCCAAAAGCGTCACCTACTGGTAACACATCTTTATGTAGAACCATCTCATTAATACAACAAAAACCGCCCAACCGAGTACAGCTAACACGTTCGTCTCCCAGCCCCACAGTGGAATCATCAAGTTCACCACATACTACTATGGAGGGAGTTACTTAAAAGGCTGCCTATCTATCCTAGCAGTGTGCCTAGTAAAAAGATTAAAAACCCGGTAATCATGCAGAAACCCAAGAAGTAGAAGAAACTCTCAGTCCACTCCCCGTCTTTGATGCTATCATAAATACATTGTATAAGCGCCCAATCCAAGAAGGCTAATAACAGGGAAATGGCGAATACTACAAACGCTCCACCTAAAAATACTAGAGGATTCATCTTACTTCACCGGGGTTAGGGTAATTCCACCAAAGGCTACCCATTTTGTGGAATATATTTTATCCCCAAGACAGAGGTTATCTCCCACGAAGAAAGTAATTTTGTTTTCATAGGCTGTCCTCAGATTGACTATAATTTGATCAGTTTGAATCACTGTGTCAAAGGGATAGGGATTTTTTCCCAGATAGATGTTTTCGTAGCCGTTGTTCACGGAGAACAACTGTCCTTTGTATATTGTAAAGGAGTCCGTGGAGGTGGAGGCGTTTACCGTGAGCGTAGGCGACGGACTCAATGCAGCACCGAGTCCGATAAGCCCAACTATTAGTAGTATAACAAATCCTATTGTCATCTTTTTATCCATCTTTTATATCACCTGTTCTCTTAATACGGTACACTGGTATATAAACATAGCGGCATAGTAAGAGTAGAGTAGGAGAGTAGGGATAGAAACAACATATGGAGTAGAAACTATCATAGAGTCCCAGACACCCAAAATAAATAAGGGGTTAAGTCTGTTAAGTCTGTTAAGAATGTAAGAAGGTTACTAAGAGGGTCACGGGAATAACCAATCAATATACTAGGGGTAGGCTACCCGAGGGTGTTTTGTCTCATTTTTTTGAGACGTGCTGGGGTGTCCAGATGGTTTTGGGACAATCCCATATATATGTAACATTATGTATTTATGTGGGATTGTTTTATTTATTTGAGACAATTCTATTTAATTGTAATAATCCCGCTCGTGTTGCGTTATAATGGACATTCTCACTTATCTAGGATTGTAATTGATTATATTATTTGATTATAATAAAAGAGTATAGTAAAAGATACGAAATTATGCGCTCGTTTGGATGTAGTGGATAGCTATATAATATAAGAGTCGAAATAATGCGCTCATTTAGATTAACTTATTTGATTAAATTATTTGATTGCTATTTGATTGCGCTATTTGATTAAACACTATAAACGCGGAATAATTACTATCCTAGATTATATATTATAATCATAAAGTGAAGATCATGCAGTTAGTGTTAAAAGATTTACTTCATAAATGTATATGCACTTTATAAATAGGGTTATAAAAACGCATAGATAAAAATGCCCTATATATAAAGATACCTTCTAATTTATTTATTTTTAACGATAAAGCGAACTTAGAGAAATATGGGAAACGATTTTAAAAAAGTGTTTTTGCAGAACTTAAGAAAATTGAATAAGATTTTAAAAATATCCCTGAAAAACTAAAAAGATAAAAAAAGGCTAATAGATTATTGAATTAAAACGGGTGCTATTTCTAATTTTTTATTCTCTATTTCTTTTATTTTCTTTAATGGTAGTTTTTCACGCTGATATAAGGCTATTTCAGCCATAGCAAACACCTTAATTTCCAATATGTTTTTCATTTTTAGCATTTTTTCAACGTGTACCCTTAAGTTTTCTTTTATCGCAAATTTATATTCGATTTCATAATTATGTGGGTGTTTTTGAGTCTTTTTTATTGAAATAATAGGTTGATTAGATATTTCTATATTAGCGTTTGAATCTACTGCGATCCAATCAAATTTTAATCCGTTTTTTATTGCTAAATTGTATAAATCAGTCCAATATATCGCTTTTTCACCTGTACCTAAATAATATTCAAACCCTAAAATCGGTTCATTTTGCACTTTATCGCTAGATTCTCCTTTTTTACACTTTTTGACTATCCAACTTTTAAAAAGTGTAATATCCCCAACTTTTACAGCACCGATTTTTAGACCGTATCCGTTTAAAAATAGGCTTTTAGCGGATTTATTGGCTTTTCTATTGCTTTTTATGTCTAAATCCGTTATATCCATAAAGCAAAGTGTGATATTTTTAGGTATTTCTGAGAAAAGCATCTTTTTAGCTTGCTTTTCAGGGTTTTTAACGTATTTTTTACGTATTGATTTTAAGCCATTTCTTTTCATTTTAGTTATTGAAAACGCATAGTCTCGCTGTATTCTTCCAAATGAAAATCCATCTTTTAATAAGTTTTCAATTTCAGCTTTAACGGTTAATTCAATCAGGTTCGCTTTTCTTCCAAACGTGTTACCTTTTTTAAATACCATATTTGATCCATATAGTAATATGTTAAACGAATTTTTTTATGTTAGAATATGGTTTAATATTGAATCTAATTTTAACATAAACGCAAAAATTTTCAGTAGGTGTCGGAAATACGAAGTTATACGGGAATCCCGATCTAAAAGAGGCTATATTTTAGCTCCTTTGAGTCTATATCGTCTTAAACACGCTGATATTTTTCTAAATATTCGATTTCCGTTTTTATTAGGTGTCAACCTTATTCGATATTTTCAGGGTTTTAAAATTCGACAATAAACGAATCATTATATTTTCTAAAAAATTTGAACGTCTAACTCATGGTTTGCGATACGTTTTTCTTTAAATACTTTTTTATAAATCGGTTCGTTGATTGTCGATTTAGTTTATAAAACCCCTATATTTTTATAAAAATGTAGCGGTTTTTAGCTTATTAGTTTCATTAATAGGTGCTAAAAGTAATACCCTTTTTAAAATGATCGATTAAAACCGATTAATCTAATTTTTAGACTATATTTTCTTATATGTTTGTATATCTAAAAAGGCATTTACTCTATAAGTTTATAGATAAAAGGCTCAAATATATATCGTTAAGGAATTAAATTAATTAGACGTAAAAGCGATTCTTAACCCCTATAAAAACGATGTTTTTGGTTGGATTGTATTAAGCATGCTAAAATCAGATATAATATCAAACCGATTTTTAACATATATGCACAAACCTTTTATTTGAGGGGTGTTTTTCTATATGCGTTAAGACTCTTAAAATAAGACTCTTAACTAAAATGGAGATAGTTAAAAAATGAAAATACAGATCGGCTTTATTCGATTATACCTTAACTATAATCCTAAATATCGTTGGGATAATTTCTCCCAATGTTTTAAAATAGTTAAACGTAATTTTTCCTTTAAAGCATATATGTAGAGTGTTAATTATGACTAAAAGGCAACACCCTGAGATCGTTACATTCTCAAATATAAAAGACGATCTCAGATATATGAGACAATCGCATAAATTTGGGATTGTCTTAAATAAATGCGACAATCTCATAAAAACAGGATTATCCACCTTCATAGAAAAGTAAGACTCAGGAGGGAGTGAGACTTCACTTTTACCCTATACATATACAAGTATAAGCATTTATATTTATATTTTTATATCTATATTTGAATATATTTATATATATATTTATGGTTACTTTTAGATTAATATATGGCTCTATTTACTGCTTTTACCCTGCTTTATAATGGTTTAGGGTTAGTTTTACATTACTTTTAGTATTCCTAAAACCTTATACTAGCATTTTAAAAATAGGTAAAAAATCGAAAAGGGGTGGGTGCTTTATACAGCATCCCCGTTTTTATCTATAAAGCTAGTAATTAAAACTTGTTTTATTGATGGTTTCAACTTTGATATATTGATATACTGTGCATTTATTCGCGCTTGTTTCTCCAACTCTTTCTTTCTTCTCTTTATATAGTCATCGCGCCAACCTTCATATAATGTCCACATCTTTAACACCTTTTTCCTCTAATCATTTCTATTAATTGTTTTTGGGCGGTTCCTCTTATACTGCATATAGAGCAGGGAAATGGTTTACTCTCTAATCTCTTCTTTATTTCGTATTGTGTCTCAGGCACTCCAATCCAATAGACTTCAGGTTTAAGACAATATGCACATTCTTTTATTGCCTTCAACTTGATGCCCCCCAACCTGTTCCTCTAACATTTCGAGGTGTTGGATTAATCGCGTGAACATTAGCGATCACATTCTCATCATACGCGATTAAAAGTGTTGGCTTCTCTTCTCCTTCATTCCATCTAACCTCTATATCAAAAAGGGTTTTACTTTCCGCGATTGAACCCCACTTAACTATTGTTCTATTGCTTCTATGGGATGTAATTCTTTCCTTTCTATTGCGCCCATCACTTTCTACAATCATAAACATTCGTGACATTTAGGACACCTCATGGTTAAATCTTTTAGTATATTTACTTAATTCCTCATTAAGTTCTCTCTCTTCTAATATGTCCCATTTATTTCTATATTCTGCAATCTTTCCTGCCGACACTTCAAGTTTACCAATAATGGTTTTTAAATCTACTGTATCGTGATACTTATCGCAACCTTTACAGTAGATTGCAGTTAATCCCTCTGTGTATTCGGTTTGGTGATTCGCCTCACACTTGAAAACTTTTAAAGCCTTCATTTTAGCTCGATACCTTAAGCGCACCTATCTATATTTAAGCGTTTCTAATAGGCTTGTCTATTCATGTTAAAAGACATAAAGATATCGAAATGGATTTTAGCATAAACATTTAACGTGATTCGGGGGGATAAAGCGGTTTTTCATTTTTAATAAATTCCATAACGTGAATTAAAGCGTTTATTACTTCTATTATGTTATCCGTTATAATGTAGTTAGTTAAAGCCGTCCATTCTTTTTGATCTTCATTTCTTATATTTAATTGGTATCTTTTATATTTACCATCGTGATCTACATTTAAACGTGTATCTACTTTATAGTGTTCTCTAAATAGTGATAATCTACTCTCTATTGTTTTTCTTGTCTTTCTATACGACATATTAAATTCCTCCTATCACATCGTTATCCTTTAATAGCACTCCTGTAATCTTTCTTATAAATGCTGATCTGTGCTGTTCAAATTCGTTAGTCACATCTCCGCATCCATAAGTAAAGTGTATAAGTTCTTCACTTAATACGTCTAATGCTGTCGGCACATTATTT